>ERZ772957.1482-NODE-1482-length-15154-cov-25.160011_pt1 | contig 15154 bp, 23 predicted proteins | sample MGYA00580682_ERZ772957 | MGnify/ENA primary metagenome ERZ772957 (study PRJEB29015, sample SAMEA2737921) | human oral metagenome | biome: human oral; feature: human-associated habitat; material: dental | place: China | collected 2025 ...
AGCACAATATCTCGCTGGTGTTTCAGAATTATAACCTGATCGATTATCTGACGCCGCTGGAAAACTTGAAATTGGTTAATTCCAAGGCCACCAACGAAACGTTGCGCACCATGGGACTGGACGACGATCATATCAATCGCAACGTCATGAAACTTTCTGGCGGTCAGCAACAACGCGTGGCGATCGGGCGAGCGCTGGTATCCTCCGCACCGATTATCTTGGCGGACGAGCCGACCGGCAACCTGGACGAAACCACCGCCGCTGATATCATTGACATCCTGCGTCGGGCCGCCCACGAAAACGACAAGTGCGTCATCGTCGTCACCCACAGCAAGCAGCTAGCCAAAGAGGCGGATGTGGTGTTGAAGCTGAAGGATAAGAAACTGAAAGCATAAAAATAGCCTCCAAAAAATAAACGTTTTAAATATAGCTCGAAAGAGCTATATTTTATAGCCCCTAACCCAAAGCAGGGCTAATAAGTGTATAATAATTAGCATATGAGAGTTAATTATTTACAATTATCGAATATCCTAAGCTTCAAATATGAGGAAGACATTAACAGCGCTTTTAAGATTGAATTTGACCCAGACCTTAACATTATTATTGGAGGGAACGGATCCGGCAAATCAACAGCTTTAGAGGCTATGAATTTTGTATTCACAAGAGTTTTATTTAAATGCTGTGAGTTTGATGAATATAGCTTTAAGCGCTCAATAGTAGACAGAAAATATGCTCTCAAAGTAGATGATCGATCTAATCATACCTCGGGCCTTCGACTTCAACCTAATTGGGATTCGGAATTGGGGTCACAAAGCATAAGAATACTAATCACACTCGACGACATCGATAAAGCTAACATAAATCATATAGCAAACAATTATGGTCATATAAGACATATATTTGAAGTATATTCTTATATAAATACCCCTGAAGACTTTGTATCTATAGAGAACGACATGGAAGTTGATATAAATATTACGTTTAATTATAGGGAAGATAGATACGAGACGAGTTATACTAATTCAGTACCAAAATCCGTACAGTTTTATCTAGAATATTACCAAGCGATTAATGAGGCTATCACGATACACAATAATGAACATACTAACTACATCGCGCCCCTCGGAAGTACATTCTCTATGTTATCTGCTTTTCGTAATTATAATACTTTTTCTCTGCAAACTTCTTTGCAATCCAACCCAGTAAGCCAACTGCGAGAAATCAGACGCAACTCTTCTTATCGCAGCAATCATGATCAATCTGATAGTGAGCCGGCTATATTCAATATTGTAAAGCTCAAACTTGGCGAGGAATATCTTAATTTTTTAAAAGGCACAAAGGATATTGATGAAGCCAAAGATGCTGTAAATAGATTGAAGATGGTTAATGACATAAATGACAAGCTTGAATTATTGAATTTAAAATTCTATATAGAACTCACGGATTTAAGAACTTGGTCATACGAATTTAGATTTTACGATACAAAAAATGAGCGGGATTTAGGAGATATTAACAGCCTCAGTGCTGGACAAAAATCAATTATGCACTTGATATTTGAGGCGTACGGTCGAGATGACGTAAATGGCGGACTTATTATTATTGATGAACCAGAGATTCATTTACACTACCAATTTCAATTTGAATATCTTAAAATACTTGAAAAACTAGCGAAAGAGCAGGGTGTACAATATATCATCGTAACTCATTCGGAAGGATTTATAAGCAACAAGACAATAGGACATGTCAAACGATTCTCACTAAATGAAGAGCGTAATTCCGTGGTGTGTACTCCCGATATTAGAGAAGATCAAAGAAAGCTGATAGAGATTCTAAATAATACTTGGGCAGCTCGAGTACTATTTCTAGATAGAGTATTGCTGGTTGAAGGTCAGGATGATGAGTATTTTTTTAGAGTTGCCATAAAGAAACTACAACCAGATCTCAGTCAAAATATTACTGTATATGGGGTACGCGGAAAAGACAGCATATCCTCATTTAAGTCCTTCTTTAAATCTTTTGGGCTAAAGGTATATGTAATTAAGGATTTAGATGCCACAGGGGAAGATTTTTATGGACGCGGAAATGCCGTATCATTCAGAAATAGTGGAGAAGCAGGAATTATCAGATATAGAAGAGACCACCCTGACCTAGACCAGCAAATAGAGTTAAGATATTCATCCGACGAGTTTTACCTAAAGAAAGGAGCCATCGAACAGTATACTGGAAAGGAAAAAGGAATTGATCATGTAATTGATTTCTGTGAAAATGAGATGGATAATTTTCTAAACAGCGATGACGAGAAAGCGAAAGAAATTTGTAAAATCATAGGTTTAATTGCAAATAAAGATGGTGATTCGACGCATTAACAATTATAAGCAATAGGGTATCTTATTATTTCTAGGGGGTATATTCGTGTGTGTGAATAGAAATACCATCTATAACCACGTTACTGATTTTTGTCTTTTTATCCTCAGGCGAGTGCGTTTGCGCTAGCATAGTGCTAAGTAGGGAGAGTTTTATTATCACCCACAAAAACGACAAATATATCATCGTATGTAGCTATTTTATTACCAGACATTTCGGCAAAGTATGTATTTACCAGTAATCTTCCTTGCAATATAGATAAACTAAGTAGTAATATTATTAGCTACTTTGCGATAAATGATTAACTTGATAAAGTACTAGAGAGATTTAAAGAATACACTTATGTTATCGCTATAATAATTATCTATGCGATGACACCCAAAAGGTTGACAAAAAATTAGTAATTTATTGCTATTGGCACCTTCGCAAAATCGGTCTAATTCCCTGTATAAAACTTCCGCCTTTATGACCGTATCACTTTGTGTATAAGCTATCATAACAGGAAAGTTGTAATTAGACAGGCGTCTAAAATTGTCATTAAAGTTGGTAGGTATTGTGTTTTCTATATAATATTCCTAATAAGAAAGATCGCTATCGATTTTATTATCATCTACTAATTGTTTAATGGTTTTTATAAAGTCTTCCCTTATATATACTAGATAGACCGTGTATAGGAGAGAATAGAGACATACCGAATACTAGCGGATAGTCACTGAAATCTACTAGATTTACTAAATATGTAGAATAGGAGTAAACAATTACTAGTATAGGAAGGCCTTCCTTTGAAAGTTGATCTAAGGACTATTTTATGTCATGAACGCTTAGAACATATGGTAAATTTGTCAACCTCGCTGTTATTATATGTTCCAGAATACTGCAACCAATATATTTTACCTCCTGTATCTGTAATATCATCGAAAAAACTGAATCTCTTAATCTTCCCTGGTAATCCAGGAAGGAACAAACAATTGTATTTATGTTTTTTGGGCTGATTTACCTCTTCCATTTATAAAACTCCTCTCAACAAATAGACAATTTCTTCTAAGTCATCATTTGCTGGTCTACCAAGACCGGACTTGATTTTAGATAATGAATAATTTATATAATATATCACATTATCTATTTTACGCTTGGTTTTTGAATGCTCTTCTCGAACATTTTCAAGCTGTATTTCGTCTATATTTAGCGCCCAGTCCAGCATAAGCAGAGGTAGATATTTTGCGAAAAAATCTACACCTAAATCATTGCTAAATTTTGTTATAAATTCAAAATTTGTAATTTTATCTTTCATAAGGTCTTATCTAGGTGGCTACAAAAATACTAATTAAACTTATATCCCGTCACGACTAAATAGTATCTTATAATAATTATTTGAGTCTGGTACGAAGAAAACGTCATCTACATCCTCGCTAAAGCAAAACTCTAGATAATGGTTATTATATTATTGCTTAATTAGATATGTAAATTTAAATTTACAAGAAATCCATTTTAATTCTTCCCTCTAATTTATTGGATCAAAATAATCCATCATCGCTAGTATAAAATAATAATAACACATTCATAATCCTAGGAAATTATTATTGACATCTGGTATACTTATACCCATGAGATCTCTATCTATAGCTATCGTTTTAGATGATAAATTTCCCTCTTCAAGTGGCGTAAGCAGATCAGTTCAGACTCAAATAGAAGAATTATCAAAGATCGGTCATAATATTACCCTAATAGCACCACGTACAGACCTTGAAGCACCAAGTAATATCCGGATTATTCCAGTAAAATCAATAAAATTTCCAGGATTACCACTCCATACGCGAATTTTATGTGCTTCATGGAAATCAGCTAAAGATATTAGCCGAAAGCACTCTTTTAATATAGTTCACAGTCAAACCGACACTGGAGCACTATTGCTCGCCGCAAAAATATCTAAAATCCAAAACATTCCGCACATACACACGTTCCATACTAATATAGCTGGGTCGCACACCATGATAGTGTCAACCTTCTTCGCTAGTATTGGATTTCGAATTTATGCACTGATTATTGCACATATTCATAAAAGGTATTTAAATATCACACACCATAAAGCATCTATGCAGCTTTCCAAAGAAAGCCGAATTGGGCGGTTTGATTGGCACACTCAAGCCATAATCGCCCGCGCAGTAAATTATTCAACAACACCATCCCACTACATGTTCAACTACATAAGGGAGGTATGCGCAAATATTGATCTTCCTGGAGCTATTATACCGACAGGCTATAATCGCACTTTTGAAGCTTACACTAAAGCTATAAAACGCCAACGCTCTGATAACAAAATTCGTTTTATTAGTATTAGTAGACTCGTTAAAGAAAAACGCTTAGACGTTATAATCAAAGCCTTTAAACAAGCCACTATTCCAAATAGCGAATTGTATATAGTTGGCGATGGAGCAGAATATAAAAGATTAATACATCTTGCTGAAAATTCGCCTAATATTATATTTACTGGTCATATTAGTAATAGAAAAGAGATAGTTCAACTCCTACGCGATGCTGATATATTTGTTCTGGCGTCATATAGATTCGATAATCAACCGATAGTCATACCAGAATCACTTGTAGTTGGACTACCAATTATATATTGCGATGACCGACTTGATGTTGGATTGAATAATTCTAATAGTTTGCTAGTAGATCCTAGTATTACTGGTCTTGCAGAAGGTATGACACAGATCGCCAAGCCACATTTCCATAAAAAACTCGCTACTGGCACAAAAAGTGTCTTTAGTGAATTATCACCCCAAGCAACCGCTAAATCTTATATAGATATATATATACAAACAATTAGTAAGTACAACAACTCAAATAAAAATTAAATTTGTCATTCACGGGAATATCAAGGGGCACAGGGAAATTGTAGTGAATACCTCCTTCATACTGGGAGTAAATATTTATCAATGTAATTCTTTGTAAAAATTTACTACTTTGATTATAACTCATTCTACTAGACAGCTTGAAGTACAAATAACTAAACCTATAAACCTAATTTATATGACAACTGATAGAATTAGTTATATTGTTTTTATAAAGGAGAGTGATATGCGTTGCCTTCAAAGCTTTTGCTATATTTTCTGTGGTAGCAAGTTTTTCCCAACCTGCCGCGCCGATGATTATTCCGAATTCTCGCGCAATCTGGCAACTGTCTGGCGCCGCGCATGGATTATTCGTGTAGGATAGCGACGAGATATAATCAGAGAAACGGTTTAGGACGTTTGTCGTAATAATCCAGATTGCTGCATGATCTGCTTTAATTTGGTCATCGCTAGATGCTCATAAATATGCGCCTCAATGGGCGAAGCAGCTTGTTTACAGATAAGGATTCGTTGCATGTCGTCTATATATTATCAAATAAAATATGGACAGTTTATCGACTTGTCCAAGTTGGAAGATTGACGTCATATGCCGTTACCCTATGACACGACCATTATTAATATGTTATTTGCAGTCTTTGAGATGAAACGCTTCAAACCCAATAGATTCGGGAAAAACATGTATAATTCTATATCAAGCTAATTTACAGAATCAATACCTATTTAGCGACTTACTTAATTATGTAAATCTGCTAAAATATAATTAATTCTCAAATAACAATAACTTATGATTGAAATCGAATCCAAATTCAAACTATCATCTGATATTACTTGCGATAATCTCATCGCCATACTAAAAAGCCAATTCATCACACCCATCTCAAGCAAACACCAAATCGACACTATATTCCTTCTTCCCGAGCAAGTTGACACACCTATTGTTCCCGGCTCCAAAATTATGCGAGTGCGCGATGTTCTTAATCCGGAAACTGGTGAGCTGCAACAAAGCTTGATGACGCTAAAAGTTGAAGGAAAAGCAAAATTAGTATCTAATGAATACGAGTCTACCGTTGGTGACGGCAACGCAGCGCGCCAAATGCTTACAGCACTAGGCTGGCAAGAAATCGTTACGGTTGATAAAACCCGCCTTGAATCAAAAACCAAAGATTACACGATTTGCATTGATGAAGTAGCTAAGCTTGGGCTGTTTATTGAATTGGAAGTCCTGGCAGAAGACGACGCGAACGCTGGCGATATCCAGCGACAAATGCATACATTCCTCAAAAATCTAAATATTGATGGTAAATTATGGACGATTCCTTATGATACGAGTATTAGAAATTTAAGTATCATTAACCATGGCAGGCTAAATAACGCGGTAAATTATTATAAATACAAAAAAGCTTAGAATGAAAGACAGCAGCAAGTACTATCTAACCGACCACTATTCGTGGGTGAAGACAGAAACTGGAACATTTATGTGTGCACATGAAACCGCTGACGGATTAGTATACTCCGTGCTATCTCAAGACAAGCATACCTTAATTGAAGGTAACGCATCCTACATGGAATTTAAAAAGAATGATAAGCTTGTAGATAGCCCTTCTGCGGCGTACATCTATCGTATACAGTGCCCAAATTTATGGGACTGTATTGGCACTAATATTATTCGTCAGGTAATACGAGCTAGTCAAGCAAAGAATATGTATCGCATCTTTTCAGAATATGTAGGGGAAAGGGTCATCTTAACAGGTGGTATACACTACCATCTATTTCCTAGTCCACAGAAGGTTTTGGAAACTCCCGATAGTACATATCAGCGGATGGGAATGAGCTTCAAGAGAGATGCGCTTAAGAGCGCAGCACGATTTATCTTAGAACACGCCGATATGTTGGAGAAGATTCAAGCGCCAGATCTATTAGACGAGCTTATGAAAATACATAGAGTCGGAAACTGGACTGCACGGGCAGCTGTTGCAGATTATACAAACGAACTTGAAACATATCCCTATGGTGATGCGGCAATACGCTTCTACGCGAGGGAAGCCTTGCCTCGCCACGAATGGCCCAAGGAAGAGGTAGCGTTTATTCAGGAACTGCACAAAGTGGCAGGAGCAGAGAATATAAGCAGCTCAATTGCTACACTGATAATGGTTCATGAAATAAAAAGAGTTTAGAGACTAATATCCGCACCCTGCCGCATTAAAAATTTACGCGCCTCCTCGTCAAACCTACAATTCACGAAGCGCGATCGCACCGCTAATTCGCCGCCGCCATAAACAAATTGCGTTTCCTCGTCGTATTTCATGCCGCGAAAGTCGCAGCCCTCTGCTTCAATAATAGCTTTCACACTACGAAAATCTACATTCCGAACCGACGAATCGGTAAAATAAATCGGCTGTCCGTAAATATGCCTTGCGCCATCCAGATTACAATTTTCAAACACGAAAAATCCCATGACAAATTGCCCAAAATCAACACCAGAAAAATTTTCATCAACAAACCGCACAATCTCGCCGTCTGGGATGACGGGGTAGCGCTCGCGCTGGTAAGCTGGCAGGTCGTTGGCGCGGAGGGCAGCGGCGAGGTAACGGGTAATATTCATAAATTAAGTATAAGAAAACGTGTTAATTCGTACAATAATCCTAGTACCCATCAATAAGCTTGCGGTTGGTAATATAAATTATTTCGCAGAAACATTAACCACAACCTGCTGCAATATTACCTGCAGATTTGCTACAGTAATGCTTTTTGCTAAGTCTTCTTTAGTAAATGGCGTAGCAGTTTTCTGGTAAAAATAAATTGGCGCGGAATTATAGAATGGGTCGGTCGTGAACGCTTCGGCGAGGTCTTTCAGACGGCTGGCGTGCGGCGTAATATCAAACGCTTGTAAATAGCTTTGTGCTGTTTTGCCTGCATTTTGCCAATCAAAGGATTTTTTCACGGTGTAGGTTTGGCTGACCGAATTGCCGTCATGATAGGCAGTAAATTCGTCGCGGGTGGATGGATAGACTGGCGCGTTGTCGAAGCAGGCACTGCGCACCAAATCAAGCAATATCGGGTACATACAGAAAAAGGCGGCAGTTGCTTGCTCGCTGGCATCAGGGATTTTAATTGTCAGCGTAATATCTATAAAATCCTCTGGCTGGTAATCAATTTCTAGCGGTGGGTTTTTGGCTGGTTCGGTAATTTTGCCAAGTCTAGCGGAGCGGCGCCTGGCGAAATCTTTTTGGCAGCGCGCCAGTTGTTTGCGTAATTCTTTTTCATCCCAAATGACGACACTTGATTTTATCTCCGCCTCGATATGGGCGACGGATTCGCGGATCATAGCTAGATCAAATGGCCGCATATCGGCGATGACTTTTTCAAATAGCGTGATCAATTCGCAGGTAAAGAACGCGACATCAAAAAACACGCTCGATTCGGATGTTGTGCCGTGTAATTCGCCGACGAACGCGCGCTCATTGCCAGATTTTTCTGCCACTCGTAAAAACCGCCGAATAATCAAATGCTCAAACAAATGGCAGACATCATGGTCGGCCGGCAAATCGTAGGCAGAATATAGTTTATGGATCATGGGTTTATTGTAGCATGGTGAGTACTCCGTCCCAACAGATTGTACTACCAGGGCAGTGTCTCTTCGAACTCAGAAGCTCTTAGCTAGTATAAAATCTACCAATCTATCTTCTGCTTAACCACTGCCAAATAATACCGATAATGACTCTTCGGGTCTGGTATAAAAAAGCTGTCATCCATATCGTCGTTAGGGCGGACTTCAATATGCTGGTCGTTGGCGTACGGCTTGATGAGGTGTATAAATTCAAACTCAAACCCGCCAGACAAACTCTTTACTTGTCGGCTCTCGTCAGTTGGGTCAGGATAATCAATCGCTACAAGTATGAGCGACTGGCCAGATGCTGTCTGAAACAAATAATAGACTGCGTCTGGATATAGTGTGATGAAAGAAGCAAACTCACGGACGTACGTCGCCTCTTTAAGTATAGGAAAGGCTTGGGCAATGAAATCTGGTATTGCGATATTGATACTATTTTTCATGTCTCTATAATTGTACTATTTTGAATGGGAAAATGGACAGTTTTATGACATGTCCAGGTCTAGGAACTCTACCAGAGACCAGACATGTGATCCGAGAGACGCTCAGAGCTGGCCCAGTTGTCGATGACAGTAGCACCGCCTTCGCTCTCAGGAAGTCGCCAGTAGACGATGAACTCGCCGAGAGGACCTCCCTGCGCCTTCACGTGTCCGTGACCATCGCCGGGGATATTACCCCAAGCGCCACCGTAGAAGATCTCAGTAGTTCCGCCAGAGCGCCGAATCTTTGCCGGTTTCCCGTCAAACCATCCGGCGGTTTCCATTTTGTACTCCTTCTGGAGTCGAGCAGAGAACGAATTCTCTGCGAAGTGGGACGTCTCAAGCCCAATGACTTTGGGCGAAACGCCGACCTCTACGGTTGCAAAGGCTGATATATCAATACTGGAATCCTTTGTCAAGCAATTTTACGAAAATCGCAGTAAAATGTATTATTAGTTCATGGAATTAATTTACGCGACGACTAATAAACACAAACTTGCTGGAGCTAAACAGGCATTGGCAGGAACAAATATTAACCTAATTGCGCCAGACGAAGCCCTGCCCGACGTGCCAGAAATCCAATCCGACGACCAAACAGCCGTCTCTGTCGATAAGGCGCTAAAGTACTACGATCTACTTAAACGTCCGCTGGTAGTGATGGATTCAGGTCTGTTCATCGACGAACTGAACGGCTTTCCCGGCGTTTACACCAAATACGCGCTCGATACAATCGGTATTGACAGGATAATTCAGCTGCTCGGCTACGGCGCTCGGGCGTACACGCAGCGCACGATTACTTACTTTGATGGCAACAAACCGCAAACCTTTACCTTAAAACTACGCGGCACGTTATTAAAAGAACCGCACGGCAACAACGGGCGCAATTACGATAAGTACTTCTTGCCAGACGGCAAAAACAAAACGCTCGCTGAAATGGCTAGCGAGGAGAAAGCGGAATTGACCGCGGAAGTTTGGAGAAAGTTGGCAGCGTGGTTGCAAAAAAGTAGCAAATAAGACTTATATACTTAATAAGCGGAGAAGCACCACTTATCATCAAACAAACCCCAGCTCACGCCGCCCCATACGACAAGCATATCCTGCTGAAGCGCCGACCGTCTGTACTACAATTAAACCATGAAGATTATTGATACCATAACCCTCGCCGAGCTTCGCCTGATGGCCGAGAGAATGTACGGGACGATGGTTAAGGCGGATGTCTATGTTGCTAAGAAAATTGTGGTAATCGACATGGATATGCATGCTGATGGCGAGGCGTATTTGTTAGAACGTGGATCGCGGCGAACAGATCTGTGGGGGATTAACCTGCATCCAGATAAGTTTGGCACCGATGAGTTTATCGAGTTTGACAGCATGATAAACATCTGTCCGCGGTAAAACAATCCGTCGCGTGATGTGCTTGACCCAGCAGTACGCCAGCAAATTATCGATATCATCGCCGGAGTTGTCCGTGAGTGAACATGTCTTTGACCGAGAGAAGTGGCAGAGCTTAACGATATTTGAGCAAATGGGCAACATCGGCTCGGAAGTCGGGCGAGCCTTTGCCGCCCGGCGCCGCGGCGATACGGCTGCGATGACTAGCGCCTGGCAGCGCGGCTTGGATTTATTGGACGCCACCGCCGAGCAGCTTGCCCGCCAAAAATCGCCAAAACTCCGCGAAGTCCTGCGCGCCCGCGAACTATTCGCTGGCATGGAAGACGAATCGTTGGAGAATTACTTTATGTGGTTTGCGCTGGCAGCGCGGAGAGGGAGGTAAAGCAGTAATTAGCATTACTGGTCTATCATTCTATTGGCTTCTATTGGCCCCTATAATTTAGATGAACTATGTAAATCTTCTTCTATCCTCTTGCGTAAACCATTGTAAATGGTTGGTTCTTTACCAGCTTCAAGCTCATCAATTAGATCATAAATATAATCATCTATAATAACAAAGTCCGCCCGAGGATCATAAATAGGTTTACCAATAAACTCATGGACTATGCCATAAATACTAGTCAATTGCTTAATATCTCTTTTTTCTATGGCGCTATCTATTAGGAACAATAATTCCTCGGCAACTGATATCTCAATTGGATCATTCATTTCAACCCTCTTTGAAAGTGAGCAGTTTATAGACTTGCTCGGGTCTATTGTGTCACTCCTCTCGATAGGAACCACGATCCGAGACCAGGTTACCATAAGCATCGTAGTGATCGTGATGCTTTTTGACACGAAGCTTCTTGTCGCCATAGAAGTCAACACGGTCGAGATGATCAGAAGCAATAAGTGCCTCTCCATCCCGCGGACCAAGTCCGAACGACACAGTGACATCATGACCACTACTAGTGCTGCCATAAACTGGCGGCGTCCAGTTACGGTTACCATAAGTTTCGCCATCGCCAAACGTACAATCCGGGCCGCCGCGACAGGCTGATCGACGATGTATCATAACCGTGCTGTGCGACAAGATCTGATAGCTCAGATCGTCGTCAAAATTGCATCGGTACCAATCGGTACCAGTAGGCAGTTGGCTAGGTGTGGCAACAGTATGTCGTCCGTTCGACAACCTCCTGAGAATGCAGTTGTCACCGCATTCGACGTCGCATCTCTCTGAGTAGCTCATAAGAGACCTTTCTCGAGTAGAAGGAACAGCGCAGGATTATTCCAAAACGCCAATATATATGTATCAATAATAGAACCCGCTGTCAAGCGATTTTACGAAAATCACCGTAAACCATGCTAATTTCCTGCTCACTCATACTAGAAAACTACAATCAACACCTGACCCCTAACAAATCAAGATAGTGTGTACCGCATAATTTTATCCTCAACTTGTGAGCTAAGTTGATTATCCTTATAATAAAACACATGAAAATCATCACCAAAAAATCCTACCCCGATTTATTCGAAAAAGTCCTAGCGGGCGAGAAAACATTTGATATGAGAGTGGCCGATTTTGATATCCAACCCGGCGACATTCTGGAACAGATTGAGGTAAATTATGATGGAACACCAACTGGCCGCACAGTTCGTCACGTGGTCGGCGAAGTTTTACGCACGAAAGAAATCGATTTTTGGAAACAAGAAGACATTGATCAATACGGCTATCAGGTGATGTCGCTTGCCGAGCGGGTTGATTAGTACAAATTTTAGAAAGTTACTGCGATAAGGAGCAAAGATGACCAAATCCATCATCTGCAAAGACGTCTTCGGCAATCAATACACCGTTCCCGTTGACGAACTAAATATTCGTGTCGGTGTGTACGCGGTGATTATTGAGGATAATAAGATTCTTTTGACTAGACAATGGGACGGTTACAGCTTGATTGGTGGTGGTATCGAGAAAGGCGAAACGATTGAGGAGTCAATTGTCCGCGAAGTTAAGGAAGAAACTGGACTGACCATCATGCCGGATAAAATCATTCACCAAGCGACCACCTTTTTTAAGCGCAACGCCGAGGCGCAAGCTAACCAGTCAATCCAACTGTACTTCACCCACAGCCAGCTGCATGGGCAAATCAATAACGACAACATAACCGACAGCGAAAAAACTTATACTAACGGCACGCCGGAGTGGGTTGATCTGGGTAAGATTGACGACATAAACTTCCGTCATAGCGTGAGTTTGAGGGCGATTTTAGGGGCTTATGGTGAGAGCAAATAAGTAAAGCATTAGGAGCCTGCGTAAATAGTGCCGAATGACGTATACTTAATATCATGACGAGTCAGTTCCACCCAATTTACTTCATTACCTCCAACCAGCGCAAGTTCGCCAGCCTTCAGCAACTTCTTCAACCGCTCGGTGTTGACCTACAGCAACTTGACTATGATTTTGACGAGGGGCGGGGGCTGGATATTCAAACGATTGCCAAAAGTAAACTATCTCAGGCCAAGAAAGCTTTTCCAAACAAGCGCCTGATCGTTGATGATCGCAGCTTTTTCATCCCAGCGCTGAAAGGCTTTCCGGGGCCGTTCGTTAAATTGCTGCTGGATAGTTTTAGCTATCCCGGCATCATCAAACTAATGCAAGATGAAACTGATCGTAGAGCCATCTTTTTTTCGCGGTTGGCTATTTTGACGGTAAAGAAGACCATATTTTCGCGGCCGACGAGGAGGGATTTATCATTGATGAGCCGCGCGGTGATAATCTCCATGGCTGGACGGAATTACTGTATATTTATGGACACTCGAGCTTTCCCGGGCGCAGCTTGGCAGAGCTGAATGATGAGGAGTGGAAAGAATATTTGGCGGCGATTGAGGCGGTTGATGGATTTGTGATGTTGAGGGATTATCTAGCAAAAACATAAGACACCCCAACACCAAAACAGGAACATAAACCGCCCAAAAGTAATGAGTGTTTTTTGAGATGCGAGGCGAGGTGTCTCGCGCCTTTTCTGTGTTTTGGTATTATATTCATATTACAACTAAAGAATTAGCCAATGTCAACTTACTAGCCGTACGCCATCAGCGGGGTGTATAATTAAGCCTAACAATAAATCATAAACAAAGGAATATATATGAATATCAAACCTCTAGATATAGTATCTATGATAGGTATTATTATCGTAGTATCAAGTAGCGCTATCTCTACATATATTGTCGTAAAAGCAAGCAAGAAGCAAAAAGCTCAGCAAGAAAAAGACACTAAAACTAAAAAGACAGAACCAAACAGCCCCGCAGCAAGCACCAGCGAACTTCGCGCCGAACTAGATGATTTGAAGAAACGGGTTGCGGATCTGGAGAAGAAGTAAGTAGATAAGCTTGTCTCTAATCTTGCCTCTTTCATCGTGAACTTGTTTCTCGAGATAAGAGATCTAGGCATGAGGTTGTAATGTGTGAGCGAACCCAGTTCACTAACAGCACTTCGCTCTGTCTGATATACTGAAAAGTAGTATGAAAATCTCCTTGACTCAGCCTAACACTACAATAAAACGCCAAGCAACGCAGGCGTTTTTTTGATAAAACAAAGGCAAAACCGCGCGAAGAAGGTGTTGATTTCTCGCTGGCTCTCATTATGGCTGGCGTGCCGGGTGCTGGTAAAACGGAATATATCAGCTCGTTCATCGAGGAAAATGAGATATTCAAGCACAATGCTCTACGAATTGATCTGGATGAGATTATCACTGTTTTTGAAGAGTATAAGCCAGAAGAAGATGGCAGATTTCGTAGTATTGGTAATAGGATTGTTGAGAATATTTTAGATCGTGCTTTTAGGAACGGGTACAATTTTATTCTAGATGGCACATTCGCTGGTGCTAAAGCAATTAATAATGTGCGGCGCGCTGTTCGCCATAGCTATCTTGTATATATCGTTGTGCTAGTTGAGGATATTGAACAGGCTAAAGAATATACGCGCATTCGCAGAGAAAAAACCAAAAGAGAGATTAAGGATGAAGCATTTGACAAGACGGTAATAGGGATAAGGAAGAATCTTAAAATTATTCAAAGCGAGTTTGTCGAGAAAGGATTGCCGGTTGTAGTTGAATTTATCGAGAAGCGCTGGCAAGAAGGTACGGTTAGTTATGAGAGGAGTACGTGGCCTAACATTGATGCTTTATATGAAAAATGATAGAATAAACCACATGGATAAGCTTAGAAAGGCGGCAGAAATGAACTCTCTAAGAAATAGAATCAAAAAGCAGGCGGCGATAACTCGCCAGAACAAAATGAAGAAAGCCCTTGAAGACCCGAAGAAGATTCGTGCTGCTGCTCAAGGTGCTATTAGGCGGCAGCAGAAGCTAGCCAAGGCTGGATAGATAACTCCCATCCATTTCACATTCCCTTCACACAACCCTGCTACACTGACATAGAACCAAGAAAGGAGATCTATGTCATTTGTACAACGTGCC
>ERZ772957.1483-NODE-1483-length-15153-cov-53.027156_pt1 | contig 15153 bp, 12 predicted proteins | sample MGYA00580682_ERZ772957 | MGnify/ENA primary metagenome ERZ772957 (study PRJEB29015, sample SAMEA2737921) | human oral metagenome | biome: human oral; feature: human-associated habitat; material: dental | place: China | collected 2025 ...
TGGGGGCGAGCTCTCGGTCGCCCCCAGCCTCGGGTGTGGTCGCGACGGCGCGGCCTCAGAGGTCGTCCACGACGGCCGCGCGAGGCCCCCTCTCTCCGGTGGCGGCATCTCGCCAGGCCTCAAGCGCACGCAGGAAGGCTGTCGCGCCGGGATCTTGCAGGCCGATCGACCGGTCCTGCAGCCACGAGGCTCGTCCGCGCTGGGACTGCAGGTCTCGGGTGGCCACGACGGCTGCGGCCGAGGACGAGATCGCGCTTTCGAGGGCTCCCAGGGCGAGGTCGCTGTCCGTGGCCACCTGCGGATTCGCCGCGAGGCTGTCGGCCAGCGAATCGACGGCGGGCACCATCGCGTCGAGGATCGTCTTGTCTCCCACCTGGCTCTTGCCACGGTGCGAGATCGAGTTCGCGGCCGCGCGGATAAATGCCTCCGCTTCCGCCGCGGTCACGTCCTCGCATCCGACCCAGACCTTCGAACCGGCAAGCAGTCCTCCGGCCACGAGCGCCGCCATCGTCGACGGATTCGCGTTCGCGAATGCTCTCGCGCAGGCTCGCGCCACGTCGGAGGGGACCGGCTCGGGCTCGGTCGGCATGGCGTCGAGGGCGTCGATCACCGCACGCGCGCCCGCGGAGATCGTGATGCCCAGGTCGCCGTCGCCGAGAACCTGGTCGAGGTCGCGCAGTTCGTCCGAGGACTCGATCAGCAGCGACATCGAGGCCTGGATCTGGCGTATGAGTTCACGCGATCGCATGCTCACGCCTCCCTGAAGAACGGGGACTGGGCGGGAGCGTCGAGGAGCTCGAGGAGAGCGTCGTCAACCTTGAGGAGGGAGATGGAAGCTCCGGCCATCTCCAGGGAGGTCGCGTACTCGCCGACGTAGCGTCGCTCGATGACGACCCCCAGGTCGGTGAGACGGCGATGCGTGCGCCTGTACAGCAGGTACAGTTCCTCCAGCGGCGTGGCTCCCAGGCCGTTGACAAGGACGGCGACGCGGTCTCCCTCGCGCAGACTCAGGTCCGGGATGACGGAGTCGAGGATCCGATCCGCGATCTCGTCGGCGGTTCCCAGGGGTCCGCGGTGAATGCCGGGTTCGCCGTGGATGCCGATGCCGATTTCCATCTCCCCGTCGGGCAGCTCGAAGGACGGGGAACCGGTTGTGGGGAGAATCGTCGGGGACAGGCCGACGCCCATCGTGGCAGTGTTGTCGACGACTTTCTGGGCAACGGCGGCAACCTCGTCGAGCGAATCCCCCCGCTCGGCGGCCGCGCCCGCGGCCTTGTAGGCGAAGAAGATGCCCGCGACACCTCGACGATCCCGAGCGCGTTCCTTGGGTTGAGAGGCCACGTCGTCGCAGCCGAGCACGGTGCGCGTCTCGATTCCGTCAAGTTCGAGCAGGTCGACGGCCAGGTCGAAGTTGAAGACGTCGCCGCCGTAGTTTCCGTAGAGGAAGAGCACACCCGCGCCGCCATCGACCGCCTTGGCTGCATCCGCGCACTGCTGGACCGACGGGGAGGAGAAGACGTTGCCGATGGCGACGCCCGAGCACAGGCCTCGTCCGACGTAGCCTTTGAAGAGGGGGAGGTGACCCGAGCCGCCCCCGGTCACGATTCCCACCCTGCCCGCGGCCGGGCTGTCGGCGCGGACGAGAACGCGGCGGTCGTCGCCGGGTGTCTTGACCTGATCGGGGTGCGCCAGGAGAATGCCCTCGACCATCTCATCGACGAACTGGTCGGGGTTGTTAATGATCTTCTTCATGGTCATTTCCTTTCTGTTGAACCGCTGTCGTGAGCGGCTACCGAATCTGTGCGCCTGACGGCAATGGAGAGGTGCGATCGAACGTCTTTCCAGTCGATGCAGTCGAGGACGAGTACACCGATGAGGATCACTCCCTGGGCGATGGAGTATTGGAAGGCGGACAGCCTCATCGAGGTGAATCCGCTCTGGACGACCTGGAGGGTCAGGGCGGCCAGGAATACGCCCCCGACGGTGGCGAAGCCTCCGTTCGGGTTCGTCCCCCCGAGGACGGCGATGACGATGACGAGCAGGACGTAGGAGGCGCCGTAGTCGGCCGAGGCCGTGGGGTTTCGGGCGATGAACACGATTCCCGTCAGCGATCCGAGGAGGCCCGTGAGCAGGTAGGAGCTCATCAGGATGCGCGTCGAGCGGATGCCCGAGAACTTCGCGGCCGTCCCGTTGGAGCCCTCGAGGGAGAGGGACAGGCCCAGCGGGGAGCGATTCAGGATGAAACCGACGAGCAGGGCGACGAGGCCGAAGACGATGAAGAGGAGGGGGACGCCCGCGACGGCCGTCTTCCCGAAGGCGGTGAGGGCTTCGGGGGATCCGTAGAGGGTCTTTCCTCCGGTCCACACGACGGCCAATCCGTTGAAGATCTGCATGGTGCCCAGCGTGGCCAGGATCGGGGTGACGCCCACGTAGGCGATGAGAACGCCGTTGACAAGGCCGCAGGCGAGGCCCACGACCAGGCCGATGAGGATGATGACCGGGCTCCACTGTTCGGCTCCCGCGCCGCCCAGGACCGAGGAGGTGTAGAGCGTGGAGACGGTGATCGCGCACAGGTTGGCGATGGCGACCAGCGACAGGTCGATGCCGCCGGTGACCATGGAGATCATCATCGCGATGGAGAGGATCCCGATCTCCGCGACCCCGAGGAGCATGTTTTGCAGGTTCAGTCCCGTGAGGAAGACGCTCGGGGACAGGACCGAGAACGCTGCGATGGCGACGAGGAGGATGAGGACCATTCGGCCGATGGACCTGTCGCGTCTGAGCCGAGACAGCAGGGAGGCGCTCAAGAGGTCGATGCGGGAGTTGGTTTCACGAAGTGTCGTATTCATGGCGCTCATCCTTCGACGGCCTGGGGGGCGGCGTTGCTGTGGTCGACCTGCGCGTTCTTGCTGCGCAGGAGCCTCGTTCCTCGTTTGGCGGCCAGGGCCTGAATGCCGACGCCGGCGACGAGAAGCAGGCCGACTGCGGCGCGTTGCCACGCGCTCGGAACTCCGATGAGGATCAGCGAGTTGTTGATCAGCTGCACGAGGAGGACCCCGAGGATCGTTCCCCGGACGGAGCCTCGTCCCCCGAAGATCGACGCGCCCCCGAGGACGACGGCGGCAATGATGTCGAGTTCGTGCCCGACCAGCTCCTGGGGGTTGGCCGAGCGCCCCAGGATCATGTAGACCATTCCTGCGGTCGCGGCCAGGGTTCCCGCGATGACGTACACGCAGATCTGCGTTCTCTTGACGTTGATTCCGGCTCGGTGCGCGGACTCGGTGTCGCCTCCGATCGCGTAGATGGAGCGGCCGAACATCGTCTTACTGAGGATCACAGCGATGACGATCGCCAGGACGATGGCCGGGATGATCATCGAGTGGAGCAGGGCGACGCCGGTATCGGTATCGACCGAGACGATGTTGGCGGTCGAGGCCGAGGCCATTCCCTCTGGCAGCTGGGCGATGTACGTGGAGCCGATGTAGGCCAGGAGGAAGCCCTGGAAGATGCCCTGGGTGCCGAGGGTGACGATGAGGGTCGGGAGTTTGAACCTCGAGATCAGGTAGCCGTTGAGGAGTCCCAGCACGGCTCCGATGATGAGGGCCATCGCGAAGGATCCGAACAGGCCGATGTTGATGCCTCGGCTCAGTTGGAACACGATGGTGGCGTAGGAGGCGAAGGAGGCGATCGCCGCGAAGGAGACGTCGATTCCGCCGGAGATGATGACGAGGAGGACGCCCAGGGCGTAGATCGTCGGGACGATGGAGGAGCGGAGGAGGGAGAAGAGCGTGGAGACCGTGAAGAAGGCGGGGCTGATCGCGGACATGACGAGCGCGAGCACCACCAGGACGGTGAGGACGATTCCCTCGCGGTTGGGTCCCCAGATCCAACGCAGCACGTTGCGAGCGACGGTACTCATGTTCATGACACGACCATCTTTCTAATCATTCGAGCATCGACGTCCTCTCCGGCCAGTTCGGCGGCGATGTGGCCGCCCTTGGTGATGAGTACGCGGTGGCAGCAGGAGACGAGTTCGGGGGCGTCGTCGGAGATGATGACGATGGCCATTCCGGCGGCGGCTTGCTCTCGTAGAATCTCGAGGATCTCGGCTTTCGATCCGACGTCGACACCGACCGTGGGGCCGTTGAGGATGAGGACCTTGGGCGAGCGCGCGAGCCACTTGGCGAGGACGACCCTCTGGGCGTTTCCGCCGGACAGTGAGCGCACGGGAGCCAGGACGTCGGGCGCTTTGATCCGGAGGGCCTCGAAGTAGTGCGCGATGGTGCGCCGAATCCGCTCCTTGCGGAGCGTGTGGAGCTTCGAGGTGTGGTGGTCGATGGACGCGGCGATGACGTTGTCCGCGATGGACTTGTCGAGGAAGAGGCCCTCGGTGAGGCGGTCTTCGGGGACGTATCCGATGTGGGCGTCGATCGCCTGCTTGATGGAGGCAACCGCGACCTGTTCGCCGTCGATGGACACCCGTCCACTGTCGATCGGAAGGAGGCCGAAGAGGGCCTGCGCGATTTCGGTTCGCCCCGATCCGAGAAGTCCGGTGATTCCGAGGATCTCGCCTTTTTTCACGGAGAAGGAGACGTTGTCGAAGCGGCCCGCGGAGGTGAGCGCTTCGACCCGCAGGCGTTCGGGGGCGTCGTCGTCGAGGGGTGGCACGCGTCTGCTCTGGTCGAGTTCCTTGCCGGTCATGTAGTGGGTGATCTTTTCGCGGTCGAGCTCCTCGACCGGGGAGTCGATGACGTTGCGGCCGGAGCGCATGATGGTGACGCGCTGGGAGATCGCCATGACCTCGTCAAGCTTGTGCGAGACGAAGATGAGTGCAACCCCCTCGGCGCTGAGTTTCTCGACCACCATGAAGAGTCGAGCGACCTCCCGCTGGGTCAGGGCGGTTGTTGGCTCGTCCATGATCAGCAGTTTCGCGTTGCCTGCCAGGGCTCGGCAGATTGCGGTGAGCTGCTTGTCGGCGACGGAGAGCTGTTCGACGTCGGCGTCGAGGGGGAGGGCGACCCCCAGGCGTTCCACGATCGTGCGGGCGTGCCGGGTCGTGCGAGAGCGGCTGTAGAAGCTCTTCTTGTCGGTTACAGAGGCGGTCATCATGATGTTCTCGGCCACGGTGAGGTTGGAGAACAGGGAGAAGTCCTGGTAGATGACCTGGATTCCGGCTTTCATCGCGCTGAGCGGCGTGAGCGCCGTGACCTCTTGGCCCTCGATTGCGATGCTTCCCGAGTCCGGCCGGTGCACGCCGGAGATGACCTTGATGAGGGTTGATTTCCCGCAGCCGTTCTCTCCGGCCAGGCACAGGACCTCTCCGGGCCACACAGCCAGGTCGACACCGTCGAGGGCTCGGACGCCACCGAAGTTCTTGACAATATGGCGAACCTCTAGGAAGGGGTTCTCGTGCGAGCTCGAGCCTTGTCCGTTGGGGCGCGGTGCTTGTTCCACATTGGTGCGCATGTGCTCTCCTTCGAGTGTCGTGTGGACTGCGCTGTCGTGGGACGCGAGCCCCGGCCTCGCCTTCGCGCCGAGGCCGGGGCCGCCTCGTTAGAAGTTGTACTTCTTGGCTTGCTCGGCGTCGGCGGCGATCTGGGCGGAGCCGACCCAGACGTTGTCGTAGCCGTCGAGCTTGTGCAGGTTGTTGTAGCCCTCGATGCCCAGGTCCGTGCCCTCGGTGATGGTTCCGCCGTCAGCGAGGATCTTGGCGATCTGGAGCTGGGCCTTCCCGGCGAGGGCGGGATCCCAGAAGAAGATCTTGTCGATCGATCCGGTGGCGAGGTACTTGGCGGAGGCGGAGGGGATGGAGGTTCCCATGACGCAGACCTGGTCGGAGAGGCCGGCCTCTTCGATCGCGCGTGCGATGCCCGGGACGTCGTTACCTGCGGAGCCCTGGAAGGCCTTGATGTCGGGGTACTTGCCGAGCACCTCCTTCGCCTTCTCGTAGGCGGCGGTCTCGTTGTCGGTGGACTCGATGGGCGTTTCGACTCGCTCCATGCCTGGGAAGTTCTTCTGCTGGTAGTCGTAGGCTGCCTCGACCCATTCCATGTGGGTCTTGGCGGTCAGGCCGCCGACGAATTGCACGTACTTGCCGGTGCCGCCAGTGCATTCGCCGATGCTCTTCATGATGTCTACCCCATAGGAGGCGTTGTCGAAGGCTTCGATGTCGACGTCGACGTTCTTGATGCCGGTCGCCTCGTGGGAGACCACCTTGATGCCCTGGGCCCGGGCCTGCTCAAGGACCGCGGAGAGGGCCTCGGGGGAGTTGGGGACGACGGTGATGGCCGCGGGCTTTTGCGCGATGAGATCCTGGATGATCTGGATCTGCTTCTCGGGGGAGACGTCCGTTCCTCCCTCCGTTCGCGTGTCGTAGCCGTTGGCGGCGCCCCACTCCTTGACTCCGACGTCCATTCGATCAAACCAGGCGATTCCCTTGACCTTGACGACGGTGACCATCGTCTTGCTGGCATCGCCTGAGGCCGATCCGGTGGTGCTCCCGGGGTTCTCCCCCGCCGTCCCACCGACGGTCGAGCAGGCCGTCAGAGCCAGGATCGACGCAATGGACATCGCTGCCGCGCTCAGTCTTCCGATCTTCATGTCGTCACTTCCTTGTGATCTCGTTGGCCGACGCTGTGGGTTCGCCATCTCCCGCGATGGCGCACGCAACATGGCGTGACCCGCGTCGCAATCACCAACAGTACACGCGCTTTCGCGCATGTGCAACTCTCTTTCGCGCATATCACATGCACTGAAGCAGCCATCAACGCGCGGTCCCCTCCGCTCGTTTGCACGGTTACACGCAAATACTGAGCGAATAACTCCCCGTAGCTGCGATTACTCGCGAGATCCCTCGTTGCGCGGTATCGCGCACATTCGCTCCGAAAGTTCGCTACAGTGTCAAGAGGGCGGAGTCCGCGATGCCCTGTTGCAGGCATCCGTCGTTGATTCCGCCGCCGTCCCCCGTCCGTAGCCAGCAGAAGGAAGCATCGTGACCCGGCAAGACACCATTGTTTCCATGATTGAGGCGACAGGCTTCGAGACCGTGTCCTCCCTGGCGGAAGCCCTCGAGGTCAACGTGTCAACCATCCGCAGGGACCTGGAGCACCTTGCCGAGGCGGGCCTCGTGCGCCGCACCCACGGAGGCGCGATCCCCGTCCCGCAGGACGAGGACACCGAGGAGTTCCTGCACGATTCGCCCAACCGAGCCGAGAAGCGCGCGATCGGGCCGGCGATGGCGGAGCGGATCCTGGACGGGCAGTCCGTCTTCCTCGACTCGGGGTCGACGTGCCTGGAAGTTGCGCGCGCCCTCAACGCCCGCCGCGTCACCGTGGTGACGCACGACCTGCTGGTGGGCCTGGAGATCCTCAAGAAGCCGTCGCTCAACCTGGTGTTCGTCGGGGGCGAGCTGCTGCCCAACCGGACGCACATGTGGGGGCCGACCGCGATCGATCAGCTGGACCACATTCGCGTGAACACCGCCGTGTTTGGGGCGAACTCGGTGATGGAGGACGGCATTTATGCGTCGTCCGGCTACTCGATCGAGCTGCAGCAGAAGGTCCGCTCGATCGCGTCGACCGCCTACTTCGTCGCGGACTCCACCAAGTTCGGCCGCAACGCCCTCTACAAGGTCCTCGGCATCGACGCCTTCACCGCGGGCATCACCGACTCCTACCTCTCCCCCATCTCGGCCGCCGCCTACCCGATCCCCCTCATCCGGGCCGAGGTGAGTCAGGGGTAGAGGGGGACGCTGCCAAAGGTACCCGAGGGATCGACATCAACTTCAATAGGTATCCAGCCTCTGCAGCCGGAAGCCTGGACTGTCGAGAGCGCGGGACAGCCCAACGGTCTACGTTCGTCCGATATCCGGGTCCGTGCGCACACCAAGCACCTTACTTGGCGAGGCAACCTACAACCACGCGCTACGATGAGATTTCACAAATACCAAGCAACCACCTACTGAGCTGGCACCGTGCCAGCCGCTGGTTATCACTCAATCGGATCCCAACAGCATCTTCCTTCCAACCATCGAACGCGGTCCTTCGACCTCACTCCGTTGTATAGTCACACCATGAGCGAGACCAATGTCGACAGCACATTGCGAGCATTCGTACGCGAACGCGACTGGGACCAGTTTCATTCTGCGGAGAATCTTGCGAAGTCCATCGTGATCGAAGCAGGCGAACTACTTGAGTGCTTTCAGTGGGGTAGGCCAAAGGACACGGCTTCTATCGAGGAAGAACTTGCGGACGTTCTCACCTACTGCCACCTCCTCGCAATGAAACTTGGAAAGACTCCCGAGGACCTGATCCTCGAGAAGTTAGCAATAACAAGCAAAAAGTACCCGATTTCACTCAGTCGAGGCCGGAGCACCAAGTATGACAAGCTATGAGTCGGTGCACGATAACTACACGATCAAATGGCGTCAGTTCGAGGACGAGGCCATACAAGACATGGTTCAGTTAGACCACAGACTTATCAACTGGCCCGTTGTCTACGTGCTATCCTCAGACAAGGAAGTCTATGTTGGCGAAACACTAGACTATGCCAAAAGGATGAGGCAGCACCTCGACAACACCCAGAAGCAACGGCTACAGCTCACTCACGTCATCTTGCACAACAAATTCAATAAGTCCGCTTGCTTAGACCTCGAGTCCATGCTGATCAACCTCTTTACCGGAGACGGACAACGAAAAGTTCTAAACGCTAACCACGGAATTGTCGACGCTGACTACTACCTTCGCGAACACTATCGGAAAATATTTGATGACATCTTCGACAAGCTTCGACACACTCATCACCTATTTAGTCAATCAAAATCTGATATCGAAAACTCTGATCTATACAAGTATTCGCCCTTCAAACAACTGAATGAGGAACAGGAAGCTACAGTTACTTCCATCTCTGAAGGAATAATGAGCCGAATCAATGACGGTCAGACAGATCTCAGAGAGTACATCGTTGAAGGAGGCGCCGGAACAGGAAAGACGATTCTCGCAGTCTATCTTATGAAGCTCATCTCTGACTACACTACCGGGAATTCCATCAACGACAGCGACGATCCATTTTCAAATTACAGCCTCGATTACACGGACGATAAGGACTATCAGCAACTGCGTATAGGACTCGTAATCCCACAGACTTCCCTCAGAGATACTCTCAAGAAAGTCTTCAGGTCCGTCGAAGGACTGAGCCAGGAGATGGTACTATCGCCGTTTGACATACCAAAAATCAAACTTGATGAGAAGCGCAAGTACGACCTACTGATAGTCGATGAGGCCCATCGGCTCAACAGATTTGCAGCACAGGCAAATGGTTCACTGTTGAAGAAGTACCGTGAGTATAACCAGCGCCTATACGAGGAAGACGACTTAGAAGGCAATCAACACAATCAATTGGACTGGGCGCGGGATTGCTCTACGAACCTAATTCTACTCCTTGACAGGGCACAGGCGGTACGGCCGGCAGACATCGCTACTGCGGACTGGGATGACGCTATTGGAAACGCTAAACGGAATCAGCTTCACTTTCCTCTAACGAGCCAAATGCGGATGCGCGTGTCTGAGATTCAGCGTTACAAGCAACTCATCGACTCGATATTCGGCGATAGTCCGATTACGGACGAGGACGTACCAGACTTCGGTGACTACGACTTTAAGATCTTTACAAGTTTCCAGGAGATGCACTCCGCGTTGTCGAAACGGGAGAGAGAATACGGGTTGTCACGTGTTCTCGCCGGGTACGCATGGCCTTGGATTAGCAAGAGCGACAAGTCAGACAGCGCACCCTACGATATCGAGCTTGATGGCATAAGCATGCGCTGGAACCGTACGATCAACTCATGGGCACACTCTGCCACTGCCTTTCAGGAAGTCGGATCGATTCATACGATTCAAGGATACGATCTCAATTATGCTGCAGTCATTATTGGACCTGATGTTGAGCTTGACGAGGCGGGTAAGTATCGGGTTAATCGCGATAGCTACTACGACCGCCGAGGAAAGGTCGACAACAAGCTCGCCAACGAAACGACCAGTCCAGAGCAGCTTCGCCAGCTGGTCGCTAACATCTACAAGGTGCTACTCACTCGAGGCATCCGTGGCACGTACGTCTACGCCGAGTCTTCTGGTCTTGCGGAACGATTACACCAGATTCAGGAGATCCTTGAGCGTCGTAAGCATCTAGCTTAGTATTCGGTTTTGAGGTCTCAGAAAACAACTGTCCCCGTGGCGCGATCACCCAGATCACTAAGTAGCATTCAAGTAGTAGGCAAAGGCTTAGACTCTTTGTAGATCATGGGTGCCAACAATTGGGGAGGGGTCGGTTATTTCGACAGTGAAAAGCATAGTCGTTTGTTCGTATAATTAAGGTTGCGGGCTCTTCCGAGTTGAGTGTGGGTGATCCCCTTTATCAGATCCGCAATCTCTTGCGCGCCTCACGCACGCAGGCTCACCCCACGCCAAGCAGGAACGACTCCGTGAGGCCTTCACGGCAGATGAGGCGCATATCAGTGTCGAAGTCGCCTACCGCTGCGCCCAGCATGTGCGAGATGTCTTCCATCAAGCCACACCTGCCCAAGGACGACCCCTGGCCGCTCGTCTTGTCAAGAGCCTACCAACGTGTCCCATCCCCGACATCGCTTGCCTGGGCCGGGCCGTGCGCAAGTGGAAGGACGCGCTCGACGCCTACTTCGATACTGGCGGAGCCAGCAACGCACCGCGCCGAAGCCATCAACGGAATCATCGAACGAGGCAACGAATCGCCAGAGGCTACCCAAATCCCACCAACCACCAACTCCGAATGCTCCTCATCGCAGGAGGCCTAGATACCTGCATCACGCAATGGAACACAACAAGACGCCAAGTAAAGCTCAAGGGCCTGACCCCGGCAGAATACCGGGATGGCCCTACAGGAAGCCGCATAACGACTACCATTTGAAGCGTCCAAGTATCGGGGCGCAGTTCACTCGCCCAGTACGCCACCGTTCTGGACCACGCGATGTCCGACCCGGATCTGACCAAGCGCTACAACGACCAGGTGCTCGCGCTCGCAAAGGCCTTCGCTTTGACGGCCTCGCGCCCCGAAGCGCACGCTATCCGCGACGACGTGCGCCTATTCACGGACGCACGCGCGGCCGCGCTGAAGATATCCTCAACCCGGACGCCGGCGAGTCCCAGCGAGGAGGCAGCAATCTCGACTCGGTGCTGGGCCAGATGGTCAACGACGCCGTCACCGCGGACCAGGTCATCGACGTCTTCCAATTCGCTGGCATGGACTCACCGGAGCTCTCGCTGCTATCGGATGAATTCTTGGACTCCATTGCCCATTCGAACCAGCCGAACCTCCAGTTGGGGCTCCTGCGCCGCCTGCTCAACGACCAGGTGCGCACCCTTCAACGCAAGAACGTCGTTCAGGGCCGGAAGTTCTCGCAGATGCTCACCGAAGCGCTGAGCCGTTACACGAACAGATCGTTGACGACGGCGGAGATCATCGCCGAGTTGGTGAACCTGGCCAAGGAGATGCGCCAGGACCAACAACGAGCGCAAGAGCTGGGCTTGAGCGAGCCGGAGATCGCCCTGTACGACGCGATCATTCAGAACGACTCAGCAATCCTCGAACTCGGTGACGAAACGTTGAAGACCATCGCTCGGGAACTCGTCACGACCATCCAGAAGTCCGCAACCATCGACTGGATGTTCAAGGAATCTATCCGCGCCCGCATGCGATCGCGCATCAAACGCTTGCTGGCCAGGTACAAGTACCCACCCGACAAGCAGAAAGAAGCCGTGCGGCTCGTGATTGAACAGGCCGAACACCTGGCAACGGGAGACGCGGCGCGGAGCTGAGTTCCCGCGCGCCGCGCCCCGTCTGCCGACCACGCGGATCACAAGCACCCGGGGACCAGCGAATCCGGCTGGCTGTGGTGCCCATGTCTCCTCCTAGTGGCGCGACCTCTCAATCCAAGTTGGACTGACTCCAGGGGTAATCTCTACATCTGTGGGAATTGTGAGGGTTGGGCCATAGACAATGGTCTCTTTGCCGACATGCTGGGTAGCAGCTGTATGCGCAATATCAAAGCGGGCGCAGCGGGCGGCATCGTAGAGGTTGTCCCAGACAATCCTTTGATCGTCGTAGGTCAACAACCATGGGTACTTCGCAGCCTGTAGCTTGTCGGCTAAAGCCTTATGGTCGTCGCCATCGAAGGCGTGGAGATAGAGCCTTCCTCCTTGCTCGACGTAGGGCGGGTCCGCATAGACGAGGACGTCAGTGGCATAGGCTTCCATTGTGGTGAGGAAGTCGAGGCCATCGAGCTGGGTGACGTGGATGCGGTCGCCCAGGGCGGCAACGTGTTTGACCCTCTCGATAAGCGCCGACTTGTTGTAGCGGGCATCAATCTTCCATTTGCCGACCTGTTCGAACCCGCCGATGGGGCCCGCGTCGAGGATGCCGGAGCGGTTGGTGCGGTTGAGGTAAAAGGTGGCGAAGCCAAGGGCGAGGTCGTCTCCCTTACCGGCCTGGTAGATGGCTCTCTGGTGGTTCCACTGCTCAACGGTGACGAGGGTGTTGTTGATGAGCTGACAGAACGCGTTGGCGCCGTCGGGGGCGGTGATAGTGCGCCAGAACGCGGCAACGCCAACATTGATATCGTTGATGTGGATGTGGTCAACGGCACCGTCGGTCAAGAGTCGTAGGGCGGCGCCGGCACCTCCTGCGTAGGGCTCGGCGTAGTGGGTCGGGGCGGGGATCTGGGCGCGGATCAAGCGGGCGAAGAAGGGGGCCAGGCGGGCTTTGCCACCAGGGTAGCGCAGGGGGGACAGATACCTCACGGATCAAGCCTGCCCGTTTTTCTTGCTCGTGGCCACCGCACTAGCGGGCGGCTTGGCGAGGTCGGCGTTGATGGCGTTGAGCAGGGGCGTGAACAGGGCGTTTGCTCGTTTGGCTATCTCGGTCGCGGCCGTGAACTGGTAAGAGTGCACACAGTTGTTGAGATCGCGGACGAAGTGCCCGTCAGCGGTGTCGGTGCGTACTGCCGCCCAAGTTCCAGTCAGATCTGGTCGAGCGGGGTTCTTAGAATCCAGGCGTGCGTCAAGGTAGCGCAAAACGGCAGCGAGCTTGTCATTGAGCTGCTTGCCTTTCGGTTGGAGCTTTTGATGGTCGATGAGTGTGTCAACAGCGAGCTCGACCACGACGCGCGCCGTGACTGACGCAATCTCAGGATACTTACTGATCTCCAGCTCGCCGCACTCCTTTATCAACTTCCGGAGTCGGTCGGGCATGTGGGCGTACCGTACGCCGTTGTATAGGTGGGTATCACTCTTACGAGGCTTGGGCGGGCGGGGTCGGGAGTCGTTTTTCGGGTGAGGATCCGGATCCTCGCCCGGATCCCTTTTCGCAGCATCATTATCTGGAGTGGAAGAGTCTGGTGTCGGCGCGGCATCTGCCGTGTCCCCCGAAGGTTTGGCTGTATCAATGTCTATTGCGGGAGTGACGTCGGCCTCTCCAACGGTTTCCGTCCACACCTTCTCAATCGTCTCCTCGGCGACATCTCTGCTGTTGAGAGTGCGGGAGGAAATGACGAGAATGTCGGCAGCGCCGGGCGCTTTGGGATCCTTGGGTTGAGGCGTGAGCATCCCAGTGATGAGCTTGTGAATGAATGGTTTAATCTTGTCGGGATCAATACCAATGCTGATCTGGCCGGGCTGGGTGAAGCTGGCACCGAGGAGCTCTTTGACTTTCCAGGTGTAGACGCGGTCCATGAGGGTGTACTGCCCGCGTCGGGCCCGGTCGATGAGGTCGACCAGTGGGCGGTCGTGCTGGTAGGTCTCCTCCAGCCAGTACCAGAACTCGTTCCACTCCACAGGAGCGCTGCCGCTGTTGACCTGGTCGAGGTAGATCATCTCTGTGCCCCAACCGGCGGTGCCTTCACCGCTGCCTGCGCCATGGTGCTTGAGGTGGATCCAGTAGCGGGCGTCGGCGCGGTGCTCGAACTCTACGCAGCTGGGGTTCAGATAGGAGCTAGTGGTGCGGACTCCTCGTTTGATGCGCTCGAAGGTTGCAACTGTCTGCGGGTCGGGGGCCTTGCGGGGGTTGTCGAGGAGACGGCAGGCGACGAGGCGTCGGTTGCCTTCGAGGACAACGTACTTGCCCTCTTCTTGGACGATTGCCCAAGACTCGGTGGGATTAAGACCGTGTTCGGCGATACTTTTCGCCAAGGCAACGATCTTTGGCCTGAATTCCCTCAGTAGCCGACTCGTGGCCTCTGCCTCGTTCTTTACTGCGGGACGGCCCAGGCGAGGATTTCGCAGGTCGAGATGGAGGCGTTTGATGGAGCGATTCTTGTGCCCTCTAGGAGCCATGTCCCAAGCCCTCTCAAACTCAAACGTTATTGATCTTAGGGTTGCGGCCTTCGGTCGGATGGTGAGCGTCAAGGTCCGCATCCTGCTTGAGGAAGCCGCTACCGTAGCACTATAATGCATGGTTGTTCGTCGAGGCGCGACAAACTTCGCGTGGCTCATACTTCTGGCACGCCGATCATTTGTTCATTCTGAGGTGAACTTGCAGCGTGACAGCGTCCGCGTCACAGCAACGCTACTACCGACAAGAGGAGGGCGCCGACCGAGGCACTAGGCCTCTTCGTTCCCAGGACGTATGGCACTGCACATAGAATACTCGGACGCCACTACCATGAATCAGCAGCTGCTGACCGACCGTGTGGGTCGCTCACCCCAAATCAAGACCATTATTGGACCAATGCGCGCCTCATCGATACATCAGATCATCAGGCCGCAAAAAAGTCGGCTCTCCTGGCGCATCAGCGGCGAGGCAACCACCACCGCATCGATTCCTGCGCTCATTGGACTACTCACTGCGATAATCGCGAGAACACCCGATGATGCCCTATAGCAAGAGGCAGCAAACTTAACTGGCATAAAACGGTCTTTCCTTTCGTATAGCTCGTTGTCACCATCGACAGCCCCTGGCTGTCAAGCAGAGAGTATGGCGGCCCATCTACATCTGCGTACGCGCGTCACACCAGATTCCTTGTCCTCGCTGCTCAGCGAGGAGGCGGCCGCGATCAGGGCGAGGACTTCCATCTTGATGCACGTATGTGCAGATGTGTTGCGAATAGTTGCATGACGGTTACAGTGTATT
>ERZ772957.1484-NODE-1484-length-15147-cov-13.245428_pt1 | contig 15147 bp, 12 predicted proteins | sample MGYA00580682_ERZ772957 | MGnify/ENA primary metagenome ERZ772957 (study PRJEB29015, sample SAMEA2737921) | human oral metagenome | biome: human oral; feature: human-associated habitat; material: dental | place: China | collected 2025 ...
GCGTGATGGCGCTGTCGTACTGCCCGTAGCGCCCCTGGTTGCTGAACCAGTACGTCTCGTAGCCCGCCTTCTTCGCCACGTCGATGAGCGACGTCGAGTTGTAGAACTCCTTGTCGTTGTACTGGCTCTGCTCCGTCAGCGCGCGCTGCAGCACGGGCACGGTCTGCGACCAGCACGAATACGCATGGCGAAAGACGACGAAGTCGGGATCTTCCATGCGCGCGGCGAGCCACGGCGTATCGTCGTAGGGGAAGCTCGGCGTGTACGCCTTCATGAAGGTGCGCGACGCCGACTCGCCGATGACGACGATCACCGTGCCCGGCGCCTTCTCGGGCAATGCGCCCGCCGCATCGTCGAGCCTGAGATCCGCGAAGTGCTCGTCATGATGCGCGCTGTACTCCTGCGTCTCGGCGACGTACGCCGAGACTTCCTTCCAGCTCAGGACGATCGACGTCTCGGGAAAGACGGTAAAAGGGATGTAGACGGCGAGCACGACGGCGAGGAGCGCGAGCGCCGCCCGCTTGCCCGCCGTCAGCGGCAGCGCCGCCAGATGGCGCGCCTGGCGCATGTTGCCGCGATAGCACAGCCACAAGAAGAGCAGGAACGCGAAAGAGATGAGAAGAAGCGCAGGGATGCCGAGCATCGCCTCGAGGAAGTCGACGCTCTCGTCAGGATTCGTCAGATAAAGCGCCATGAGCGACGCCGGCGTCAGGCAATGCTGATAGATCGAGAAATACACGACCTGCACGAAGGGAATCGCCAGGCACACGAAATCAAGCACGGCGAAGAGCGCCGCGAAGACGCGCGGCAGCTTTTTCAAAGCAAAAGCCAGCGACTGCAAAGAAGCGAGCAGCAGGAAGATGCCCGTGCCGCACAGGAAGTCAAGCCGTATGAGAGAGACGTACCACGGCGTATCGTACGACCACGAGTAGAGTAGCGGAAACGTCACGCACCACGCCACGCCTGCAAAGAGATGCGGCCAATGGTTCAGCGAGAAGAGCCGCGCGCGCGCGCCGTACTGGAAGAGCACGAGCGCAGCGATCACGGGCACGAGCCACGGCAGGTAATTCGACGGCGTCATATCCTCGCCGATATTGATATAAAAAGAAACAAGCGCAAAATAAAAAACGAAAGCCGCTGCGACATAGCGCACGCCCTCGTTTTTTTCCTCCAGGGAAAACCGCATGAAAACCGCATCCTTTGTCTGTTTTTCGAAAAAGCAGAGCAAAGCCGCCTTCGCGAAAACGCCGAAAGCCGACTCCACCTCCATTTTCCTTTTAGTATAGGGAAAGCCTCCTCTTTCGTCAAGTGAATTTTCCATGGTGCGTGTTTTTTGGTATAATATATGGAAAGAAAGGACGGCACTTGATATGAGCTGCCTGCTTTGCAAACCGGGAACCATGACGGAATCCACTGGGGAGGTATCACCATGACGACTTTTCAAATCACCGTAGAGGATGCCATCAAGCAAGATGCCGATCGCCTGTTTGTCAGTCTCGGACTCGACACAGCTACCGCCATACAGATTTTCCTCAAAGCCGCCATCGCACATGAAGAAATCCCTTTCCCCATAGCGCGCCCGCACACGGCCATCCCAGCGGATCTGCAAGAAGCCATCGAAGACAGCCGCCAGCGCCAAAACCTAATGGGGCCCTTCGACTCAGCCGAAGCTGCCGTAGCATCTATGCTGGAGGACTGACGTGTATAAGATTGTCTATACAAGCCGCATGAAAAGAGATGTCCGCCGTGCCAAAAAGCGCGGCAAGGACATCTCTAAACATTGCAGCTGTTACAGGAAGGCTCCGCCATGCCGGAGCAATACCGCGATCATCCGCTCGGCGGCAGGCTAAAAGACTTTCGCGAGTGTCATATCGAATCGGATTGGTTGCTCATGTATCAAATCCACGAGGATACTCTCATACTTTCGGCAGCTGCCACGGGCACACATGCCGATCTGTTCGGCGAATAAGCTGCACAAACCCGGCTACTTCACGATTTCCACGCGGTCGATGCTCGTGCCGTCGGGCAGGAAACATTCGACGGCAAGGGAGGCGTCCTTCGCTTCCAGCACGAGGTAATTGTCCGTCTCCGGCTGCGGCGCGACTTTTTCATCGAGCGCGTGATCGATCCAGAGATTCGGGTAGCGCACGTTGCCCGCGACGCCCGTCAGGATGTAGAGCGGCCCCTTCGCCGAGCGGCGAAATGACTGCACATGACCGCGGTTGCGGTAGGTGTGCAGATGCGCCGTAAAGACGAGATCGACGCCCAAGGTATCAAAAAGCGGCATGAACACCTCACCGACGTCGGAAATGCCCTCCGTGCGCTCGGGGCGGTTGTGGATGCGGTACTGCAGCACGTCCTTATGCAGGAGCGCGATCTTCCACTTCTTGCGGCTCTTATCCATATCCTCGGACAGCCAGGCGAGCTGCTCCTCCAACAGCCCCTGCTTGAAATCCGCCGTCTCGTCCATCTGCGTGTTGATGACGGCGAAATGACACGGCCCGTAGTCAAACGAATAGTAATAGCGCGAAAACGCCTCGCTGCCGTTGTCCGGCACGGCGAACTCCTGCAGATACGCCTCGGGCAGGCGCACCTTCCAGTTGCGGTCGTACGTCTCATGATTGCCCATGACGGGAGCAAAGGGGATCTTCTCGATCAGCGGCGCGATCGCCGAAAGCCACGCGTCCCATTGCGTGTGATCCTCGCCGTTGTCGACGAGATCGCCCATGTTGACGAAGAAGCCCGCATCGGGATTGCGCTGCCAGGCTCCGCGTGCGACCTCCTGCCAGTCCGAATAATCGCTCGACTGCGAGTCGGGGAAAATCAGCGCCTTGCAGCCCCCGCGCTCGGGAGCCGCGGCAAAGGGCAGCCACTCGCTCGCCTCCTCGCCGTTCACGAGCCGATACTCGTAGCGCCGCCCCGGCGTCAGCCCCTCGATCCCCGCCACATGCAAGACGGCCGCGCGCCCGTCGTCCGTAAAGGCCTCGTTCGTCGCCACCGCGCGCTGCACCGCCGACACCTCCGCCTCGCGCCACTCGACCGCCGCCGCACTCTGCACGCTGTCCGACTGCCACATGATCGTGCGCGAAACGGCAGGATCGCTCGTGATGATCTGCCGGATGAAATCCGCCTCGATCTTCTCCGGATGCGCGATCCGCTCGATCTGCTTCGCCGTCTTCCCGAACGCATCGAGCCGATTCACCAAAAAGCCGCCGCCCGCCAAAAGCGCCGCACCTCCCGCAATCTTAAGGAAGGTGCGGCGATTGAATGTATGCTTATCTTCCATAGTTTGCTCCTTGAAACGTCTGATGTATGTATGTATTGTATAGCTTAAAGTTTACTATAAGTCAAGAAGTGCAAGGGAACTGCTGATAAAATGAAGCCGCCCGGATTTGCGCAGATGCGTGAAGATGGGTGGCTGAATTTATCCGCGGTTCCCTAAGCTATTTGCGGCATCGCACCGATATACTATTTATATGCGAAATTCCTTCTACCGCCATCGACAAAAGGAGACGATTCCCGCATGAAGCATACGCCGATCTACGAAAACTGCCGCCTTGATCTGGAAGCCGTCCTCGCACTCGAAGAGAAATACGGCATCGCAGATGACGCCTTGCGCCGCGCCGCTGCCACGCTCGACGAGTTCCATGTCGGAGCCAACTCTTCGACGCCATCAGCGCACGCTTCACCGAAGAAGTCCCGCGCCTCAAATCGCATCTCGACGCGATCAAAGACGGCTTCGGCAAAGAGCTGCTGCAAAGTATGGAAAGCGACTATCAGAAGCTCAAAGACGCCTGCCTCGACAAGGATCGCAGCATACAGGAGCTAAGAGACTACAGCACGGCACTCGAAGAGCTGCATTGACCCGCGCATCGCAGATGCGCACCAAGAAAAAGGAGCCGCCGCATGCGTCTCTCCAATGCATGCGGCGGCTCCTTTTGTCATCCTCAGCCCTTCACCAGCGCCGCATACTTCGCACGCTCATCGGCAGGAATCTGCAGCACATCCATCGCCTTTTCCATGGATACATTGAAACTCCCCATCACATTGCGAATGGACGCCGTCAGACCGTTCTCCAGGCCCTGAGACAAGCCCTGAGACAAGCCCTGAGACAGACCCTGAGATAAGCCCTGAGATAAGCCTTCCTTTATTCCATCCTCCCTTGCTTCTTCAGCGCATACTTCCAAAGCGCGCTCTTGATCCCAAACGAAATTCAGCATATCGAAGACCTCCTCCTGCTGTTTTTGACGAAAATATTCTTTCAAGTAATCGTGATCAATACAGTATCGCACGGCCTCGCCTACGGCAGCTTCCAGCGTACTGCCGTTTTTGACGTGTTCGCGCACCTTCGCGACGAAGACGCTGTAGCTTTTGAGTGCATGGCATTTGTCCAAAAGCGGGCGATGCGGTGCATCGTTTATGTTTAGCACCTCGACGATGAGATCCATGTCGCCTTTGCGTCCGTCGAACGCATCGGATAGCCGCAATTCCCAGCGGTCAGGCATTTCTACTTCCCCATTGTAAAACACATAGAACTTCGGCGCCGGAAGCGGGATGAGATTTTTCTTGTATATGGCATCTTGGTCTACATAGCGCCGATAGATTTCTGCCAGGTACATCAGCAGTCTGAGCGGCATATTCTTGTTGATCGTGCTTTGATGTTCCGTGAGAAGCACGTATTGATTGCGGACGATGAAACTAACATCATTGTGGATCCCCGTGAAAAGTGTTTCGTTGATCGTGGCGAGCACGATGTCCTCGGGAGTTACTTTGCCGCCGATCAGTGCCTCATAAATATCCGGCAGGCGATTCGCATGATTGAAAATATCTCTGAAAAGTGAATCTTTATAGGTACGTTTTGTATTTCTCATCGTCCTGCCCCCCTTAGCCTTATTATACTATAAATCAGCCAATCGCGACAAGAATCGCAGTCCGCCTATATGTGTCTATCATCCGGTTCAGCACTGTCGAGGCGTGCAGGAACAGCGATCCTATGCCCTGCTCGACGAAGAATAGCTTGCCTTCATCCGCACGCAACACAAAGAGCCAAAGGAGCCGCCGCATGCGTCTCTCCGATACATGCGGCGGCTCCTTGTTCGTCCTTCTTACTTCTTCCCGGCTTTCGGCGGCGTCAGTGAGGCCGCCGTTCTCGGGGCGGTCTTCGCGGTTTCGGCGGGCGCGCTTTCCTGCGCGGGCTTCACCAAAGGCTGTGCCTGCGGGCGCACTTTTAGCTCTATGCCGGCGCGCGGGTTCATCTCGCTCCTGCCCTTGAAGATGCCGCCGTCTTCGATCTGGAAGGCGTTGACCTTGACGTCGCCGATGAGCTGCCCCGAGCTGTGGATCGTCAGAGCTTCTTCCGTCGTCGCATTGCCGTGCACCGTGCCCGAGACATCGAGGGAGCGGGCTGCGACATTGCCCGTGACCATACCCGTCTCCCCGACGATCACCGCGCCTGAGAGCTTCAGCTCGCCCTCGATCTCGCCGTCGATGCGCAGGTTGCCCGTGCCGCTGACCTCGCCCTGAATTTTCGTGTTCTTGCCGATGATCGTCTCGATATCGCCGGCGGCAGATCCATCGTCGCGCCTTTTCATCACACCAAACATAGTCTCCCCACTTCCTATAGATAGCTCGCCGGATTCACAGTCTCGCCGTTCACATGGATTTCATAATGCAGATGCGGCCCCGTGGAAAAGCCCGTACTGCCCATGTAAGCGATTGTCTCGCCGCGCTTCACATGCTGTCCCTCGTGCACGACGACCTCGGAGGCGTGACCGTAGCGCGTGAGGATGCCGTTGCCGTGGTCGATGTCGACCATGTTGCCGTAGCCGCCCGCGTTCCAGCCGGCTGCCGTCACGACGCCGTCCGCCGTTGCCACGATGGGCGTGCCCGTGTCGTTGGCGATGTCGACGCCCGGATGGAAGTCCGAGCCGTTCCAGCGCCAGCCGAACGGCGACGAGATGTCGCCAGACGTCGGCCAGCCTGTGGGCACGTTGCCCGGCACGCTCGTGCGCGCCATCTTATCCGCCTGCCGGGCGCGCGCCGCTGCCTCCTCGCGCTGCTTTTGGAAGCGCTCTTCGAGCTTTTCGATGTTCTCGCGCTGCGTCGAAAGGCCTCGCGATACGCCTTCGAGTGCACGCCGCACCTGCGAGACTTCCGCTGGTACGGCGGGACCTCCCTGCCCCGTATGCTTCTGCGGCTCTTCTGCTGCCTCTTCATCAAGCAGACGGCGCAATGTCTTCTCGCGCTCGGCGAGTTTTTCCATCTCGCTTTGCAGGCTGCGCGCTTCCTCCGCCAGCTCCGTGATCTCCGCCTGCCGGCTCTTCTGCTCCGGCGATGCCTCTTCCGTCGCCGCGCCTCCCAAAACGCGATACGACGCATAGCCGAGCCCGGAGAGCGCGAGCACGGCGCACGCGCCTAAAGCACATGCGATGATCTTCAGCTTGCGGATGGAAAAGCTGTAGCTTCGCACCGTTTCCCCCTGGTGCGGAATGACCTTCAGCGTGTATTCGCGCTGATCCGGCTTCTTTGCCTTACTATTCAAAGAGCGATCCCCCATATATCTAAAGAACGATAAAGCATTTTCTCATACATCTATCATTATACCATAGATAAAACGGCAATATCAAATACTTCGAGGTATCGTATATGTGTCAATCGTCATGGATTGGTTATAAAATGAAAAAAGGAGGGCTGTGCATAAGGCAGATTCACAGCCCCTTTTTCTCACGATGTCAAACACGCGGCGAAGATGATCTGATTTTCAAGTACCGTCGTGTTCGTCGTGTTGATCTCGGCGGCGCGCGCGAAGGCTCGCCATGCCTCCTCGTAGCGCTTTTCGCGCACGAGGGCGACGCCGATGGCGCTCTGGGCGTTTGCCGACTGCGGCACGAGGGCGAGGACGCGCTCGAAGTCGCGCATGGCGAGGCTGTTCTTACCCGCCTTGAGGTTCATGACGCCGAGGTTGTACCAGCCGTAGACGAAGTCGGCGTGGTATTTGACGAGCGTCTCGTAGTCCTCTCTCGCACGCTTTTCGTCTCCTGTGGCAGCGAAGAGCAGCGCGCGGTCGTAGAGAGCCGCCGCGCTCTTCGGAGCGAGCTTGAGCGCCTTTTCGAGATCCGCCGCCGCCTTTTCTCTCGCGCCGCGCTTTTCACAGACGATGGCGCGATAGACGTAGGCGGCAGCATCCTTCTTTTCGCGCACCTTCTTCTCGGCAAAGGCGAGCGAGGCGTCGGAGGCGTCGGGCGCCGTCGCCTCGCGGTGCAGCAGCAGAATATCCCGCCCGTAGGAGGTGCCGGGCACCGCCCAGACGCCGTTGAGCCCCGTCCAATTCGTGATGTTGCCGTAGATGTCGGGGCGGTAGATGCGCACGAGGTCGTAGCGCGGGTCGACGAGCGGCGCGCTCGGACGGCGCGTCGTCGCATACGCCAGGAGGTGCTGGATGTGGGCGCGCACGCCCTCCTGCGGCGTGGCGAAGCAGGCGCCCTTGACCTCGTTGCCCGTCGCACCGAGGCCGCAGTAGTTGTTCTGCTCGGGCAGGACATCGCCGCCGTAGGCGAAGAAGCCCGTCTCCTTCAGCGCCTGGCACAGAGCGATGTCGGCGCGCACGCCTTCCTTGCCCGCTTCTTCGTAGTAGAAGCGCACGATGTCCTCGACAGAGCACGCGAGCTTGGGCTGCGGGTTGCGCCGCCGAATGAACGCCGCCATCTGCGCCTCGCTCGCCTCCGCCTCGCCGAGGATGGCGACGCTCTCGGGCGGCGCTTCCTCCTCGACGACCGGCTCCGTCAGCGGCTCGGCGATGCGAAAGCGCACTTCTGCCGCCGCCTTCTCGTTGACCTTCGCCGGCAGTTCGGCGGCAAAGCGCGGGCGCGCGACGAATACGGGCGCGGCGTTTTCTGCAGCCGCCTCCTTCGCTGCCGCAGGCGGCGCTTTTGCTTGCATACCCTCGCGGGCATCGGCGACGGCAGGCTTGACCGTCGCCTCTGCGGACGTCCACGGGCAAAGGGCGGCGGCAAGGGCGGCAGCGAGGGCGGCTCCTGCAAAGAGGCGGCCGGCTCGCTTCATTCTTCTTCCTTCGGGCATAAGACTCCTCCATCCTCGTTTTCGTCATAAATCTTCCAGCCGTTGCGGCCCGCGCGCTTCACCTCGTAGAGCGCCGCGTCCGCCGCCAGGAAGAGATCGTCGTAGGTCGTGCCGTGGCGCGGCGCGAGCGCTATGCCGATGCTCACGGACAAAAGCGAGTGATCGTCGCGCACCTCCAGCTCCTGCGCCGCCGTCATGAGCTGGCGCGCGTGGCGCTCAACGGCGACGAGCGTCGTCACGTTCGGCATGAGCACGGTGAACTCATCGCCGCCGAAGCGCCCGATGTGATCGGACTGGCGGAAGATGGCGCGAATCTCCTGGGCGAAACGGCGCAGGACATCGTCGCCCGCCTGGTGTCCATAGGTGTCGTTCATCTCCTTGAAGTGGTCGAGATCCATGATGAAGAAGGCGTGGAACGCCCCTTCTTTCAAGGAGCCTGCAAGCATTTCCTCGCAGGCGGACTGAACCGCCTTCTTGTTCAAAAGCCCCGTCAGCGGATCGATCTCCGCCTCCTGCTTGTAGAGGTCGCGCGCGCGCATCAGGCGCTTCTGCTCCTCGACGGCCATTTCGAGCTCTTCGTTCTTCGCGAGCAGGATTTCCGACTGGCGCCGCTGCGTGCGCGAGCGCTCCAAGAGGAAGACGGCGATGAAGACGGAGAGCAAAAGGACGACGGCGAGCGCCACCGTCTGCATGGGATAGCGCGCCACGACGGCGGTCAGCGTCAAGCGCCCCGTCATATGCTCGTTGACGATTTCCTGCACGCGGCGCGCGTCCATCTTCAGTATGCCCTTCGTCAGGACGGACTGCAGGACGCGCGGCTGTTGGCTCGATATCGCTATGCTCACGGGCAGATCCTCCGAATGGCTCGCGAGCACGACGAGACTCGGGTGCAACGACAGGAGGCTGCTCTGCTGCAGGAAGAGCGACGGCAGGAGCGCGAAGTCGCAACCGCCCTCATCGAGCAGGCGCAGGCAGTCGGCAGGCTCGTCGAGCGGCACGATCTGCCAGTTCGGATGCTGGGCGTTCAGATAGGGGCGCGTCCCGTGGAACCAGCGCGGCAGCGCGACGCGCGCCGTCCCCTTTGGAATCTCGCCCGTGCCGCGGCGCACGACGTAGGAGAAGTCCTCGGCGGCAAACGTCACGGTCGAGAGGAGGTCGCGCATGGACGGCAGATTGTTGTAAATGCAGAAGAAGAGGTCGGCTTCGCCTGCGCGCAGCATCTTCAGCGCGTGCTCGTTGTCCTCGGCGCGCACGAAGCGAAAGCTCAGGCCGAGCTTCTCGCCGAGCGCCTGCAGGAGGCTCGGATATATGCCGTCGGGCACGCCGTTTTCCAGGCGGTCGCCAAAAAACGGCGCATGACCGCCGACGTAGACGACGCGCAGCGCGGGCGCGTCATAGAGATAGGATTTCTCTCGCGCGGTGAAGCGCACGAGCTGGCTCTGTGCGCGGTCGAGGAAGGTCTTGCCGAGCTGCGTCTCAAAGCTCGGATTGACCGTTTCCGTGGTATAGACGACATCGCTGATGTTCTTCACGAGCCCTGCGCGCCTCTTCGCAGCGACGAAGCGCGCGGGCATAAGCGCGACGCGCAGCAGGAGCTTTTCGTCCGCGCGCTGCCTCCCCGCGCTGTCCGCGATGGCATCGACGGCGCCCTCGGCGAGCGCCTGATGGAGTGCATCGACCGTCGGATACTCGACCGTTTCGACATGGATCCCCTGCTCGCGCACGAGAGGAGAGAACGCGTAGTCGTGCACGCCGTCCGCGAGGATGCCGACCCGCCTGGCGGAGAGCGCGGCAGGCTCATCCGTCTCCAGCGCAGAATCCTCGCGCACATAGACGGACAGGAGCGAATACGCCACGGCGTCTATGCTGTAGGCGAACTCCTCCCCGTCATCCGCGCGGTACTCTGCCGGAAAGTACAGGTCAATGCGCCCTTCCCTGAGCATTTGGCGCGCCGTCGTCTCGTCCATCGGCACGTACTCATACTGCCAGCCCGTGCTGCGCGCGATCTCATCGAGGTAGCGCTTCGTGTAGCTGAAGAGCAGCTGCTCGGGCGAGCCGTCGGCGAAGTCGGACATGTCGGGACAGCCGACGCGCAGCACCGGCACCGCGTCCATGGCGAAGAGCGATCGCCCCGGCAGCAGCGTCATCAGTATGACGAGAAAAAAAACAATACCGCAGCGCATGGCCGGGATCATTTCCAACACCTCTCCTGCGGCTCTTGGACGAACCGCCTAAAATTTCATTCAATATTGACTATAGTATAGCAGATTCTGCCTGAATTTTCACTAGGGAATGCCAATAAATTCTACTGTAAGCAGGGGCTTGTGCCAAATGTGAATGCTTCCCATCGGGCGGCTCCTGTTGTATTATGATAAGCGGAAATTTTTCCTTCGTCAGCCGTTGGTTCCACAAGGGAGGGAAACGCATGCTGATCGTTCGCACTGCTACTCTTTCCGACGCCGCACGGCTTTTGGAAATATACGATCCTTATGTGCAGAATACGGCGATCTCCTTTGAGTACGAGACGCCGTCCCTCGAAGAGTTCAAGGCGCGCATGGAAAAGACGCTGCGCCGCTATCCGTACCTCGTCGCGGAAAAGGACGGGCGCGTCGAAGGCTATGCCTACGCGGGCCCCTTTATCGCCCGCGCCGCCTACGATCACTCTTGCGAGCTGACGATCTATCTCGTGCAGGGGCTGCAGAAATGCGGCATGGGGCGCGCTCTCTACGAGGCGCTGGAGGAGGCGTTGCGGCGTCTGGGGATCTTGAACCTCTACGCCTGCATTGGCTGGCCCGAAGTGCCGGACGAGTACCTGACGACGAACAGCGCCGATTTCCACGCGCACCTTGCCTTCAAGAAGGTCGGCGAGTTCCATAAATGCGGCTATAAATTCGGCCGCTGGTACGATATGATCTGGATGGAGAAGATCATCGGCGAGCACGAAGCGACGGCGAAGGCGGAGCTATGACTACCTCTGCATGAACCAGCTTTTTCAGCTTCTCGGGTGCAACGTCCTGCAGATAGGCGTGGCGCCCGGCGGCTTTCGCGCGGGCAACGTCTTCGTCGATGCTTTCGTAATAGGCTTTTACTTCCGCGTAGTAATCGAGCCATGCTTCCTCCATATCTTCCTCGTTGAAGATGTGCCACTTGCACCAGCCGGCAAGCTCGGGATGCTTTTCGGCGATCAGCGCGAAGCACGCCTGATTGTCCTTGATGACCTGTGCCTGCCGGCGCGGATCGTCGCTCGTTGAGATGCCGCTGCCGTATTCGTACCAGAGGAGATTGTGATTCCAAAAGGCGATGTCGATGCCGTCGGCGACCATGAGCGTGTAGGCGCGGTCCTCCAAATGCAGGAGTTTGCCCAGCAGTGGCTTCGTATATTCGAAAAGGACTTCCCGTTTCGCCATGAAGGCAGCTCCTATGGCATAATCCTGGCATAGAAGATGCGCCCTCCTGACTGCGGCGAAGTCTTTTTCTTCATACGGCTGCAGATTTCGCGGGTGCATTTCATCGAGGATCGTATAGCGTCCCGCCTCTTCACGATAATAGCAGGCGCGGCCAAAGGCGGCGATATGGCCGTGCTCTTCCATGAAGCGGAAGAAAGCGGCCAAAACATGCTCGTCATAGAGGTAGTCGCCGGGCGAGATGTTCTTGATGTACTTCCCCTGCGCATGGGAAAAAGCGCGGGACACATTGCGCACGACGCCTTGATTCTCCGGCGCCCGGACGATCTTGTAATCGCTAAAGCCGACGGAGGAGAAGACGTCTTCGATCTCCCTTTGAGGGAAATCCTCCGTGCCGTCGTCGGCGACGATCACCTCGAAGGAGCAGCCTTGCTGGCAAAGTACGGACGCAAGTGTCCGGCAAAGCTTCGTGAGATCTGGCTGATAGGTGATGACGCAGACGGATACATCGAAGCGGTCAGGCACCCTCTTCGTGGCGGCGGCAGAAAAGAGATTTTCGTCGCCGCCGTAAAGGATGCGCGGCTGCTTTTTTGGCAGGCGATGCAAGAGGCGCAGGGAACGCTCTTCCTTCGTCAGGATCAAAGCGTCCGCCAGACGAAGCACCGCGAGAGAAAGTGCCGCCTCCCCGCGGAAGGTCAACACCGCAGGCGCGTCCTCGCCGCGTGTTTCGAGCGCTTGGCTCAGATGTGCCAGCGGCTCCTGACTCTTTCCTGCAACCGATAAATCGAGCAGCAGCGCCGCTCGATCGGCGGCAGAGAAGGCTTCGGTATAGCGCTCGAAGACCGTGCGCCATACAGCTTCCGGCGCCGCGAAATCCGGCAGGAAGTAGTAAAGCTGTATGCCGTCCTTTTTCAGATTCCGCAGAATCTCTATCGTTTCGCTGTCTTTCACCACAAATGCCGCCATCCTCTCCATGCACAATGATTTACTTCCATGGTAAACTATACGCACAAACGTCCACTTTGTGGACATTGTGCGCCGCCCTTACATGAAAGTTGCCAATCGGTCTGCGCCCTTTGGGCTTGACCTCTTGGACTTTCATGGTAAGCTATATGGAGGAAGAACGCAAGGAGGCTTTCGGGTACTTTTATCGAAATTGTGCAAAAATTCGCATCGTCGACGTTCTTCAGGTTGGAATTCTTATACTTTCATGGTATAATAAAAGAAAATAAGACGGGTGAATTGCTATGGAATGGATCGAGAAAGAAGAGTGGCAACGGAAGTTTTTGGAAGTACTGGCAGGGTTTCGCCTGCTTGACGACGCTTTTATGACGGTGGTCTTTCAAGACAGTTTTGAATGCGTCGATTTGCTCTTGCAGATCGTCATGGCTCAGCCGACGATCCAAACGACAAAGGTGATTACGCAGGATACGCTGAAGAATCTGCTTGGTCGAAGCGTGCGATTGGATATTCATGCATTTTCTGAAGGGCAGGAATTTGATGTAGAGGTTCAGCGAGCCGACGATGGCGCCTCGCCAAAACGAGCGAGGTACAATGCCAGCCTTATGGATGCGGTCGCGCTTCGTGCAGGCGAAGATTTTGATAACCTGCCGGAGTCGTATGTGATTTTCATCACGGAGAGGGATGTCTTAGGATATGGCCGACCGATTTATCGGATTCGGAGAATAATCGAAGAGGAAAATGAAGCCTTTGGAGACGGTTCACATATCATCTACGTCAATAGCGCTATAATGGATGAAGATACGCCGCTCGGCAGATTGATGCATGATTTCCACTGCACGCGTGCGGAAGATATGTACTATGATGTATTGGCGGAGCGAGTAAGATATTTCAAGGAAACTGAAGAAGGGGTGAGCAAGATGAGCAAGGCGATGGAAGAACTTGCAAGAGATTTTGCAGGAGAATTTGCAAGAGAAGCTGAGAAGCGTGGCATGCAGCGTGGCATGCAGCGTGGCATGCAGCGTGGCATGCAGCGTGGCATGGAGACCGAGCGTATTTTTTCTATTCGCAATATAATGGCGAATCTACAGTTGACTGCAGAAAAAGCGATGGACGTCTTGGCTATTCCGAAAGCGGAGCAGGAGCGATATAAGGCGATGCTCTGATGTACTTGACAAACTCTTCTCCGATCGCTATACTTTTTTTTAAGAGGGTTGCTTTTTCTGGCTGCCATGGGGAATTGGACCCCGGCGGGAGCCGGAATTTGGCAGCCTTTTCTGTTTGTACATAGATTAATTTTGCATCTTGCACTTGCCAAACTCCTCCTTCCTTTACTTCTCGAAAAGCGTTTGCTATAATGAAACTACATAAAGCATCCAAGAGTTTGCCTCCGTCAGGGGAATCGCCCCTTTCCGATTGCAGACATTGGGTGCTTTTTCTACTTTATTGCCATAGAATAGCGATGGCAAGGAGCGGCGGTTCATGGTATGATAGGGGAAACGGAGGCTACGGCGTGGAAAGCGCTTTGCGTGAGTGCGGGGCTTTTCCCAGGGGAGGAAGTATGCGAGAAGACAGCGTCATTTTGAAGAGCCGCCTGCTGCGGCTCTATGATTATTTTATAAAGGCGGGGGATGCGGCGAGCGCGAGGAAGGTGCGCCAGCTCGCGGCAAAGCTCGTGCGCGGTGAGTTCGGCGTCGCTTTCTGCGGTCATTTTTCGGCGGGCAAGTCGCGCATGATCAATCGTCTCTTAGGGGCGATGCTTCTGCCGTCGAGCCCGATTCCGACGAGCGCGAATCTCGTCTATGTGCGGCACGGCGAGGAGTACGCTGAGGCGCGCTTCCGTGAAGGCAGGCCGCGCCGCTACCTCGCGCCCTACGACTACGATCTCGTGAAGTCTTTCTGCCGCGACGGCACAGCGATCGAGAGCATTGAGATCTCGACGGCGGCCGCTGCCCTGCCCGCGGGCGTCGTGCTCATGGACACGCCGGGCATTGACTCGACCGACGCGGCGCACCGCCTGGCGACGGAGGAGGCGATTCATCTCGCCGACATCATCTTCTATGTCATGGATTACAACCATGTGCAGTCGGAGGAGAGCTTCCTCTTCACGAAGTCGCTGACGGAGGCGAAGAAGCGTGTCGTGCTCGTCATCAACCAGATCGACAAGCACCGCGAGGAGGAGCTTTCCTTCGCCGCCTTTGCCGCGGGCGTCAAGGAGGCGTTCGCCGCCTGGGGCGTCGAGCCCGAGGCGATCTTCTTCACCTCGATGAAGGACGAGGCGCACGAGCACAACGACTTCAAGGCGATGCAGGCGTTTCTGCGCGAGGCGCTGGAAAATCGAGAGGCGGCGCTCGCTGCGTCGATCGCGCGCTCGTTGGAAAAGATTTGCGCCGATGCCGTGAGCCGCGAGGAAAAGTCGGAGGAGAAGGGGCTCGCCCCTGCCTTCGCGGTGTTGGAGCCGCTGTCCGCCGCCGAGCGCGACGCCATCTGGGCGGGCAGCCGCGCGCTTGAGCAGGAGGCGGAGAGCCTCCGAGCGGACGGGCGCGCCGCCTTCAACGCCGGCGTAGAGAAGATCCTAGCCAATGCCTACATGATGCCCTACGAGGTGCGCGAGCTCGCGCGCCTCTACCTCGAGGCGTCGGCGCCCGACTTCAAGGTCGGCTTCTTCGGGCGCGGCAAGAAGACGGCGGCGGAGCGTGCTGCC
>ERZ772957.1486-NODE-1486-length-15138-cov-4.439236_pt1 | contig 15138 bp, 9 predicted proteins | sample MGYA00580682_ERZ772957 | MGnify/ENA primary metagenome ERZ772957 (study PRJEB29015, sample SAMEA2737921) | human oral metagenome | biome: human oral; feature: human-associated habitat; material: dental | place: China | collected 2025 ...
ATAGGGTGGGGCAGCCCCCTCGTCTTTTTTGGAGGCTGGTGCCTCGTCTTTTTTGGGGGCCAGCACCTCTCGCTGTGGATATACCTGCGAGGCACTCCCGCAGAGGCTTGGTTTCATCTCTCTATCGGTCGGTAGGGGCGAATGCCATTCGCCTTACGTGTGCCAAGACCAGGAGAGGCAGATCTACGTGTCTGCCCGTTTCCTTCATCCTCTATCGGTCACGGGACAGGGGCGAATGGCATTCGCCTTACGTGTACCGAGGCCGGGAGGGGTGAGGCTCTGCGCCCGCCCACCTCCTTGATCCTCTATCGGTCGTGGGGTAGGGACGAATGGCATTTGCCCCACGTGTACCGGTGGGGGAGGGGGCGCAACGGCATACGGACACCACCGAACGTGGCCCGCCCACTGGGCTCTTCTTCGGGATTATCCCCCTCGGCTCGCGGCTGCATGTTTCACCTCATGGAGAGTCTGAATCCTTTTTGGCGACACCCATACAATTTGAATTGGAATCAGTCTCTTTAGAAGTGTTATCAGCTGACTTCCCGCATGTTTACTCGCTTTTGGGCCTAATGGTGAAATAAAAAACGGTATTTGTAGGCTTTTCTGCAAAATCTAATCTACATTTGCCCGCAGTAAGAAGAATAAACGGAGTAAAGAACATGGTAAGTGTAGATGTTTATACGACCGAGACATTACACCTCGTCAATCTGAAAGACGGGATAAATGAGGCCCCTTTGTTGGGTTTCTTTAAGTCTGTATTACCCCCCCCATATATGTTAAAAATAGTACACTCTTCATATTTGCAACCCCACGCGAGCGGATCGCTTGCCGAGCCGCCTCGATGTGGACGTGCGTTGCGCGTGTTCAAGGGATGGCCCGCCCAGGCGAGCCGTCCCGCCGCACGCTCCGCGTACCGACCTGCTCCCGTCGACATACAGCCGAATCCATGGGGGCGATGAGACATCCATCCAGTCCCTTCCGCTCTTCCTCACATCCTATGATGGGAATGGACTCCGAGCCCTCCGGCCTCCATCCGAGCAAGACGGAATCGAGGGATTTGCCCTTCACTATGAAAGGCGATCCGGAGGGTTCCTTTTCGCCTCTCGCCGCCCCTCGCCCCTTTACGCGGGCATACGGTAGGGGTACGGAGATCAAAACCACACGTGGTTGGGCTTTCCGTAGGGGTACGGAGATCAAAACCACGCGTGGTTGGGCTTTCCGTAGGGGTACGGAGATCAAAACCACACGTGGTTGGGCTTTCTGTAGGGGTACGGAGATCAAAACCACACGTGGTTGGACTTTCCGTAGGGGTACAGAGATCAAAACCACACGTGGGTGGGCTTTCCGTAGGGGTACGGAGATCAAAACCACACGTGGGTGGGATCTCCGTAGGGGTGCAGCGGCCTCGATGGCAGGGCGGGAGGATCACCAAGACGAGAGACACAAACAGAAAAGACACATCTTAAACAGTAAAAACGATGGCAATATCATTATCAAGACTCGGAACAAAGAATCTGGGCGCCTTGGCGCAGCGCATTGTGAACTCTTCAAGGAGTGGTAAGTACAAGATGGCCGAGGAGCACGAGTTCCTCAAGGCCCTCGCACGCGAATCAGCCGCTTACGACAAGCTCTACGTCAAGCTCACCTACAGCGGGCGGGGCGACGAGATCATGGCCGCCGATGCGGCCCGCGACAAAGCCTTCTACGCCCTCAAGCTCTACCTGAGGGGGTACAAAGACCTGCCCCTCCTGCCGGACGTGGCCGACGCCGAGGCGCTCTATAAGGTGATGGAGCAATTCGGCGGGAAGATCACCCAACTGACCTATGCCGAAGAGACGGCGCAACTCAAGAGCCTCCTCACCGAGCTCGACAAGCCGGAGCACACCGCCCGCCTGACTACGCTCAAGCTCAAAACCTCGTACGACGACCTCAAGGCCAAGCAGAAAGCCTTCGAAGACCTCTATGCCGAACAGGCCGAAGCGAACGCCGAGCTGCGCGCGCAGCCCTCGGCCTCGTCCGCCCGTGCACGCCTCGAGCAGGCCCTGCGCACCTACCTCAGCCTCGTCGTAGCCATGCGCTCCGTGTCCGGTTGGGATATGCTCTACAACGACCTCAACGAGATGGTCAAGGCCGCAGCCGCAGCCTACAAGAACGATCCGAGCCCCTCCAAACCCAAGGCCCCACGCCAACCCTCCGACCCGAAGAAGCCCAAGGATCCCAAAGACCCGAAGGACCCGAAGAACCCCGGCGGCGGCACGGGCGAACAGCCCAAGAAACCCGGGGAGGAGCCCAAGCCGAAACCCGGCGGCGACGGCAACCCGGACATCCATCTGCCTGAGGAATAACGCCCCCTCCGCTCCGCTCTGCAAACGGGGGGCGACAGGCCCCGAAAAAAACGAGAACGCGCATGAACAAAGGCCCCTCGCGAAGCGTTTGCACAGTACAACATCTCTCTCTCACGCCTCTCTCTCACGCCTGATCGGGCGCCCCCGGCGGGGGGATCTCTCCCCCTTTGCCGACGTGCGATCGATCGGATTTTTCAAAATACGAACTAACCGCGCTCCCTCTCTCTCAATTGTGGTGTGCGCTATGATGTGTGGTGTATGCCCTCCTCAGAGATGGGGGAGCGCTTTTTTCTCACTCTAAAAACAAGTATCAAATGAAAAAGAGAAGACAACGTGTAGTAACTATCGCAGCCCTCCTGGCGGCCCTCTTCGGCTCAGGCGGCGGAATAGCGTGGGGGCAGGTGACACCTTCCTACTCAGATTGTAATAATGATTACGGCGCAGATGAGTCGACTACCATTTCTCCTCCTGCCACAAATGCGAATGGATCAGCCGTAGCTATGGGTAGTATGGGGCGCATTACGCTGGGAGGAAATACACGAAACCAAGTGCTGTATGTGGCTAACGCTGCGTCTATGGGGCAATTATTTACTGGGCGATCCACTCCATGTGGTTACTTACATCCAAGTGGTAACATAACCGATGCCAATGACTATTTTACTTATTGCAATCCTGCAGGTGGAACCAAAACGTCGTTGAGACATATCGCAGGTGGAGGTTCTGGATCTATCGGAACCGTTTCCACTGGTGCATTTGCTGCTGAAGGAGGGTTAGAGACCCATATTCAAGTTGCAGCTGGGGGACTTATAGAAATGGAGCATTTCAATTTCAACCCTATAAAATGGTATTATAGACGGTCGATATTGTCAGAGTGGGATTGTTCTGTAAGCTGCTCTTGGACCGACGGTGGAGGTAATACGCATTTTGAAAATGGCCCTGCAAAATGTTCCTCTAAGACTACGACAGAGTCTTATGAAGGTGGCTACGTAGACGGCCATATCACAGTGCTTGCGGGAGCTACAGTCTCTTTGACCGGAAGAGTGAGTGGTTTAGGTATTCAGAATACGGCAGGGAATACACCCTACCCCAACCAGGCTAGTGGTAGTGCTACTGCTTCAAAATTGGATCTCCCCATTAATGCCAATCCCTACACGCTGCAGGTAAAGAAGCTGTTCAACGCCACGTCTTTCAATAATGGCGGTAATATCACGGGACTTTCTATGCTCGCAGAGCAAGCTGTTTTAGGTCTGTGGACAGGTGTCAACGAGAACAGCCAAACAAATGCCACCGTCGGCGGTACATACCTGATTGGTGATGCCACGCAGTTTCAAAACAAGCTGACGCTAAACTCGGGTACGAATGGCGGTACGTTGGCCAACTACTACTACCACACCGACACGGAGGAGCGTCCGGGCGGCTGGAGCAACGCAAGCATCACTACCACCGATGCCCCTACGCCGTCGCACGACGTCAATATCTCCGGTACTTCTGCGGGTACGCATATCACCTTCAACCTGAACAGTACGGGCGATATGACGATCGAGAACACACAGTGCGCTGCCCTGAACTTCAATGGCAAGTTTGCCCCCGCCATCAGTGGTAACGGTGCCCTGCGTATTAACCCGACAACGTGGGATCTCGTCTCGCCTATGCGTCTTACACATCTGACCGTGTTCTCACCGACAAACCTCCCTAACGTAATGCCGACGAGTACACGTGGGTTTACGCACTTTGCGGAAGACGTGGATCTGAATTTCACGAATAAGACCGGCTTCCTGCTCTTAGAGGGCGGCAAGATCACGTTCGATAAGAAGTACACCTACAACCGTGGAGGGGTGACTACTGTCACAGGCCAACCCGCTAACAACATCGGTTCTCACCAAGTGGTGATGGCCCGCGGCGGCTGTGTGGACTCGGCCAACATCAAGGCCATCGGCGATGTGTCGTCTGTCAGCGAAAGCCAATTGCCGGTGCTCTGGTGGGCGAACCAAGACATTCAGACCTATTCGGACGTACTCTTCCATCAGAAGGACGCCACGCACGGTCCGCTGACCCTCTTTGCGGGTCAAGACTTCGTGGCCTATTCACGCCCCAAGAAGTTCACGATCAAGCAGGAGAACGAGGACGAGATCTTTATCGGTGCCAGGCGCGACATCCGCACCCAGACGGAGGATAAGATCGAGCGCACCAAGAAGGGAATAACGAAGATGATAGCCGGACGGGATATTGATATCCAAAACAGTTTCCTCTTCGACGGACAGGATACGCAGGATCGGGGCGACGAGTTCCTGATGTACGCCGGGCGAGACATCTGGACCAACAGCCAGTGTATCTCCGCCCCGATGACCTACCAACTGGCCTCAGGCAACGGCGGACACTTCGACATCCGTGCCGGCCGTAACATCACCACCAAGGACAAGCTGACCTTCCTCTTCGGCAACACGGGGAGTAAGGTGCGCAACGTATCCATCGCCGCACAAGGCGGTAACGTAGAGCTGCGCCGCGCCACGAACTATTACTACGACAGCGACAGCACGATCCTCATCTCTGCCGAGCGCGACAAGCCCTACAGCCTCGCCAAGAAGGCCGGCCTGACGGGTATCGTGACCCACAACGACCCGTCGAACATGGACGCCGCACGCTTCCTTACCGACGGCCACATCCACTTTGACGACTCGCTTAACATCGAGCGCTCGAACGACGGTACGGCTAAAGAGGGAGAGACGAACATCTTCTCTGACTACCACCTCCGCACGGCCATGGTGAACATCAAAAACACCAATGCAACGAATAAGAACAAGACCACCTTCGAGTCGCACCTGGGCGACGTATGGTTGGGCTACAGCATCGACCACGACGGCTGCACCCCGTTTCCCTCACCCATACCCAGCTACGATAGAAACCTCTTTTCCTATAAAGACGCTGCGAGCTCCAACACCCAGTGGCTGAAGATTCGTGCGGGCTATCAGGACCAAGCGAATACGGGCCGCTACGGTGGTGGTAATATCTACGTGGCGCAGATGAAGAACGAGCTGACGAAGAATGGCACGACGAACACGGAGATCACCATCCCCTTCTCCAACGAGTATTACTGCGAGAGCACATGGAGCCCCGACCTGCTGCACAAGCGCAAAGACGCCTCGATGATGATGTACGAACACGCCGGTATCATCTTCGGCCTCGGCCATTGTGGCAAGGACAAGGATATCAGCCAATATGCCCCCGGCATGACATCGTCACCCGCCGTGATCAACAAGCTGAGCTTGGAGCATATCGGTAACAAGGGCGACCTGAGGGTGGACGCTGGTAAGCGCGGTAACATCATCATCAACCGCGGCGCCAAGCTGAACTTCCAAGACACGACGAACATGACCGGTAACGCCATCTTCCGCACCCGCTTCGGCGACATTGACATGCGCGAGAAGTTCGACGCCGACACCATGCGCGGCAGCCTGCTCTTCTTGGCGCAGGTGGATAACCTCGACGAACTTTCGCGGGTAGGCATCTGTGGCTGTGCAGAGGAGCGTAACAACGTCTATTTGCAAGACTTCCAGTATCGCTCGCACAACGCTGGCGGTAGCGTCTTCGTAGGTGCTGACAATAACATCAAGCTCAACTACGGCGGTCTGCAAAACATCGGTACACGCCACGACCCCTTCCTGAGCAAGGATTATAAGGTCTGCAGCGATGGTAAGGTGGCCAAGATCGGTTACGGATACAACGGCACAACCTGCAGCGAGCCGGATCTCCATTGCGACGCCATCGAATCGGTCAACCGTGCCCGCAAGCTCACCCTCTACTTCGACGAAGACAGCCAGAACAAGCCCATCACCTCAGGCGGTTTCGCCGCTGTGGCTTCGGACTATATCGACGTGTATAAGGAGATGGAGTATCGTGGTGGTAAGGGCTCTGGTATGGGCTCCGTGCCGGGTACAGGCACGCTGCACGGCGAGATGGTCAGCGGCTACGGCCTCTACATGAAGACGCAAGGCAACAAAGACAATTGGACGATCAACATCTTCAAGGAGATCCCCAGCTGCCCCACTTCGTGTATCGATGAGCATTGCCAGCGCGACTACCTGCATATGGTTTCCCGTATGACCTTCCACGACAACGCCATCATCAAGGCGCACAATCAGCAGGTCTATCTCGGTTCACCCGTCATCGAGACCTTCGGCAAGATGGAGCTCGACACGAAAGAGAAATCAGGCGGCAACACGGATATCACCTTGCAGGCTGATAGCCTCATCTTCCACGACGACTTTGTCAAGATTGGCAAAAAGATCAATCTCTCCACATGGAGCGGCCTAAAGAACGACAAGCCGATCATGAAGTTTGGCCACATGCGCCACACGCCTCCGTTCCGCGAGCTGAAAAAGGACGACTGCAATACAGAGGAAGAGTGCGAGCCCTGCCACTACTACATCCGCGGCAGCAAGGATCCGGTCCACATGCTGGACACGATCACGATCAAGTTTGGCGACGAGGCTTACTTGGAGCGCCTCAACACGGTCATCTTCGATCACACCGTGCTGACCTGCCTCACCGACTCCTTCGACCACATCAAGGGAGCCCCCGTGCTGAATGCGCAGATCCGCACCGATACGTTCAAGATCCGCAACCAGGTAGATCTCTTCGCCGACGAGAAGCACGAGCGTGATGCACACCTCGAGCTGATCTCTGAGGAGCAAATGGGATCGAAGGACTACGCCGGTATCTACACCAAGCATCTGCACATGGAGCCGATTGGCGCCTGCGGTGTTCCCTACAGTGAACTCTGGACGTCGGACGACTTGGCGCTCGATGTAGTCACCACCTCCATTTTCGGCGGCTTCGGTTTCATCCATTCTGACGTGCACGTGGAGAACGGTGCGCACTTGAATGCCGGTTTCACCTCACTGCGCCTCCGCGGCCTCTGCTATGAGCAGATGTGCGGTACGCAGCGCATGAAGGATCTCCGCCTTGACGTCGGAGCACAGCTGCACTTCTCCGTCGGTACGACGAAGGGTCTGAACGGCGAGTATAGCGACGCCATCGAGGTGGACCGTCTGACGACTTACGGTTCCGTGGACGTGAACATCGAGATCCGTCCTTGCGAGAAGATCGAGAAGCGTTGCTACCCGATCATCTATTACAAGTCGGTTACGCCGAACAGCTTGAATCAACTCAAGCTCAATCCACGTAAGGTGAAAATCGATGGCGAAGAGTATCCGCTGCACCTGAACCTTGGAACGGATGGTGTTGTCTACGTCTGCGTTGGTGATGCTCAACCGGTAGATATCAATCGCACGGTGACGCTCCCATCCGTATCAGGCGTGAAGACTGATCCAGGCGCAGGTATTTGGGATGTGAAGAGCCGTGGCAACTTCAAGTTCAAGGCTACCTATTCAGGTTCCAAGCCGCTGGCCGTACGCACGAACCGTACAGTAAACGGTGTACCGGAACTGCTGACTGGCACAAAGAATGCCGATGGCGAATACGAGTATGTCGTTCCGAATGTACAGCAGGATATCACGCTGTCGATCGGCCCGGACTACGTCTCCAACCAGCTGTTGGCAGGCACGGCCGTATGGTCACACGGCGAGATGATCTACATCCGCGTTGATCGTGCTGACATCGCCAGCATCTACTCCGTAGCCGGACAGCTCGTTCGTAAGGTAGACTTGCCCGAAGGCGACACGTCGATCCCGATGAGTCGCGGTGCATACGTGATCACCCTCAAGGACGGCTCCGTTCATAAGGTGATTGTGAAGTAAGCATGAGTCCATATGGGGACGCTTCTGTTAGCGTCCTCGGGTGTGGGTGGATACTGAGAGAGGGTCCGCCCCACCTTTATAAAAGAATCCCCGGCACAGCCTCGTAAAGGCCCGTGTCGGGGATTCGGTGTATTTGGGTGGGGAGGAATGGGCGTGCATGCCGATAGGCGTATGCCCTGCGTTCCTACCCCGGATATCTCCTAACAATTGATTGGGACGATTATTTGTGATGCCATTTCCGTTTGGCCTCTAAAAACGAAGGTCGGCACGGCTTGGCTCTTCGTTATTCTGTCTCCTGAAATGCAAAGCCGATTTCCGGTCTCTCGAAACGCCAAAATGAAACGCGAGACCGATCTCGGACTTTGCGAAATGCCTTCCCGCCGCACGAAATCGATCAAAATTTTCTGGAAACGCCAAAATGAGGCGGGAAACCGATCAAAATCTCCGAAAAGTCACTTTTTGCGACGGGAAACGGGGAAAATTCTTTGAAAAGTCATTTTCCGCGGCGGGAAAGGGGAAAAATGCTTCGGAAAACGGCTTCGTGCGGCGGGAAGGCGTCTAAAAGTTTCGGAGATCGGTTTCGCGCGACGGGAAAAGGGGCGTACGGCATACGCCCTCAGAACGTTTCCAACGGAAACGATTTCGCATATCCTTATAAATAGAATCGGAACAGGTTGCCTCAAATGTCCGCCCTTCCTCTCGCCTCTTCGATGTATTTGGAGGCGTAAGCATTACGCCCCTACCGCTTCAGGTGCATTCGTTCTGAACGGAATAGAACAGTGCCCTCAGAAAAAGGTTCGTCGTATTCCTGTGACACCTATCCTCCGGACGCATGCAGAAACAAAAACGGCCCTTTGCGAGGGCCGACGACTGTAATAGATGCGCGATGAAACTACGGGTGGGTATAAAAAAGAAATGGTTGTCTCACGACAACCACAATCTTCATTGTTAACCTTAAATCTAATACCATGAAAAACACGGTGCAAAAGTAGGCCTGTTCCCGATTCTGGCAATACCCGCCGACGAAAAAGGGCCTACACTTACGCTTATTTAACTCTTATATCTGCGCCCCACATTAGCTTATCACGCAGTGTCTGATAAAAGTTCCGATTGTTACGATGAATCATCTGCGTAGAGAAATCTGCCTTACAAACAGAGAGTTCTACGTCTGTCGAGAGGCTCCGTGACCGTCCGTCAAGGGCTACGAGATAGGAGTCATTCCGACTTTCGGTCTTTAAGATTATTTCGTACGAGGCTGGAATGACCAACGGACGCACGTTCAGACTATGCGGCGCCACAGGGCTGAGCACGATGTTGTCACTTCCGGGCAAGAGGATCGGCCCATTGACACTCATGGAGTAGGCTGTCGATCCGGTGGGCGAGGCGATCACGAGTCCGTCGGCCTGGTAAGACGTGAGGTATTCCTTATTTAAATAGGTATGGATGGTGATCATGGACGAGGTTTCGCGCTTAAGCAGGACGACCTCGTTCAAGGCATAGTTTGAGGACGGCACCTCGGAGTCGGACGGTGTCTCGGAATAGATCTCCGAGCGCGTCAAGCCGTCGGAACCGCGCGTCTGTAAGCGCAGCATCATCCGCCGCTCGATCCGATAATCGCCACGGAAAAGCTCATCGAGCGTCTCCTCGATCTGTTCCGGTCCGGCTTCGGCTAAAAATCCGAGGCGCCCGGTGTTAATGCCCAAGATGGGGATGTCTTGCCGTCCGATCTGTTCAGCGGCACGCAGGAAGGTGCCATCGCCCCCCACGCTCAGGGCAACGTCCAAATCAAACGGCGCCACGGTCAGCACGCCAGAGATGGGCGGGCAGAAGTGGGGCGTTGTGGTGAGAAAGGCGTGGAAGTCTTTGGAGACGAAGATTTCTGCCTCCAAGCGGTTCAGTTTCTCAAACAGTCGCTGCAACAAGGGCAGCTTATCCGGCCTATATCCACAGCCGAATATTCCGATCTTCATATTCTGATTTTTAATTGTATGACTTTGTTTCGTTCCCTCCCGAATCGTCCTACTTTTGCGCTGCATTTTTTAGACGTACAAATGTAAGGAACATAGCAGAACCAGATTTTTTTCACATGATTAAGTTAAGTGTCAATATCAACAAAGCAGCGACTCTTCGCAATGCACGTGGCGGAAACGTGCCCGATGTGGTGCAGATCGCTAAAGATTGCGAAGCCTACGGGGCACAGGGCATTACCGTGCACCCGCGCCCGGACGAGCGACACATCCGATATAACGATGTCTATGCGCTCAAGCCGATCATCAAAACAGAACTGAACATTGAAGGTTATCCCATCCAGTCGTTCGTCGATCTGGTGCTCACCGTAAAGCCGACGCAGGTGACGCTGGTGCCCGACGCGCCAGACGTGCTGACGTCCAACGCGGGTTGGAACGTAAAGGAGCACTTTAACCAACTGAGCGAACTGGTGGACACATTCACAGGCCACGGCATTCGGACGTCGCTCTTTGTGGAGACGGATCTGGAGAACATCGAATGGGCAGCCAAAACGGGGACGGATCGCATCGAGCTCTATACCGAACCCTATGCCAACGGATATAACAGCAATCGAGACCACGCCATAGCACCTTTTGTGGAAGCAGCAAAGCGGGCGAAAAGCCTCGGCCTCGGTGTCAATGCAGGGCACGATCTGAGCCTGCAAAACTTAGCCTTCTTTGCTTCGCACCTGCCGTGGATTGAGGAAGTCTCGATCGGCCATGCCTTGATCTGCGACGCACTCTATTACGGACTGGAGCGAACCATTGGCCTCTACAAGGCCTGCTTGAAAGGAGAACCGAAATAGTTATCCGGGGAGGGAGTGGAGAGTAAGTCTCCCGCTCCGTCCTCCCTGTCTTGAAGCCGCATTTAACAGCAACCCCATACAACACAGAATTAGAAACGATATGAACATCTTATTCCTCTTCGCGCAAGTGGCTACGGAAGAAGCCGCCGATGCAGCAACTGAAATCGCGGCCGACGCCGCACAAGCACAGGCTCAAATCAATATCATCGATCTCGCCATGAAAGGCGGATGGATTATGGGCGTCCTACTGGTGCTCTCATTGGTGGCCATCTACTTCTTTATTCAGCGACTGCTCGTGATCCGCCAGGCGGGACGAAACGACGAAACGTTTATGAACCGTATCCGCGACTACATTTATGAAGGCAAGATCGATCAGGCGCTCAACCTCTGTCGGACGACGCCAACCCCTGCCGCTCGCATGATTGAGAAAGGCATCCTCCGCCTGGGTCGGCCTACCGCCGATGTGCTGGCTGCCATCGAAAACGCGGGCAACATTGAGATTTCGAAACTCGAACGTGGCTTCCCTGTCATCGCAACTACCGCAGCGGGTGCACCTATGCTGGGATTCCTTGGGACGGTTACGGGTATGGTGCGCGCCTTCTACGACATGGCTAACGCGGGAACCAATGTGGACGTGACGCTGCTCTCAGGTGGTATCTACGAGGCACTTGTGACTACGGTCGGCGGACTTGTGGTCGGTATCATCGCTCTGTTTGCATACAACTATTTAGTGGCTCGCGTGGAGAACGTGGTCAATAAACTTGAGGCAAGCACGATGGAGTTCATGGATCTGTTGAACGAACCTGCACACTAACGACGTCATGGCACTGAAACGAAAAACGAAAGTGAATGAAGCCTTCAGCATGGCCTCGATGACGGACGTCATCTTCCTGCTGCTGATCTTCTTCATGGTGACCTCTACGGTAGTGGTGCCGAACGCGATCAAGCTGACCTTGCCGCAGGCGCAGAAACAGACGGCAGCCAAACCCATCACACGCGTGACAATCGACGCGGAAGGGAATTTCTACGTCGCGGCAGGCAACCAACGCGAGCAGCAGGTGGCCTTTGAAGACATCGCCCCCTTCCTGCAAGAGCAATACGAGGCCGACCCCGAGATGTTCGTCGCCCTCTATGCCGACGAGACCGTCCCCTACGGTCAGATCGTGAGCGTGCTGAACCTGGCCAACGAGAATAAATATAAGGTGGTGCTGGCCACCCGTCCACCGGAGCGCACGCCATGAAGCTGAAGAAAAACAACCTGCTGGCTATTGTCGGATCGATCCTTTTCCACGCCGTCATTCTGCTGATCCTCTATTTCACGGTGCTGAAAGCCGTGGAGCCGGAGGAAGATGGCGGTGTGATGGTGAACTTCGGCACGATAGACGAGGCCACTGGAACGTTTGAGCCGGAGGGCGAGCCTGCGCAGGACGAACCGACGGAAGAGGTGCAAGAGGAGACCGTTGTCCCTCCGCCTCCGACGCCCCCCGCTCCACCTACGCCTCCTACTCCTCCCACACCCAAGCAACCGGAAAAGCTCATCACACAAGACCAAGAAGAGTCCGTGGCCTTGGCCCAACAGCGGAAGAAAGAGCAAGAGCGGAAGCGGAAAGAAGAAGCACGCCGACAGGAGGAACTACGCAAGCAACAAGAGGAGCGTCAGCGTCAAGACACGGAGCGCCGCCGACAAGACGAGGCCCGACGCAAAGAGGCTGAACGGAAAGCCGAAGCAGAACGCAAAGCTGAGGCTGAGCGTCGCCGTCAAGCCGAGGAGCAGCGCAAAAAAGAGCAGGCTATTCGCGACCGTGTGGCGGGTGCTTTCGGTAAGAACAATTCAAGTCAAGGCACGGGCAAGACGACCACTGGCAACCAGGGCAGTCCCCTCGGCAACGCTGATCGGGGTGCCAACAAAGGCGTTGGCACGGGGTTCAGCTTAAGTGGCCGATCTATCGGAGCGGGAGGCCTGCCGCATCCGGCCTACACGGTGCAAGAGGAAGGTCGCATCGTGGTCAACATCGTGGTCGATCCGGCGGGTAACGTCATCGCTGCCGACATCGGCAAGGGCACGAACATCGACAACGCTTCCATGCGCCGCAGCGCCGTCGAAGCTGCCCGTCGCGCCAAGTTCAACAGCATCGAGGGCACGAACAATCAGAGCGGAACGATCACTTACATGTTCAGACTGAAGTAAGCCCTTCAGCTATTCATTTACATCCATCATAATATCTACCAACAATGAGAAAGAAGGCATATGTGTTTTTTGCGACGGGCTTCGAAGAGACCGAGGCCATCGGCACGACGGACGTGCTGCGTCGCGGGAATGTAGAGACGGTCACGGTTTCAATGACCGGCGATCGAACGGTTACGGGTGGGCATGGCATCCCTGTCGTGACAGACGCACTCTTTGAGGACATCGACCTGACCGACGCGGACGCACTCGTACTGCCCGGCGGTGGGCCCATGCTCAACGATTATGAAGACTTGAAGAAGGCCATCGTCCGCCATTACGAGAAGGGCCGATTAGTGGCCGCTATCTGTGCTGCACCACTCGTGCTCGGCGGACTGGGGCTCCTCCGCGGACGTCGCGCCACGTGTTACCCCGGCTTCGAGCAATACCTCACGGGCGCAACCGTAGTGGAGGCTGACACGGTCAAAGAGGACAACATCATCACCGGCCGTGGGCCGGGCATGGTCTATGCTTTCGGCGTGGCCGTGGTGGACTATCTGATGGGCACGGAAACGGCCGATGAGGTGGCTCGCGGACTGTTGTTGAAGAAGAAGTAAGCACCGATAAAAAAGGAACGCCCCCTCCTTCGAGGGCACCGCTTCCTGACCCATGATCCTGCCGGAGTGGACGGCTCGCAAAGAAGCGGGCGTTACCCCCCTCCGGCAGGATCTTTTTTGTGTGCCCTTTCGAAGAGAGGAACGATTGCATATGCCTCCAGACAACCTTTTCAAGCGACGACAAACAGACGCACTCATGGGAGACGTGAACCGTAGCGCAATCCCTCCCGCTGGAATAGCCCGACGCGATGTTCAGAAAATACCGTCTTTGGTTCATAAAGCCGGAACCGTAGCCGGACCTTTATATTCCAAATTCATTCCGTAACGTACTGATTCTGCGAGGATACAATCCTCCTCAGGGTTACATAATCTTTATTCGTCGCAAAATCCTTTTGGTTTTGTTGTTATTATGCACTTAACTTTGCCCCGTCACTTCTCGAAGGAATAGACAAGATGGGCATCCTATCCAACATATCAACCACATGCATCCGGACATCCGATGGTCGACGAGAACCAGCCACAGCCTCTCGTCGCCAGTCACATTTTTGCCTTGTCCCGATTAACAAATGTCTTTTTAGCCCGGCTCCGAGCGACCAGCGTAGGGGTACGGACGTCTCCAGCAAGTTGCAGGAGATCACTGTAGGGCTACAAACATCTCCCACAAGTTGCAGGAGATACTCCGTAGGGGTACAAACATCTCCCACAAGTTGCAGGAGGCTTTCGGAGGCTTACGAAGGTTTCCAGCAGATTGCGGGAGGTTGCCGTAGGAGTATGGAGGGGTAATACAGAGCAGAATTTTATTTTATGATATAGACGATGAATATAGCATTAACAAGACTATCAACCAGAGCTTTAGGCGGTTTGGCACAGCGCGTAGTCAAATCATCCAAAAACGGAAAATTCAAGATTGTTGAGGAGCACGAACTGCTCAAGTCGCTTGAAAAGGAGTCGAAAGAGTTCGAAGTCCTTTACGGCAAACTGACCTACAGCGGGAAGGGCAACGAAATCGTGGCCGCAGACGTGGCGCGCGACAAGACGTTCACCGCCCTCCGCACCTTACTCAAGGGCTACAAAGAGCTACCCCTGCCTAACGCCGCCGATGCGGCAGCCCTCTACAAGGTGTTCGAACAGTATGGCACCAATGTGGAGCGTATGAATTATGTGGCTGAGACGGCGCAGATGGTCGTCATCTTCAAGGAGTTGGACAAGCCTGAAAACGAGGCTCGCTTCGAGGCCCTCAAGTTCAAACCCGCTTACGAAGAGCTGAAAAAACGTCAGAACGCCTTCGAAGACCTCTACGCCGTGCAGGCCGAAGCCAACGCAGAACTGCGCAAACTGCCCCCAGCCACAGCCGCTCGGGCGCGTCTCCAGAAGGCCCTCACGGCTTACCTCAACCTGCTCGAGGCCATGAAGGATCTCCCCACTTGGGACACGCTCTACCTCG
>ERZ772957.1491-NODE-1491-length-15119-cov-3.763741_pt1 | contig 15119 bp, 10 predicted proteins | sample MGYA00580682_ERZ772957 | MGnify/ENA primary metagenome ERZ772957 (study PRJEB29015, sample SAMEA2737921) | human oral metagenome | biome: human oral; feature: human-associated habitat; material: dental | place: China | collected 2025 ...
CTTTAGGGGGTTTATGGTCTGAAGCACATGAGCTTACCATTAAGGATATCATTAAGAATGATATATATTTTATTAGTTGTTTATGCATCTTAATTTGCCTTTAGATTGATCAATATTGGTACAAACAATAAATACTTCCAATGAAATATGTAATAACAGGGAAATAAATGGGTGTATTTTAATTAGAAAGACTAAATTTTCTGATTTAGCATGGAATTATAAGATATTTTTCTTGCGAAGTTTATATTTATATTGATAAGTAAAGTCATGATTACTTGCATCAATATTTACGCTTAAAATTTGTTTGCCTTGAGTTGCAGAAGTAAGCAGTTCACGACTGATTTGCGGTAGAACCGTATTGGTCAAGATTGCATCAATCATACGGCCACCTGACTCAACTTCTGTGCAGCGCGAAGTAATCAGCTTGAGCACTTCTGGCGTGTAGTGAAGGTCGATACCGTGGTTATCTTTAATTCGGTCTACGATACGGCCTAATTGCAATTCCACAATTTTTGAGAGCATATCGTCGGATAACGGATAGTAGGGAATCACCTGCATGCGGCCTAGTAGTGCGGCAGGGAAAGTTTTCAACATGGGAGCACGCAAGGCTTTGGTTAAACCTTCCGGAGTAGGCAGCATTTCAGGGTCATCACACATATCCATAATCAAATCCGTACCCACATTGGTAGTTAGGATAATGATGGTATTTTTGAAATCGATATAACGGCCTTCACCATCTTCCATCCAACCTTTGTCGAATACTTGGAAAAAGATTTCATGCACATCCGGATGTGCTTTTTCTACTTCATCAAGCAAGATGACGCTATAAGGTTTACGTCGTACAGCTTCAGTCAGTACGCCGCCTTCACCATAACCGACATAGCCCGGAGGCGCGCCTTTTAGGGTGGATACGGTATGAGCTTCCTGATATTCGCTCATATTGATGGTAATTACGTTTTGTTCACCACCGTACAATGTATCGGCTAGAGCCAATGCTGTTTCGGTTTTACCCACGCCTGAAGGGCCTGCCAACATGAAAACACCGATAGGTTTGTTGGGGTTATCCAGATTCGCGCGTGATGTTTGGATACGACGGGCGATTGCATCCAAGCCGTGACGTTGGCCAATAATGCGTTTGTTTAAAGTATCGGCAAGTTGCAAGACCGCCTCAACTTCATCTTTCATCATTTTGCCGACGGGAATGCCTGTCCAGTCAGCTACAACGTCAGCAACGGTACGGCTATCCACTAAAGGCATAACCAGCGGTTGGATGCCTTGCAGTTTTTTCAGTTTGTTAACCAACTCTTTTTGGCGGGTATGCAGCTGCTTGGTTTCTTTCTCAGCTGTTCCTTCTTCCGCTTGCATGATTTGTTCACGTACTTCTAACAGCTCAGTAACCAAGTCTGCTTCAGATTTCCATCTGTCTTCTAATTTTTTCAGCCGACCTTCGACTTCAGCTAATTCTTTGCCGATATTGGTTATCCGTGTTTCAGAATCGAAACTGAGTTTTTTCTCACGTTCCAAATTTGCTTGTTCAAGTTTTAATGCCTCGGATTTCTTCCGCAAAAATTCAATACTGCCGGGAACAGCATGCTGGCTGACAGCAACACGTGCGCAAGCGGTATCAATCAAACCGACAGCTTTATCAGGAAGTTGGCGTGCAGGTATGTAGCGGTGGGAAAGTTTTACGGCTGCCTGAATTGCTTCATCAAGAATAATCACGTTATGGTGTTTTTCCAAAGAAGCGTTTAATGCTCTAAGCATGTTGATGGCTTTGTTTTCGTCGGGCTCATCTACTTGTACCACTTGGAAACGGCGGGTCAGAGCAGGGTCTTTCTCAAAGTATTTTTTGTACTCTGCCCATGTTGTCGCACCGATAGTACGCAGTTTGCCCCGAGCCAGTGCAGGTTTGAGCAGGTTGGCTGCATCGCCCGTACCGGCTGCACCACCGGCACCAATTAAGGTATGGATTTCGTCGATGAAGAGCACAATGGGGGTCGGGCTGGATTCCACTTCGTCCATAACCACTCTGAGTCGTGATTCAAATTCTCCGCTGACGCTAGCACCGGCTTTAAGCAAACCGATATCCAGCAAAATTAATTGAACGTCTTTCAATCCGGGGGGAACATCTCCGGCCGCCAAACGCAATGCCAGTGCTTCGACGACGGCTGTCTTACCGACACCGGCCTCACCTGTGAGAATCGGATTGTTTTGGCGGCGGCGCATCAGGATGTCAATCATTTGCCTGATTTCGGCATCGCGACCTGTCAAGGGATCTATTTCGCCATTTTTGGCTTTTTCAGTGAGATTGCTGCCGTATTTGGCCAAGGCACTTTCTTTGTGGGTAGCGTTAGGCTCAGAAGATAAGGCATTTTGGGTAACTTCAAGATTTTCTTCAGAGTTTGCAGTAATAGCGATGATATTGTTCGCCAATGTTTCAGGTTTGATTTTGAGGAACTCAGATGAAATATTGGCCAAAATGCTCTGCAACGTCTTATTTTCAAGCATGGTGTAGAAAATATGAGCAGTACGGATTTTGTCGGTACCGAATTTGAGCGAGCTGTATGTCCAAGTTTGCTCGACAAGGGTTTGGATATGTTCGGAAAAATCGATAACGGCAGTAGAACCGGCAGGAAGTTTTTCAACCGCTGTCAATACATCTTTTCGGACTCTGGATTCGTCTAAATTAAAACTGTTGATCAGGCAGAAGATATCGGTTTTTTCGGTTTGTAGCAGAGAATGAAGCCAGTGAACCAACTCAACGTAGCTGTTTTCACGAAGACGGCAGAAGGTGTAGGCATTTTCCAGAGTTTTATACAAGGTGGTATTCAACTTGCCAAATAATACGCTGCGGCTGATGTTTGACATGATGTGTCCTTAATTAAGTTATTCCAAGTATGTCTAAAAATAGTTTGAAAGAAGCTTTTCTCAACAAAGGGGTCGTCTGAAAAAGCTGTTTAATGGTTACTGACGATCAAGTCTTCGGCATCACGGGAAACATTCCCCAGCCAAGTTGTTAAGCCGAGTTGTGTTTGTCCGCCTAAGTCCATGAGCGGTACTTCTTTTTGCATTAAAACAGGCTGTATATCCCATTCATATTCATCTGCGGCAAACAGCCTTACCCACTCCCGTAGGCGGGCGGTATTGATACCGTCTTTGAAGAATGATCGGTAAGCGGGTAGGGTAAGCGGACCGATGATAATGCGGAATTTGCTTTGAACATCGTAAAGCTTGTCGCCCAGCAGCAGACCATCTCCCAGCGTATAGTTACCCATGATGCCGATTTGTGTTTTTTCTTCCGCAACCTCAACCCAATACCCGACATTGGTTTGAATGGTAACGGGGACTTTGAAATAACGGTTGAGTAATTGCTGAAGATTGGCTGCCGAACGGCTTTGCTTCATCAGCAGGCCGGCAAAATAACGCTTGGCAAATTCGTGGATTAAGCCTTTGTTATGTATGGCCGGTGTATCCAGCCCATTAAAGCTGGCGATATATTTTCCGAAGCGGTCTTCAGCATTTTTATCTAAAGAAATGATGCTCTGAGCGTTGGCCCATGCCCGATAGAACAAGACAGCCAGACGGTGTTGCAACATATTGGCAAAACCGGTCCATGTCCGGTCGCCGTGTTGGTGTTGACGCTCATAGGCATATTCGGTCAAATGCAGGGGCAGGGGGCCGGATGGACCAAACAAACCGAATCCATTAATGGAAATTTCCACATAACGCGGCGATAAGGCAACCGATTGGATGTTGCGGGGAGCAAAAATAAGCGATGGCTCTTGGCGAATCCTTATTTTTTCCATTTTCGGGCTGACGGCCTTACCCAATAATTTCCCGCCGGTAACAAATTTGACGGACTCAAGCTGGCGCAAGAGTGAAAAATAATCGTATTTATAGGGCTGAGAGGCAACTTTGTTTAAAAAGCCCGTCAGTTTTTCATCCCAGGTATCGTCCAATGCGTCGCCAAAATCTGTTTGAGCGTTAACCGGACTCATACGATTACCCTCTCTCCAACAGCAGTCGGCCAAGTAGCCATATGTCCTTGTTGGAGCGTGTCAATTTGAAGCTGTATGAATGAGTTAATCGACACCAAACGTTGGAAGTAATGGTTCAAAACCGAGCCGAACAGGAAGGGATGGATACCGCCCAATTGCGCTTCATCCAGTGTAACCGTGATTTTGATGCCTCGAACAGGCGCTGCAACTCCGTAATGACGGACTACCTTGTTCACAATGGAAGTCTCAATGCGTGTGATCGACTCAATCTGTTTTTTCAGCAAATCATTTTCAGAAGAAACAAACACCATTAAAAGCTCTTTTAAGGTGACGGGTGCATCTTCCTGATCGATGTTTAATAATGACAGATAGTTCAAGCTTAATTGGTTTAAAAACGACCAAAGTGTCCGATCCTCACTCACAGCCGCTTGAGGACGTGTCAATTTAGAAATCAGCTTAATAGAGTTAACCGGCAGGAAACCCTCAATCAGGAAATCGGACTCTCCGTCACGTGGCATCATCAGCGGTAAATCCCTACTGGTACACCAGGCATCTACGGAAAGATGCTGTATGCCGGAATTGAAAGCGTAATCCCGATTGTCGGCCAGAGACAAAAACACTTCGCTGCCCAAGTAGGAAGAACGGAAGCCATTTTTGACAGAATTTTCCGATGGGACTCTGTCTGCACGCCGTGCTGAAAAATAAGCATGCTGAGTTTGTGCTTCGGGGAAGAGCCCCATATCCGGCGCTTTGTACATCGGTGAAAATGCAACGGTTTGACGGTTGTTGGTGTCAAAACCTTTTACTTGTTCGATGGCGTAGATTTCATAATTTAAAGGTTGTGTACGGTCGATGATGACGTGGTGTTCCTGGTCTTGGATATTTACAGGGAAGCGGGAGCTTTTTTTTCTGAAAAGGTTTACCACAGGCACCGCATTGACGGAAAAATCCTCTACACCAATCAATTCTGTCAATTCAGGTATTTTGTTGCTGAATAAAAATGAAAGACTGAAATAACGTTTGCGATAGGTAATGATTTTTTTATTGACACCCTTATCGTTTACGATTTCTTCCAAATGTTCGGGTACTTTGGGCAAATGTCCGTCATTCTCAGCCTGACGGACAGCCTGTTTGATATTTTTTTGAGCGACAAACAGGAATTTTTCCGGTAGTCGCGCGTATTCCTGCATAATCCGGAATGCGCTGACGGATTTGTCCAAATTAAACGATAAGGCTTCATCTTCCCGAAATCCCCGATGTTCCGGTTTGGAGGACAACGGGTAATACCATTGTTTGGGGTTCTCATAACTGTGGCAAACGACGCCCACGCATTCGGAGGCCAGTAAAAACAGCAGTGCAGATGATTTAGAAAGTTCCGTACCTAAAAACACAGACAATTCATCCGGCAACATTTCCGAACATGCGCCAGGTACGCTGAGTGAGAAGTCCAAACGCAAGGCAGATTGCACTTTTTTCCCGGCAGATGCCTTGAGCGCGGGAAGCGTACTTGGTAAATAGCCGAGCGAATCGGTATATTTGGCTTTTTCTATGCGTAAAGGTAGGATTTCAGTGGTTTTGGTTACGGAAAACGGGCAACTTACCTTGAATTCGTCGATGGGTAATGAGCGCAATACTCTGCCACGTTCCAGTAGATTGATCACGTCGGCGTTGTATTGACCGGTAGGTTCCAAATTGACAATCGCTGCTGCCGGTTTCTGATTGATGAAGTCGGGGTAAACGACTTCCAAGATTCTTTGTACGAAACGGGGATATTCCGCATCCAGCTTGAGTTGGGTGCGGGCAGTGAGAAAGCTTACACCTTCCAATAACCTTTCAACATAAGGGTCGGGGATGTCGGTTGTATCCAGTGCCAATCGGGAGGCGATTTTGGGATATTGCTGTGCAAATTCCCTGCCCATTTCCTTCAGGAAGGTCAGTTCTTTATTGTAGTAAGACAATAATTTGTTATTCAAGACCTATTTCCCCCATCTAACAAGTCAAACAACCCAGTCTCAACATCCATACTGGTTCGTAGCAGGAACTCTTTGGGATAAGGATTGAGTTTCAGGTAACCTTTGACTTCAATAATAAGTTTGTTGTGTAAAGCATCATCATCATCATCGTCTACGGTATTCACGATAACTTGCAGGGTTTTGCTTTCGAGGCGTGGTTCGAAATCGATGATGGCTTGTTTGATATTTTGTTCTACATCCTGCCATTCTATGTCGGAGAAATTCACTCCCGACAGGGGCGGAATGCCGTAATTGAGTGTGGATGAGCGCACATTAACAGGCAGATCTTTCTCCATGGTTTCCACTTGCATGTTGCAGGTATTCAGCAAGTAAAGAATATCGCGCAGCACTGCCTGCCGATATTGGTCAAGATTGATGACCTGATCGGGGCGTGCCTCTTTTTTTTTGCGCGGCTCTTCATCTGTCAGTCTGTCAAACAAAGAAGGCAGCAGTTGGTTTCTGAATTGCGACATGATGGATTGCGAGAGTCGGAGGATGGATAAGGTTTAACGCTGTTGTCCGAATTTAATATTGCGAATATCTAAGAGACCAAAATCATGGCTGTCGGTATACAGGGTTTTTTGACCCATGCCTGTAAAGAGCTGTTCGGCTACTTCTATCCAGTCTGTTTGCGAACAGTTCATCAACATATCCGACCATTCGGTTTCTGCATCCGGCAAAACGGCATAGCGGGCAGGACTGGTACATTGGATACATTCGCCGTCGGTAAATTTGATTTCAGACGACCTCCAGATGATGTCGAGCAACGAGCTTGGTGCTTTGAAAGCTATACTTTCAATAGAGTCCCAAGTTTGCCAATAGTAGTGGCTTTGATAGAAGAATTCATAAACAAAAGCAGTACGTACGTCGCCATCCATAATCCAGTTGCTGTCGGTTTCGGCAACCGATTTATCTGCTAGAAGATAAGTGATGTGCGCTGGTGTACCGTCGATACAGTCGGATAAGGCTTCGTAGCCGGCAGTGAGGGCAGAGTTTTTTTTCTCTGCAACATGAGCAACTAAAGAGAGTTGTTTTTGAAGAATATCGAGTTTGCTTGCGTGCTGTTCCAGAGTTTTGGGTTTTTGCTGTGTTTCCAAGACTGCTTGACGACGCATTTCGGCAGAAATGTTTTCAATAAGGTAGAGCATCAGAGGCTTTTGAGTATCGGGAAACAGTTTTTGGTATTGCCCGATTTGCTTTAAAGCCTGTTCCCATCTGGCACTCAGACAGAGGTATTGAATTAATGCCAAACGATGTTCCTGATTGTCAGGATTTGAACGTACAAGCTCAATCATGTCCGTTAATTTAGTCTTCAAATCCATCCCAGCAACTCCTTATTTATTTGTATAAAGTGTGTAATAGTTGAAACCCGATTAACTTTTCAGGAGGACAGAGGTCGTCTGAAAAGTAAATTTATTGTAATAAAGCCTGACTTAAAACGCCTTTTAAGCCAGGTTTCTGCAGTTAAATGCGCATAGTGGTTATGCGGATTTGTTTTCTTTGATGTTGAAGGCCATTTGAACTTCAGCGCCTTTAGAACCTTTATCGGTTTGTTCCCAATATTGGTTTTTCACTTTGGCAGCTTGGAATGAATAACGCATTTTCAGCGCATCGTTGTCTTGTACACCAATGAATTTTACGCCGGTTACCAAGACATCTTCCAAAGTAGTGCGCGAATATTCGATCTGTTCACCACCGGCTTTGCATACGGAAATTTCTACTTTGCTCAAGTGTTGGCCGGTAGCACAGTTTTTCAGAATGGTCGGAGCGGCTTTATCAATAGCGGCAACTACGGTCAAGTCATTGAAATTGACTTTACCGGCACCACCGCCACCACCGCTGGTCATCGAACCGGGTTGCTCGGCACCCCAGTCAAAACTTTCGATGTTGGTCCAGTCTTTGTGGTTGGAATCTTTTGATTCGCCGTTAACACCTTCAACTTTCATGAACATATCAATAGCCATGTTTTTACTCTCCTTGTTAAAAGGTTAAAAAAATTAAGGGATTTAACAACAGGGCATGAACATGCCCACCTAAATAAACCAAACCCGACTATTCCTGTTTAGCCGAAGGCAGTTTGGAAACCAAGCGCAATGAAACGGTAAGGCCTTCGAGTTGGTAGTGCGGGCGCAGGAAGAATTTGGAAGTGTAATATCCGGGATTGTCTTCAACTTCTTCCACAACCACTTCAGCAGCGGCCAACGGTTTACGGGCTTTTGTTTCTTGAGTGGAGTTAATCGGGTCTCCATCTACATAATTCATAATCCATTCGTTTAACCAACGTTCCATGTCTTCACGCTCGCGGAACGAACCGACTTTGTCGCGTACGATACATTTCAGATAGTGCGCGAAACGACAGCACGCAAACAGGTAAGGCAGACGCGCAGACAAACGGGCGTTGGCGGTAGCATCCGGATCATAATATTCAGACGGTTTATGCAGCGATTGAGCACCAATAAACGCGGCCAAGTCGGTATTTTTACGGTGAATCAACGGCATAAATCCCAATGCTGCCAATTCGGCCTCGCGGCGGTCGCTGATGGCGATTTCGGTTGGGCATTTCATATCCACGCCTCCGTCATCCGTCGGGAATGTGTGGCAGGGAAGGTTTTCAACGATACCGCCGGATTCCACGCCGCGGATTGAGGTACACCAACCATAATATTTGAATGAACGGTTAATATTTACCGCCATTGCATAAGCCGCATTGGCCCATGTGTATTTGTTGTGATCCGCGCCTTCAGTTTCTTCTTCGAAGTCAAACTCATCGACAGGGTTCGTTGTGGCACCGTAAGGCAGACGGGATAAGAAACGTGGTAGGGCCAAACCGATATAACGCGAATCTTCGGAGTCGCGCAGGCTGCGCCATGGGGCATATTCGGCATTTTGGAAAATTTTGCTCAAATCACGAGGATTGGCCAACTCTTGCCAAGATTCCATCTGCATCAGTTTGGGGGATGCGCCGGCGATGAACGGACAGTGTGCGGCGGCGGCAATTTTTTCAAGGCTATTGAGCATTTCCACATCGGGTGCAGAGTGATCAAAATAGTAGTCGCCAATCAAACAGCCGAAAGGCTCGCCACCAAACTGGCCGTATTCTTCTTCATAAATACGTTTGAATAGGGGGCTTTGATCCCAAGCGGTACCTTTGAAGCGTTTTAAGTTACGGGCAACTTCTTTTTTGGAGATGGGCAATACTTTGATTTTCAACAAAGTATCAGTTTCGGTATTGGTAACCAAATGATGCAGGCCGCGCCATTCACCTTCCAGCTTTTGGAAATCTTCATGATGCAGAATCAAATTGATCTGTTCGGAAAGTTTTCTGTCGATCTCTGCAATAATCGCTTCGATGGTTTGATAAGTGTCGTCTGAAATAGTAATGGCGTTTTGCAAAGCTTGCTGTGCCAGTGTCGCTACGGCATTATTGACAGCACTTTTGGCTTCTTCAGTTTTGGGTTTGAATTCTTTTTGCAGCAGCTGTTCAAATTCATTTGCGGCAAATACACTTTTCGCGCCGCTATCCCCTTGGATATCTAATTGCTTTTCAGTCATGATTCACGCTCACTTTATTGATTTCATCTGAAATTACTGCTCGTCTTTGGAAGCCGCTTTAGGCGCAGCTGCAAGGCTTTTCAGCAGCTCGCTGTCTCCCAAGACTTTTCCGATTAATTCTTCGGCACCACTCTTACCATCCATATATGAAAGCAGGTTGGCAAGCTCTGTGCGCGCTTGTAGGAGTTCATTTAAAGGACCTACTTTTTTGGCGATTGCTGCCGGAGAGAAATCATCCATGCTTTCCAATTCAAGCTCTACATTCAAGTTACCTTCCCCGGTAAGCGTGTTTTTGACATTAAATGCGACACGCGGTTTGAGGGCTTTCATGCGTTCATCGAAATTATCTACGTCAATTTCCAAAAATTTACGTTCGGCCAATTCAGGTAGCGGCTCTACGGGTTTCCCGACCAAATCTGCCATCACACCCATAACGAATGGAAGCTCAATTTTTTTCTCAGAACCGTAAAGTTCTACATCGTACTCAATCTGTACGCGAGGCGCCCGGTTGCGGGCAATAAATTTTTGTCCGGATGATTTGTTTCGTGACATATTCAATGACCTTTAAATGATAAAAGTTGTTTATTTAAACGAACTTTAAATATTGCGGATAGACTAGCTTATTCGTTGGAAGTTCCCGTTTCTTCGTCCTGCTTCCCGATCAAAACTTCCAGATTGGCAATGCTTTCAGGACTGATATCTTTCATGATGTCGTAGAAGTTCATATTCATTTGCCGCTGTACCCTGCGGATAAATAACGGGGCAGGGTGGCTGGGTTCAAGCGTTTCAAAGTAGATGCAGATTTTTTCCAAAGCCAAATCGACATCAGCCCGATTTTTGATATTCAGACGACGCCATGCATCCGCTTCTTGAAGGGTCGATTGCTCTTGAGCAACGGTCGAAACGGGCGTTTCAGCGAGTTGTTCTGTTTGTTCAGCCTGTTGCAGCTGCGGGGTACTTCCATCGTTGTAATTGATGGCTTTGTGGATCAGGGTGAGCGGTTTTTGAATCACTTCAAAATTGAGTGAGTGTTCGTCGTGCAGCTGGGTCGAGAAAGTGTTTTGAATATCTTTCAGATGGTCTAATGCCTGGATTAAGGCAATCAATTCCGGTTTACCGGTATCAGCACTTACCCTAATATCGAGCATCAAACGTTCTTTGCCGCCCGGATAGCTTTGCGGGTCATTGCCTTGCAAGACAGAAACTGCTTCTTTAACGGTAATAGGCTGCTGGGTCAGCCCGTTTACTAATAATTTGGCTGAAAATACTTCTTTGGCGATGCCGTCATGCGTAGTGAATGCACTTAGCGCATTGATTCGATAAAACGGGTCGGGTTCGCCGTCTTCATCTTCGAGCTTGGGATATAGGGATTTCCAATACAAATCCACATTGGTTTTGATGGCTTCACAACCGGCGCAAAAGCCAACCAGGCCATGTTTTGCAGTGAGCGCCTGTGTGTAATAGGACAAAACATGAAGGTCTTTCGATTCAGCCAGCAATTGATTGCACAGCTTCTCTACTGTTGCCCAATCAGGCTCTTCAGCAGGGATGATGGTATCGCCATATTGTCTTTCCGGTTTCCCTTCGGCAGCGCTTTGAAGCTCTAAAAAGCGGCTGTCGTATTCAATATTTACCCCTTCAGGGGTATCGGCGGAAATAGGTTCTGCCCATAAGGGAAATGTATTCATCTATTTATCATCCAAATATTTTATTGAACAGGGAGCAGGTGGGCTCTCCGTCTCTTTCTATATGGTAACCGCTTTCGCAGTCCAGCCAAAAGCTGCCAGTATTATCTGACTTAGATAAAAAATTAAGGAAAGGCTCGGATAACGGATGGTCAGACTTATAAAGTGTATCTAAACAATTCGTTATAATACATTTACCATTTATTAATGTTTGGTTAAAAAAATCTATGTTTTTAGAGAAAAAATTAATAGATTTTAACTGTTCTGGAAGGGAAAAAGGTTTTTGGAACAGTACAAAAGGATATTGCCGACCTGTTTGGTCTGAACTGAGTGCCGTTAACCCAATATAAGTAATGCTATCAGGCAGTTTAATGCAAAACAGCCAAATCCGCGATACAGAAAGCGCCTTTCGGGTAAACGGAATGAGTTTGTCTTGGTTGTTGCAACGATCAAACCATCCATCCCAAAAGTTTTTATCATTAGTTTGGAGATTTTCAGAAACAATAAAATCACGAGACTGATTTAGTTTTCCGAAAAAGTAGATTTCGCTTTGCTGCATAAACAACAATCACATAAAATTAACAGATGATAAAGTTACTTAAGGTATCGATTATGCTTTGGCTATGCGTCATAGCCACTATATATACTTTACCATAATTTTGGTTTATGTGTTAATATATTTTTCCGTATTAAAAGAATAACTAAAGTAATATTTTTATGATAAAGAAGTATTTGTGGAACATTTTTTATTATTTTAGTGCCTTACGTTACAATTTATTTGCAGTTTGTTGTTTGTTATAATCTTTGTGTTGTGTCATGCTGTTTCCAAAATATATCCAAAAACAAATTTGATTCAAAAAGTTACTTAAGTTTTCTATTTTAATAGTAATAGAATTTTGACGGAGTAAGTAAGCTCATGGCCTCTTCTGGTAATACCATAGGTATTCTCATCCCCAAACCTGAAGCACCAGCCATGGTGTCTCAAGGCTCTGCCAATCCACCTGAGCCGCTGACCAATTCAGCCGGACCGGTGGATGTGATAGAGATGGTTGCCGATGTTGCTTCCACTGCTCTTTCCATAGTTGCGCCTGATTCTGCTGCAGCCGATGCAGTTGATGCCATATCCGAACTGGTTTCCCTTGCGTCCATGGTACCCGGTCAGCCCGGCCCCAAACCGCCTTCCCGTAAAATGGTCAGTGGTTTTAGCGGCGGCATGGGCATGGGCTTCGATGGCGGGGTGGTTACCTCGGGTCATGGTCACTGTATTCCTTGTAAGGTAGCTGCTGCTATCGGTAACCCCGTAAATGCAGTGCTCGGTATCAAAGTCCTATTTGACGATACCGAGACCGACTTTGCCTTCGATTCCCCGCTTCCCCTTGTTTGGCAGCGCAGCTACTATTCCGACCAAATAGGCAACGGCTGGCTGGGACAAGGTTGGTCGCTGCCATTCTCTATGCGTCTTGTTCGGACTGCCGACGGTTTCCTTTATATTGATGAGCAGGGCAGGGAAATTTCGTTGCCGGATATCAGCGACGAAGCGGACGAGCCTTATTCCGCAGCCGACGACGATGAGGACGATTTATATGAGGAAGAGGCGGCCCCAAGACCTGCTTCCGCCGAAGAAGATCCCTACGGTCTGGATGACGCCTATTTCGATCCTTACGAACAAATCTTCTTTTCACAGATTTCAGACGACCTCTACCAAATCGCCTCCCCCGACGGCGGTGCACGGCTGCTGTTTGCCGAAGTCGATTCCGGCTGCGGCATTTTCCAACTGGTCGCCCAACTCGACCGCAACGGCCGCCATATCCGCCTCTGCTACGACGACAACGGGCTGCCGCACAGCATTTACGACGGCAGCGGCCGACACTTCCAACCCGTATTTTCCTCCATCCGTCTGCACGACAACGATCCCGACTTCGACCCGGCCGGGGAACGGGACGTCTTTGTTTCCGAAGACGAGCGTTTCTACGTCAACCGCCTCACTTCCGTCACCTTCAACGGCAAGGAACTGGTGCGCTACGACTACGACGGCTACGGCGATTTGACCGTCGTTTACGGACGCGACGGCAAAAAACTGCGCGGTTTCGCCTACCGCAACCACATCATGGTCGAACACAGCCAGCCCGACGGACTGGTGTCCCGCTACGAATACGACCGTTACGACACCGACGGCAAAGTGCTTAAAAGCAGCAACAACCTCGGCGAAGAATGGACGTTTGACTACCGCAAAGACCATACCGTCGTTACCGACGCATTGGGGCGGACGGAGGTGTACGGTTTCGACGAAAACCGCGAACTCGTCTACCGCATCGACGCCGACGGACAACGCAGCGACAGCGAACGCGACAGCTACGGACGCATTACCGTAGAACGCGACCCGCTCGGACGCGAAACCCGCTATCTCTACGATACCGAAGGCAACGTCATCGCCATCACCGCGCCGGACGGCAGCAGCACCCAAATCGACTACCACGAAACCCTCAACCTGCCGGTTGCCGTCAACGATCCCGCAGGCAGGATTACCGCCTATACCTATGACGGACGCGGCAACCTCGTCAGCATTACCGACCCCGCCGGTTACACCACCAGCTACGGTTACAACGCCCGATGGCTGCCCGAAACCATTACCGACGCCTTAGGCAAAACCCGACACCTACACTACGACACCCTCGACCAACTCGTCTGCTTTACCGACTGTACCGGCGAAACCACCCGCTTCGGTTACACCGAATACGGCGATCTCGAAACCGTTACCGATGCGCTGGGTCATACCACCCGCCACCACTACGACGCAGCGGGCAACCCCGTCCGTACCGACTATCCCGACGGCAGTCACGAAACCTTCGAATACGACCGCCTCAACCGGCTGACCGCCCACATCGACGGACTCGGCGCCAAAACCGCCTACGAACTCGCAGTGGACGGACTGCCGCTCAAACGCACCAACGCGCTGGGCCATACCTTCGCCTACGCCTACGACAAAGCCCGCCGTCTGACCGTCCTCACCAATGAAAACGGCGAAACCTACCGTCTCGATTACAACCAAACCGACAACCTGATCCAAGAAACCGGCTGGGACGGCAAAATCACCGCCTACGGCTACGATGCCGCCGGACAACTGGTTCAGCAGACCGAATACGGCCAAAGCAATAATGAAGGTCGTCTGAAAGAGCGTCCCGAAACTTGGCACATCCACCGGTTCAAACGCAACATCCTCGGCCAACTGATCGAAAAACAGAGCCGCAAAGTCTCCAGCCGCAATGGACAAAGTAAAGACGAAGGCATCAGCCGCACCCGTTTCGAATACGATCCCATTACCGGCAACCTGACCAAAGCCCGCAACCAACACAGCAGCGTCGAACTCGCCTACGACGAACTCGACCGCCTCATCGGCGAAACCACCGTCCACAACGGCCAAAGTGCCACCGTAGGCTACCGATACGACCCGTTGGGCAACCGCATCCGCACCATCCTGCCCGACGGCCGCCATATCGATTACCTGTACTACGGCAGCGGACACCTGCACCAAATCAGCCTCGACGGCGAAGTCATTACCGACATCGAACGCGACAAACTGCACCGCGAAATCCAAAGGACGCAGGGCAGCATCAGCAGCCTGTACGACTACGACCCCATGGGTCGTCTGAAAAGCCAGCGTACCGTCTGGAGCGGCACACAAACCTCCCGCGGCAAACAAAACCCGTTGGCCGGCGGCGCCGTCAACCGCCGCTACGCCTACGACAAAGCCGGCAACCTGATTCAAAGCGCCGACCAAAGAAGCGGCGTCCTCCATTACGTTTACGATAAAATCGGGCGCATTCAGGAAGCCCGCAACAGCCAAACCGGCCGCAGCGAAACCTTCGCCTTCG
>ERZ772957.1493-NODE-1493-length-15101-cov-2.785325_pt1 | contig 15101 bp, 9 predicted proteins | sample MGYA00580682_ERZ772957 | MGnify/ENA primary metagenome ERZ772957 (study PRJEB29015, sample SAMEA2737921) | human oral metagenome | biome: human oral; feature: human-associated habitat; material: dental | place: China | collected 2025 ...
CTCGACGGCAGCCAGTTCCACTGTACTGCAAGCTTGTGTAAGTTTTGCGATTTCATCTGCTAAGCGGTCGTGTGCTTCAAAAAAAGTGCGCCAATACCCCTTTATGTAGTAACACACTTTGGACTGTTTCTCTATAATTCTGCCCATATGCACGCCTCTTTACCCATTAGAAAAATCGGACGCTAACCCTGTTGAAACAGATGTATCTTAATTTACAACAAGTTTGCAACCCAACAAAGTTCTATTTTTTTCTTGATAAGGGGTTATGTTGTATTTTCACAAATGACATATACATTCGTGTCAAATTGGCAGTTTTAGGAACTACTAAAGGCATTGGCGTACCTTTTGCCTAATATCTTCTCAGAAATGAAAAGGGCTAACCCCCCGACAAGTAAAATTAATAGCGAAACGTTAGAAAAATGGCAGAGTTAAAAATGAGACCTTTGGGAGATCGTGTTCTAATCGAACCTATTGCGGCAGAAGAGCGGACGGCTAGTGGTATTATCATACCCGATACGGCAAAAGAAAAACCCCAGCGTGGTACAGTACGTGCAGTAGGCTCCGGGACGAAGGACGTGACGATGGAAGTTAAGGTCGGCGACGTGGTTCTCTATTCTAAGTACGGCGGAACAGAAGTAACGGTGGACGAGGTAGAGTATATCATCATGCGTCAAAACGATATCCTAGCAGTGATCTAGTACGATATAAGTAGATTTTGGAATAACGAAGTAATTTTTGAAACTAATGGCAAAGGAAATAAAGTTCGATATAGAAGGGCGTAATAAGCTCAAGAGTGGCGTAGATCAGTTGGCAAATGCTGTAAAGGTGACGCTGGGCCCCAAAGGGCGCAATGTGGTAATGGAGCGTAAATTCGGCTCGCCGCAAGTTACCAAGGACGGCGTAACCGTCGCTAAGGAAGTGGAACTAGAGGACGCACTCGAAAATGTGGGCGCTCAGCTCGTAAAGGAAGTTGCCTCTAAGACCAACGACGACGCCGGTGATGGTACTACTACGGCAACAGTCTTAGCACAGGCTATCGTAAACGTAGGTCTTAAGAATGTAACCGCGGGTGCTAATCCTATGGATTTGAAGCGCGGCATTGATAAAGCCGTAGCTGCTATCGTAGAAAACCTCCGCAAACAGAGTAAAGAAGTAGGCGACGACCTCCTAAAAATAGAGCAGGTAGCAACCATATCTGCAAACAACGATAGCGAAATCGGGAAACTGATTGCTACCGCTATGGGTAAGGTCAAGAAAGAGGGGGTTATCACGGTAGAAGAGGCAAAGGGTATCGAAACCACGGTTGAGGTTGTAGAAGGGATGCAGTTTGACAGAGGCTACATTTCGCCCTATTTTATTACCGATCCCGAAAAGATGGAAGTCTCTTTGGATCGTCCTATGATCCTACTTACCGACAAGAAGATTTCCTCTATGCAGGACTTGCTCCCGATCCTCGAGCCCGTTGCTAAGCAAGGTCGTGCTATGCTGATTATTGCTGAGGATGTAGACGGCGAGGCACTTGCTACTCTAGTTGTTAACCGTCTCCGTGGCTCATTGAAAATTGCTGCGGTTAAAGCCCCTGGTTTCGGCGACCGTCGGAAAGAGATGCTCGAAGATATAGCTGTGCTCACAGGTGCTACGGTTATTAGCGAAGATAAGGGCTTGCGCCTAGCTGATGCAAAACTCGAAATGTTGGGTGAGGCTGAAAAAGTCAATATTACCAAGGACAATACCACGGTGGTAAACGGTGCAGGCAATAAAGAGGAAATCAAGCAACGTGTCGGACAGATCGCCGCACAGATTGAAAAATCTACATCCGATTACGACAAAGAGAAGTTGCAAGAACGGAAAGCAAAACTCGCGGGTGGCGTAGCTGTCCTCTATGTCGGTGCTCCTACCGAAACCGAGATGAAGGAAAAGAAAGACCGTGTAGAAGACGCCCTGAGTGCTACACGTGCAGCTGTTGAAGAGGGGATTATCCCCGGCGGTGGTGTTGCATATGTTCGTGCGCTAACGGCTCTTGAGAATCTGAAGGGCGAAAACGACGACGAAACTACCGGTATCCGCATCATCATGCGCGCTATCGAGGAGCCTTTGCGTCAGATTGTAGCTAATGCCGGATTGGACGGCGCGGTGGTTGTGCAAAAAGTTCGCGAAGGGAAAAATGACTTCGGTTACAACGCTCGTGCAGATCGTTATGAGAACCTTTTTGAAAGTGGCGTTATCGACCCAACTAAAGTGACTCGCGTAGCTCTCGAAAATGCATCCTCTATCGCGGGGATGATTCTTACGACCGAGTGCGTAATGGTTGATATCAAAGAAGATAACCCTGCTCCTATGCCCGGAGGCGCTCCAGGTATGGGCGGCATGATGTAAAAGATCCGAACTCTTTAACCGAGTATGGGAGAGGCTAGCTTTTAGTCTCTCCCTTTTTTTTCTGATCGTTTTTCTTTGTTCCTTTGTGCTCTGAAAAGCTTAATACAGAAGATCGGTGAAAAACTTGGTGATTGTTGAGTCGCCTGCAAAGGCTAAAACTATTGAAAAGTTCCTCGGGAACGATTTTGAAGTCCTTTCTAGTTTCGGTCATATTCGCGACCTCGCTAAGCACGGGCTCAGTATCGAGATTACAAGCAATTCCTTTGTACCAGAATACGAGGTAGCTGATGACAAAAAGAAGGTCGTCGCAGAACTACGCAAAGCTGTAGCTCGTGCCGAAAAAGTGTGGCTTGCATCGGATGAAGATCGCGAAGGAGAGGCTATCGCTTGGCACCTTGCAGCAGTTCTTAAATTGGATCTTCAGCATACGCACAGAATTGTTTTTCACGAGATTACCAAAACTGCCATCCTAAAAGCACTCGAAACACCACGTTCAATAGACCAAAATCTGGTAGATGCCCAGCAAGCCCGTAGAATATTAGATCGCTTAGTGGGCTTTGAAGTATCGCCCATCTTGTGGCGAAAAGTGCGCCCCTCCCTCTCGGCAGGACGCGTCCAGTCGGTTGCAGTGCGATTAGTAGTAGATCGCGAACGGGAGATTCACGCTTATAATGCCCAGTGCTACTACCGGATACAAGCTATTTTCAATACCAAACCTCTCCTACATGCCGAATTGCAACAGCGAATTGCAACCCAAGCGGAGGCAGAGGCTTTCATGCGTGCATGTGCTAGTGCGAATTTCTCCGTAGCATCTATTCAAGAAAAAGAGCTGATTCGAAATCCGGCACCGCCATTTACAACATCCACCCTGCAGCAGGAAGCTAGTAGGAAATTGGGATTCTCCACGGCTCGTACTATGGAGGTAGCACAAGCCCTTTACGAGGCTGGGAAAATAACCTACATGCGTACGGATTCGGTTAATCTTTCCGAACAAGCGCTCGCCAATTTGCAGAATGTGGTGGTAGCTACCTACGGAGCCGATTACCATAAGCAACGGCGCTATCAAACTAAAACAAAAGGAGCACAAGAAGCGCACGAAGCTATCAGACCTGTAGATGCTCAACTTGCCACCGTTGGGATGGATCCTGCTGCCGAAAAGTTGTATGACCTGATTCGAAATCGAGCTCTAGCTTCGCAAATGTCCTCTGCGCGACTCCTGCGCACTACTGTGGAAATCGCAGCACCAACCCTAAAATACCCGTTTATAGCAACAGGTGAAGTGGTAAAATTCGATGGCTTTTTACGTCTCTATCTGGAAGGGAATGACGAAGAACCGGGCGAAGAGCAAGTTACAATCCTGCCTGCACTAACTCTCAAACAACCACTCTTGCTCACAAAAGCGGTAGCACAGGAGAAATATACACAGCATCCTCCACGCTATTCTGAAGCCGCGTTAGTGAAGAAATTAGAGGAACTTGGCATTGGTCGTCCTTCTACCTATGCCCCTACCATAGCAACGATCGTTGCTCGCGGATATGTGATGAAGGATTCGCGCGATCCACAACTGCGTCCTATCTGGAAGATGACGCTGGAAAAAGGAGCCTTTGCTACAGAACAAGTCCAAGAAAAATTCGGCGCAGAGCGGAAAAAGCTCTTCCCGAGTGATATAGGTATGCTGGTTACAGATTACCTACAGGAACATTTTGCCCAATTGTTGGAGTACAATTTTACAGCTAGTGTCGAGGAACAATTCGACCAAATCGCCGCCGGAAATAAAAATTGGCAGCAGATGTTGGAGGAGTTCTACGCACCCTTCCATAAACTGGTTACTGTGGCGTTAGACGAAAAAGAACGCCCCTCCGACGAACGCATCCTCGGCGAAGACCCGCTATCGCACGAACCTGTTATTGTCCGTTTAGGAAAGTACGGTCCACTCGCGCAAATAGGAAAGACAGACGGTGATAAGAAGCCGCGTTATGCATCTCTCAAGCCCAACCAACTCATAGAAACTATTTCGCTACAAGAAGCCCTCGATTTATTTCGCTTACCACGTATTGTGGGGCGCTACGAAGGACTGGATTTGGTAGTCTCTACCGGACGTTTCGGTCCCTACATCCGTCATGGCGAGAGCTTTGCATCCCTAGCAAAAGAAGACGACCCGTATACGATCGACGAGGCGCGAGCTATACAGTTGGTAGAAGCGCGGCGAGCATGGGAACAAGCGCGTACAGTACGGACTTTTGTAGAAAATCCGGACGCTAGGATTATCAGAGGCAAATGGAAAGTACTTTGGATTAAGTGCGGAGATCAAGAAATTCGTCTGCCTGCCGAAAAGGACGCAGATACAATCTCCTACGAAGAAGTATGCTCGCTTTTGGAAAGTAATCGCAATGCGCGTAAGACATCTAAAGCTCGTGCCAATGCGTCAAAGACGACAAAAAAGCGAACCACAACTACAGTGAAGAAAAAGCGCAAATCGGATTCCTAGGGCGCTATAGTTGCTGGTTGAGTGAACGAGATAAAGTATGTGGGGAGAATAATTTTGTCGGTTAGCATTACTGAGAAGTAGGAATTCTATATCTTTGGATCCGGTTGATGTTAATTTTGCAGGCTTCTATAAACGATACGAAACTATTAAACTGCGCAGTGCGTTATTCTACTTGCGTGCTTTTGTTTTTGACGGAGTCGTGGAGTAAAAGTGCTCGTCCGAAATGAAATAATTTGACAAGTGTTGCGTTTTCTTAATGCGATCGTGTGTTTGATACGTACAAAAAACGCTTCGCATAGTTTGGCAGTGTGGGGGATCTTTTATTATTTTGGCTTGCAATAAGGTCGCAATTGGGTGATGAACGGTAGGGAGCGTCGGATTTGCAGAAAGGTGGCGAGTGCTATGCTGGTTGTAAGCATGGTACTGTTTACAGCTACAGGTATCCATGCGCAGTCCGATGGGCGCGTTCGTCAATACATGTTCAATCAGCTCGATTTTAACCCCGGATATGCCGGAAGTCAAGGACTGATCAATGTGTACGCACTGGCACGTCAGCAGTGCGTGGGCTATGGGAAAGGAGCCCCACAAACTATTTTCCTCAACTTCGATATCCCGTTTGCTTACAGAAAACTCTCGCAGATGAGTCCCGGACGGAAGATGCAGTACTCGCACGGTCTGGGGGTTCACCTACTGCGCGATGTTATCGGCTACAGCTCTACCAATGGTTTAGAGTTGTCGTATAGCGGACGCTTTCATTTGCGTTCTATTGGCTCGCTGGCCTTGGGCTTAGGGCTTCGAGCTCTTAACGACCGCTTTGACGCGAAATGGCAAACGGTAGACCCTGCAGATAACGATCCTGCTATTCCTAAATCGAATGCTAACGGTATCGCCTTTGACGTCTCTTTTGGGCTCTATTATACGGGACGTAGTATGTATTTCGGCGTCTCAGGGCAGAACCTTTTAGGGGCAGACTTGCGTAAAACGCTAAGTAGTTCTATTACAAGAATCGGGCGCATGAATTACGCAAGGCAGTACTACATGGTGGCAGGCTATGATTTGGCGGTTTCCTCGCGTTGGAATCTCGAACCCAGTTTTCTGGCACGTACCGATCTACAACAGTATCTACTTTCCCTCACTCTTAATGCTCGTTACAACAACCTTTTTTGGTTTGGATTGAATTATAACCTTATGGAGTCTGTTGGTGCGCTTGCAGGGGTTATTCTCTTTGAGTCGTTTCGTATCGGATATAGTTACGATTACCCAACGGGAGCGATTCGTCAGTTCACAACCGGATCGCACGAAATTGTTCTCGGTTACTCGTTTGGTTTAGAGAAACAAACGCTACCCAAACAATATAAGAGTATTCGTTACCTTTAGTCAGTAAAAATAGTCTTGGCATGATGCATCTTTCCGCAGTAGGAGAAAACAGCAAGGAAATATGATTAGGCGTTTTTTATTCTCTTTGATAGTAGCCTTCCTAGCGTTTTTGGTAGGATGCGGCGTTAGAGATGACGGCGAACTTACAGGCGTGCCCGGTCGTAAGCCTCGGACAGAGCCAGAGCCTTTCAATATGGTACGTATTCCGCGAGGTGCTTTTACTATGGGACGGAACGACGAGGACGTCACATGGGCGCACCGTGCACCAACGAAAACTGTGACCCTAGAGGCATTCTGGATGGACGTTACCGAGATCTCCAACAATCAGTATCGTCAGTTCGTTTTCTATGTGCGAGACTCCCTGTTGAGGCTCGAGCTTTCCAAAGGTGACGAAGATTTCTTGATTACCGTCGACGAGGAAACGGGGCGAGATATCGATCCGCCAATCCTTAACTGGGATATAGAAATCGATTACACCGACGAAACGCAGTTGGACGCTATTCAGCATCTTTACTACAACAAAGATGACCAATTCGAAGGGCGTCCGGAAATCGACACGCGTAAGTTAAACTATACCTTCCGCTGGATCGATTTGCGGCAAGCTGCACAGACGACCAACCGTTGGGATTTTGATGCTGGTGACGGCAGGGGGGCATGGCCAGAAAAGGCGAAAGTCTTTTACTTCCCCGTTAATAAGTCCAGACCCGTTACACGGCGTAGAGACTTTATTATCGATGATAAAGTGAATGTGTATCCTGATACGTTAGCGTGGATTAGCGATTGGAGTTACTCGTTTAACGAACCCAATGCTAAGAACTACTTCTGGCACCCGAATTTCGATAACTATCCCGTAGTGGGTGTTTCGTGGCGACAGGCATTTGCTTTTTGTATCTGGCGTACCAATAGGTTGAATCGCGCATACCTCAGAAATGGCGAATATACCGTTCACGATTTCCGCTTACCGACAGAGGCAGAATGGGAATATGCTGCCCGTGGTGGTCTAAGCTCGGGGATGTATCCTTGGGGTAGTTACTATACCCGAACACAGAATGGTTGCTTGGCTGCTAACTTTAAGCCTATGCGTGGACGATATGCTGAGGACGGAGGGGTGACCGCAATGCCAGTATCTAGCTTCAAGCCGAATGAGTATGGCTTGTACGATATGGCGGGTAACGTAGCGGAATGGACAAGTACCGCGTATGACGAAAGTTCGTACAACTTTACCCACGATCTTAATCCGGATTATCAATACAATGCGCGTCCAAGCGACCCGCCAGCTATGAAAAGAAAGGTGATCCGTGGTGGCTCTTGGAAGGATACGCATTTCTTCTTGCAAGTCGCTACGCGTGCTTTCGAATACCAAGATTCTATGAAGTCTTTTATAGGATTCCGGTGTGTGCGCTCCTGTATGTATGGCGATGATATCGAATAGCTTTGGGACTACTAACTGAATAGATAGAGACTCACTAAATTAGGAGTAAAATGGGGTTTAATATATCAGAAATAGTACAAGGGTCCAAGTACAAGACCCTCATGAAGTACGTGTATGGTTGGGGAGCTTCGATCGTACTATTGGGTGCTTTGTTTAAGTTGCAGCACTACCCAGGTGCCGGTATTATGCTCTTGGTCGGTATGATTACGGAGGCTATCATCTTCTTCCTCTCGGCTTTCGAACCTGTAGTGGAAGAAGTAGACTGGTCTATTGTCTATCCAGAATTAGCAGGTATGACCGACGATATCCGCAAACCCAAGGATAAAGGCAACGGCGGGATAGATATGATGATGCTTGAGAGTGTCATCTCTTCGGCACTTGCAAAAAGTAACAGTGTCTTGGTAAAGACTTTAGAGACGGCGGTCAGTCGGAATGCTGAAGCTGCGGATACTCCTAATAAACCCGTACAACAAGCAGCGCAGCCACAACCTGCTCCACAACCCGTTGTACAACAGCCTATCGTTCAACAACCGATGGCGATGCCAGCTATGTCGGGGGCACTTGTCTTTACTGAAAAATTCAACGATATGTTGGAAAAGGCAGAGATAGGTCCCGAGTTGTTTGCCAAGATCGGTGTAGGACTCGAACATCTGAGTGAAGCTAGTAATGGTATTGCTAAGATATCGAGAGCCGTGGCTGCTACCGAGTCTATGTCTACGAATCTGGAACGTGCAAGCGATGCTGTTGGTAAGTTCGCAGGTACCTACGAGGAGTCTGGTTCACTCTTATCAAAAAAAGCAAAGGTACTGGCGGATAGTTTCGAAAAAACGTCTGCGCAGATCACGGATACAGGGATTGCCTTCAGCACGAGTTTTAAGGACATCGTACAACAGTCCTCTAATAAGCTCGCTATGGCTAGCAACTCTGTTGATAAGGAAGTTACCGAGGCCGGAGTACAGTTGGCTACCATGAACAAGAACCTAGCTGCACTGAATGCCGCGCACGATATGCAGTTGCAGAATATACAAGCTCGCTTAAAAGCTAACGACGAGGTTAATAAGAAAGTGGAAGTTATGCTGCAACAGATGTTAGAAAAAGCGAATGAGGATACCGCGCGCTATAGTAAATCTGTAAGTCAGTTGGCTGATAACGTTTCGCGATTGAATTCCATTTACGGGAATATGCTTTCCGCAATGGGCACTCTCGCGAATCGATAGCGTGTAGCCGTGAATAGAGACTTTACGGAGTGTGATAAATCGTAGTGATCCTTGGTCACTTTTGTGTTGGTTGAAGAAGAATAGAGGTTAAAATGGGGCACGGAAAAGAGACACCGAGGCAGAAAATGATAGGCATGATGTATCTCATGCTTACGGCTATGCTTGCTATGAACGTCTCCGCTGAGCTTTTGAATGCGTTTGCACTTGTAGAGGGCGGTTTGTCGTTTACGACACGGAACTATGCCGACAAGAATGCCAAAACGATGAATAAATTCGTGGAAGCTGAGCTCTTAAACCAGCAAAAGGTCGCGCCTTGGAAAGAAAAAGCTGAGCTCGTACATAAGAGTGCTCTGGAGATTGTCGAATTTGTCAAGGGGCTTAAGTATAAGATCGTCGCAACGGCAGAGGGGAAAGATAGCCCTGCTTTGTTACCGGACGGCGATGTCGATAGTCAGCGATTAGAAGTAGCATCGAATACCGATATCCCCGCACAGGTGATGATCCTCGACGGGAATGCGCGTACCTTAAAAGAGATGCTGATTAAGTTTCGGACACTCTTGGTTTCCTACCTAGACAAAAATCGTGACGCATCGCTACTAGCAAATATCGAGCAAATGCTGGATACCCAAAATCCGCCACCGACAAAGGATGGTATCGAGCATTCGTGGGAAAGCTACCGTTTCGAACACATCCCGCTTATAGCTACACTGCCGCAACTTACCAAGGTACAGGTGGACGTCCTGAATGCAGAAGCTGATATGATGTCCTACCTCCTAAATCGGGTCGATGCCGGCGATTTCAAATTCAATAAGATTAGCCCCGTTGTGATCCCGAACTCCGACTATATCATGCGTGGTGGCGAGTTTAAGGCTGAGGTCTTCTTAGCTGCCAGCGATACTACACAACGCCCGAAGGTCTATATTGGAGCATACGACTCGGTACAAAGCGATACCTCGGACGAGTGGATTTACTCTATGCGTCCCGGGCATGAAAATGATACCATACCAGTATCTTCCACTGGGCGTGGGCTTTACCGTATGCCGGCCACTTCCAACGGTCGCATTGCATGGAGCGGTCTGATAGAAATTATAGGTCCGGATGGCGTCCCTATTCGCAAACCCTTCAAACATTCGTATACAGTGGCAGAACCATCAACTGCCGTGAGTGCTACTCGGATGAACGTCTTGTACCTAGGTATAGAAAATCCTATTGAGGTCTCGGTCTCGGGGATAAGTTCCGACCGGATTTCGGTATCGATGACCGGGGGTACTATCCGAAAAGCTGCAAGTGGCTATATAGCACGTCCTACTAAGGAAGGGGTTTGCGAAATAGCGGTTACTGCTACGGAAGGAGGCACAACCAAACGAATGGGTGTTAAAAAGTTTAGAGTAAAAGCTCTGCCAGACCCGGTGGCATCGTTGTTTGGGATGGATGCTAAGATGACAGAAATTACAAAAGCTCTTCTTAGCGTCGCGCAAGGGATTGAAGCGCAATTTCCGAAGGATTTCGATTTCGATATGAAGTTCCAAGTCTTGGGTTTTACGGTCGGTGTTAACGTCAATGGGTATACTATAAAAAAGGACGCACAGGGACCGCAGTTTACGCCAGATCAGAAGAAAATGTTTGCTGCCGTCGGTTCCGGCTCACAAGTTACCATTACTAATATCCGTGTAAGAGGTGCGGACGGGAAGGAACGTAGGCTAGAATCGAAAGTTTACACGATTAAATAAGTCCCGTTTATTGGATTTCGTTTGTTAGGAGTTGTTTTTGAATGCAAATTCGTTTTTTATATAGTTCCATTGTCTTGGCTTTCTGTATCGCATCGGTTGCCTATGCACAACCTACCATTACTAACAATAATCAGGGAAGTGCAGCAGGTGCGGAGAATGAGCAGAAAATAGAGGTCGGCTACCTCGAAAACGGCGAACCAGATACCACCAACATGCCTCCTCTGGGCTTTTACGAACGTACGACGATACCAGAAAAAAGACGTCCTGTCCCCTACACCTATGTACGGGAAGCCGACGTCCTATGGTCTAAGATTATCTGGCGAAAGATCGACCTCCGACAAAAGATTAATCTCCCGCTCTACTACCCCACAGTACGGATGCGCGATAGGAAAAGTATTACGCAAGCCCTTTATGATGCTATCCAGAATAAGGAGATCTATGCATACGATCCGCTACCATCTTTCTCTTCGCCCGGCGATGAATTCGTAAAGCGCATGACCCTAGAGGATGTGCATAAACAAATGTATACCGAGGGAGGCGTTATTGTTATGCCTAATATTCAGACCGGAAAGATTGACACTTTCGTGGTTGAATCCGAAATGCGTTTTAAGGATGTGCGCGAGCTTCTTCTTAAAGAAGAATGGTTTTTTGATTCCAAACGCTCTCTCTTGGAGGTACGAGTGTTAGGGATTTGCCCTATTCTGGAAACAGTTAACCTGAACGGAAGTGGTGGAGATATGGAGCTATCCATGGCTTTCTGGGTTTATTATCCCGAAGCAAGGAAGGTTCTAACCCATATTGCAGCCTATAATAATAGGAATGACGCGCAGTCTATTTCTTTTGACGATTTGATCTTTAAGCGACGTTTCGACTCCTATATCATTCGGGAGTCGAACGAATACGAGAATCGAGCCGTCAACGAGTATAAAAAGGGCGGTATCCCCAATATGTTGGAATCGGAGAGGATTCATTACGATATCTTTAATACCGAACACGACTTGTGGGAATTTTAGTTTGTACACAGCAATAACAAAATTAATGTACGCGAAGGCGCTGCGAGAATTATCTTGCGGCGTTTTTTTTGTTAAGCTGAGCTTATTTCATGCTACTGCGTTTGGGGTAAAATGCTAGACTCTTTTTCAGACACTACAAAAAAGACAGTATAATGACTGAATTTATTACCGCCTTGTGCTCCAATACATTAAGCGCGAGAATACCCGAAGAATACGATTTTTGGGGTACTTTGATAGGCGAATGGGACATCGTGTGGAACGATCATTTGGAAGCCCCCGAACCAAGACGAGTAAAGGGCGAATGGCTATTCTCGCGAATTCTGGACGGTACTGCCGTGCAAGACCTCTTTATAGTTCCCTCGCGTGCAGAACGCTTACGAGACAAACAGCCCGATGCAGAATATGGAACTACGCTTCGCATTTTTAATCCTAAAACTTTGCTGTGGGATATCTTTTACGGCTGTATGGGCGAAGCTATCCGATTGACAGCTAGTAAGGTTGGCGAGGAGATTATCCTGATCGAAAATACGACAGAGAAGATGCGCTATATATTTTCCGATATAAAGTCGTCCTCCTTTCTTTGGCGAAAAGAGCAGATAAACGAGAACGACGAATGGCAGACTGTAGCGCGAGTAACGGCAGTGCGAAAATAATAGCAATTATTGCTGTTTGAATACTGAACTTCGCTCTACGATTGGGATTGGCTTATTGTGAGCTTGCTGCTGCAAACTGTTACATTGGCGGGATGCGCTCACCACGAATTCAGTTATCCAGAGCCGCTTCTAAAAAACCACTCCCGAGGAGATTGTCGCGGAGTCGTTCTGCTTGCCCACGATCGGTAAAGTCGCCTATTGTGTAGCGAATACGTCCGTCGTTTAGGGGCACTTGGCTGATCTCTTTTTCAGATGTAGTGTCTCTGCCACGTAGCTAGGTAGTTCGCCTGTGTAAGTACCTACGATTACTCGAAAAGTAGCATTAGGTTCGAGGGGTTGTGCTGCCGAAGTGGGATCATTTTCAACAGACAGAGCCCGAGCTAAGGTTATTTTACGCCCGTTGTACCAAGCTACTACAAATGCGTCGGGGAAGCCACATTGTGTGGTTATTGCTTTCCCTTTTTCGGCATCTGCTTTGTGGCGAAAAGCTCCAGCGTAGTATTTCCTGATTTTCCCGCCCTGCAAGGTTTCGGCTACAATGGGCACCATCCCTTGAAAGAGTGCAGGATCTATCGGGTTAGAATACGCACCAAGTTGTAAGCGATAAATTACGCCAGAGGGAGCAGTAACGTCGCGCGGCACATCGTCTTCGGTGGGGTAGGGAGACGGATTCTGTATTTGCAAGCCTTCTAAGTCGATTAAAGTCTCAATAGGTACTGGTGCAGTTGTAGGAGCATTCGGAGCGACAGGCGTTGTAATGCTATCTTGTGATCCTCTTATGGAGGACTGTTGCGATTCCGAAGGCGTAGGAGGCATAGGTTTGGAGTTCGCCTCACCAAGTAAATAGGGTTCGTAAGTTTCAATTCGTTTAAGTACACGCTTTCGGTAAGCGTCCATATTCCACGCATAGGTGAACGAGACTTCGTAGTAGAGGTTACCGATCTCTTCAGTTAAAAGAGCAAAAAAAGCGGAGCGCCCTTCATCCTGTTCATCAATGTTGTTAAGGAGGGTTTGTGCGAAAGCGTAGCATTCTTTTGCTTTTGCCTCCATGGCAAAAATAGAGGGCTTCGCATCGCGATTCCCCTTCATATAAGCCACAGCTAGACACTCGCTAAAAATCCGGCGACGAGTCTGTATATTTTGGGTGTATTTTTTTACAAAGATTTGGCTTTGCAGTGCGGCTTCATGTTCGGCTTTTATGATGGCTACCGTAGACGAGATGGTATCGTTGAGCATCGCGTAGATTTTCCGATACTGCTTCCAGAGTTCTTGCGTCTCAGACCAAAAGGTAGGTGCTTGTCGAGCAATTTCTGCAAGTATTCGTAGCTCGTTGGCTTGCATCACACTGGCGGCGGGTTTCGCTAAGTGGAGATCGGAGGGGACATCCTTACTGTAAGCACCTTCGGTGTTTTTATTAACTGTGGTACGCTGACCAACAATATACTCCTGTTCGATCCGACTGGCCTTTACGAAGTGACTGTCTGCTTTGCGTTGTGCAGCGAGCATTCGATCTTCAAAATCGGTAATCTTACTTTCGAGTGTTTTTCGTTCCGTACTCGTTTTGACATACCAGAGCCGATCGCGATATTTTTCTAAGTCGATTCGAAGCGAATCCGCAATACGTTGCTGTTCGTAGCCTTTTTGTAAAAGCGATTGATACTCGGGGTCGGCATCTACATCACGATACTGCGTATTTCGTACGGTTTCGCGCACATTTCTGCGGTGTTGTGTAACAGGCGCGGAGAGAGGCGATATCACAGCATCGGTTACCTGAAATAGAGCACGTGCTTCAAGGTGTGTACTATCGGTTAGCTTCTCGCAGAGTTGTTCTGGGTCGTAAGACAACGTAAAGAGTTGGATACTATCTGGGTGCGTAGCTCTGTTGCTAGCAATTACAATTCGACCTCGAGCATCAGGAATCCCCCAGAGGTAGTCGTCGTAGGGTGTGTTATACGGGAAACCCAAATTTACGGGCGCTTGCCAAGTATGGGTCACGGGGTCGTAGGTCGTGCGAAAGATATCAAATCCCCCCATTCCATAATGCCCACGTGAGGTAAAGTAGAGCGTCTTGCCGTCGGCAGTGAGGATTCCTAGCGCTTCGTCGAAAGAGGTATTGATGGTTGGTACTAAGAGCTCGGGGTGACTCCAGAGCCCGTCGGAGTGCATTTCTACCTGATACAGATCGCGTTGCCCTTTTCGGGAGCGTCTGTTGGCAAAGATGACCTTACTCCTCACATTCATAGCATCCGGATAAGCGATGTAGGTGGGTGGTTTTAGTTGCGCATCGTCAAATCCTCCGTACAGTGCCGCAGGGAGTGGTAGCAAACGATATGGGAGATGCGCTAGCAGGGGATGGTGCGTAATAGAATCCCAAGACGTCGCTGCCTGATGGTAAAGAATAGGGCGATACGTAGTTTGTATAAGCTGTAAAGCATTCTTGCATTCAATAGCCCGTTGGCGTGCTTCGATGTCGGAGAAGACACGTTTATCAGCTATGGGTATATACGCTTCGTAGGCTTGTGCCGCTTCGCGAAATTTGTATTGTAGAGCGAGTATTTCTCCCAAGAGGTAGAGGCGATAAGGGGTTTGTGGGCAGTCTTTTAGCAATTGTTCGGCACGTGGAAGTGTTTTGTGTTGCGATAGCAGGGTGTAGGCTAGTATTTCGCGCAAACGAGTTGCAGTATCGCCCGTACGGATGAGGGAGTCTGCTAACGCCTCAGCTCGCACAAACTCGTGTCTTTTAAGGACTTCTGAAAGAGTCGGGTAAGGTTCGGGGGGGGCTTTTTTCTTTTTGGCAGTAACAGCAAATGAGGTC
>ERZ772957.1494-NODE-1494-length-15079-cov-3.858360_pt1 | contig 15079 bp, 13 predicted proteins | sample MGYA00580682_ERZ772957 | MGnify/ENA primary metagenome ERZ772957 (study PRJEB29015, sample SAMEA2737921) | human oral metagenome | biome: human oral; feature: human-associated habitat; material: dental | place: China | collected 2025 ...
CGGACGCTTTTCGGCCGGGCTCATCTCGACGCTGCGCTCGGGAGCCCGACGCTCTCCACATCCCCGGAGGCCTCCATCAGGACAGTGACGGGCATCCCGTTCTTGAGCCGTCCCTCCCTGTCGTCCTCCACCAGAATTCGAGCACGGTAGACCAGGTCGGTCCGCAGGTCCTCGGTCTGCACCTGCTTGGGGGTGAACTCGGCCGTCGGGGAGATGAAGGTGAGCATGCCCTCGATGGGCTCGGGGGACGAATCCGTGACGATGCGCGCCGGCATCCCCACCCGAACCCGGCCCAGCTGCGGCTCCGGGATGTAGGCCCGGACCTGGACGGGGCGTTCGAGGGCCAGGGCGTAGACGACCTGACCGGCCCCCACGACGGTCCCCGGCTCGGTGACGCGGGTCAGGATGGTCCCCTCGGCCGGGGAGCGCAGCTCCGTGTCCGAGAGGGCGTTTTCGGCCTCCGCGAGCCGGGCGCTGGCCGTCTCGTAGGCCGCCTCGGCCGCCTCGATGTCCTCCCTGCGGTAGCCCTCGCGTACCAATGCCAGGGCGTTCTCGGCCGCCGCGAGCTCCGCCCTCAGGGCGCTGCGCTGCGACGCCGCCCGGTCCAGATCGCTCTTGGCGACGGCCTTCTGAGTGAACAGGTTGGAGATGCGGCCATAGTCCTTCTCGGCCAGGTTCAGCGAGGCCCGGACCCGGTCGCGCCGAGCCTCCGCCTCTCGAACCTCCTCGGTGCGGAACCCGCGGTGCAGCTTGTCCAGGGCCGCCTTGGCCTGGAGCATGGCCCCCCTGGCCTCGGAGCGTTTGATGCGGTAGGGAACGGGGTCCAGAATGCCCAGCAGGTCGCCGGACGCCACCCTCTCGCCCTCCTCGCGGTAGATAGCCTCGATGCGGCCGGGGACGCGGAACCCCAGGAGCACCTGCCGGATCTCCACGTTGCCGTAGAGCCTTATCCGGTTGGGGTCCTTCTCGCGGAAGCGATCGATCAGCCCCTCGAGCTCCCCGGTCGCGTAAAGCGCACCGAGGGCGGCCGCGAGAATAAAAAATGAAAAGATAAACCGTTTTTTCATAACGAAAACTCCTTTTCTCGACCTCCGGGGCTCCGCCCCGGAACCCCGGCTTGCAACCCGAACGGGAACCGAATAGGAACGAACGGCGCAGCGAGCGGTCACTGTATCCTGCGTTTGAAGAACCACCCGGCGGCGCCGAGCGTCGCCGCCGCGATCCCGCAGAGCCAGAGGAGCTGCACGGCGACCTCGCGCAGGGGAATGTCCTTGAGATAGACGCCGAGGGCGATGACGATGATGTGACGGGCGGGGTTGAGCAGGGTCAGTGTCTGCAGGGCGTGCGGCATGTTCTCGATCGGCGTGGCGAACCCCGAGAGCAAAACAAAGGGCACCATGCAGGTGAACACCCCCAGAAACGCCTGCTGCTGCGTGTTGCAGAGCGAGGAGATGAAAAGTCCCACGCCCGTGCAGGCCAGGATGAAGAGCAGGAAGCTGAGGGCCAGCAGCCCCAGGCTCCCCAGGCAGGGCACACCGAAGACCGTGCGGGCCAGGATGTGGATGGCGACCCCGATGCCGAGGGCAATAGCGGCGGCCGGCAGCGCCTTTCCGGCCACTATTTCCAGGGGCGAGAGCGGCGAGACGAGCAGCTGCTCGAACGTCCCGAGCTCCCGTTCGCGCGCGACGCTCATGCCCGAGACGAGCAGGGACAGCATCTGGGTCAGCACAACCAGCAGCACCGGCAGGGTGAACCAGAGGTAGTCGTGGTTCGGGTTGAAGAGCTGGCGCGGCTCCACGGACAGGAGTGCGTCGGCCCCGGTGAGGGTCTTCCTGAGCCCGCGGGCGAAGCCGCTCGTGATGGAGACGGCGTAGCCGTAGGCGATCTGGACCGCGTTGGCCTTCCGCCCGTCCAGGACGACCTGCACGGAGACCGGCTCGCCGCGCATCAGGGACGCCGAGAAGCCCTCGGGGATGCGCAGGACCATCAGCGCCCTCTGCTCGGCGATGGCCGGCTCGACCTCCGGGACGCTCGACAGGCTGAAGGCGCGCGTGAAGGCGGGGCTCGCGGTGAAGGCCGCCTCGAGCCTGCGTCCCAGGTCTCCATTGTCCTGGTTCAGGACCGCCAGGGGGGCGTTGCGCACCTCCATGGTGATGGCGAAGCTGAAGAGAAAGAGCATGACGAACGGACCGACGAACACCTGAAAGCGCGTCTTCGGGTCCAGCAGGACGGCGTAGAACTCCTTAACGACCAGGGAACGGATGCGTCCGAACATGGTCAGGCCAGCATCTTTTTGGTGTATCGGAGCGTCACGGCCAGGAAGAAGAGCCCCAGCAGCCCCAGTTTGATCATGTTGGGGACCAAGAGCGGCCAGACGTCGCCCGCCAGGAAGAGGGTCTGAAGGCAGGTCACCAGGTACCGGGCCGGCAGGACGGCGGCGATCGCCCTCTGGAGGAACGGCATGGAGTTCAGCTCGAAGATGAAGCCGGACAGGAGCACGACGGGCAGAAAGGCGGAGAGCAGCGCGGCGAAGGAGGCGACGTACTGGTTTTTGGAGAGCGTCGAGATGATCAGGCCGTGTCCGAGCGCCGACATCATGAAGAGTGACGCTACGACGAAGAGGGCCAGCAGGGAGCCGCGGAACGGGACGCCGAAGAGCGACACGGCCAGGGCCAGGCTGAAGAACGTGGAGAAAATAGCCAGGAGGTAGTACGGGATCAGCTTGCCCAGCAGGAGCTCCAGTGCGCTGACGGGCGTGGAGAAGAGCGCCTCCATGGTCCCGCGCTCCCACTCGCGCGCCACGACCAGGGCCGTGAGCATCGTCCCGATCAGGGCCATGATGACGGCCATGATGCCCGGGATGAGCGAGTACCGGCTCTCCAGCCCGTCGTTGTAGCGGAAATGGGGCTCCACGGCGATGGGCAGCGACGTGCGGGACAGCTCCCCTCCCCACTGGAGGATCGCGGCCAGCGTGTAGTTCTCCGCCAGGGCGCCGGAGTTGGGGTAGCTCCCGTCCGTGACCAGCTGGAGGGCGGCCTTCCGGCCCGGATTTTGGCCTGGGCTTTGGCCCGAATAAAGGGCGGCGGAGGTGCCCTGCGGGACGATCAGGACGCTCTTGAGCTCCCCCGTGACCAGCCCGGGCAGGAGATCCTGGCGCGAGGCGGCGAGGCTGGGCTTGAAGTAGGGGTTTCCGGCAAACCGCCGGGCCAGGTCTCGCGCCGGTTGTCCGCCGTCCTCCAGCGCGATCCCGAGACGAATCTCGCGGGCGTCGAGGGACAGGCCATAGCCGAAGAGGAAGAGCAGGGTGAGCGGCAATATGAAAGCGATGACGATGCTGCTGGGGTCCCGCACGATCTGGAGCGCCTCTTTTTTCGTCAGGGCCCGGAGCCTTTGGACGAACATCGATCCCATCTCCTTGCAGGTCCGGGAAAACTGGCTCGCTCCGGCGGGTTCCCGGCCTTCCCGCAGGAGGGGGACATCCTGTCTCCGCAACCCCATCATCATAGCACTTCCGTAGAATTTCGGCGTGTCGTGTTCGGGGACGAATGAATCTGCGTATTTTTCCCCGTTTGATGTTATACTGAAATAAATTTTGGGCCATGGGGCCCATGAGGATTGGTCGTTTTAGGGTAGGTCCTGTTCGCCCCGCGGCTTTCCCGTCCGGGAACGGGCAAGTGTGCTTAATGTCATCGGGAGGACGGCATGGAACGAGGAAACGTATCATGAAGCTGCAGAAAAAAGTCTTCCGTGCCATCGTGGGGATCCTCCTGGGGCTTTCCCTGATCATGAGCGCGACCACGACCCACAATACCGTCAGGGCGTTCGAGGGTATGGAGCGCCGCTTTTTCGAGCAGAACATGTTTCTCCTGCAGAAGTACATCGACGACGAGGTCAACCGCCTGACCGACTACGTCTCCGACTGGGGAGCTTGGGACGCCATGTATTCCTTCATGGATACGCGGGATACCCTGCGCTTCGAGGAGCTGCTGACCGGGACGAGCCTTCGGGCCTTGGACATCGATTTCCTGGCGGTGCTCGACAGGGACATGAACGCCGTGGTGGGGTACATGATCAACGAGCTCGGCGGAGAGATCCCCCTGAGCAATGAGGTACTGACGCGGCTCAAGGCGGTTGGGTCGCAGTTTCTGGCGATGGAACCGGGGGCGCCCGATTCCGACTCCGAGGAGCGGTCGCTCTCCCCCCATTTCATGAATCTGGACGGCAGCATTTATCTTTTTGGGAGCAACCCCATCCTGATGACGAACTGGAGCGGTCCTGCCAGGGGCGTGATCATCATCGGGGTGGACTTCGCGAAGCGGCTGAAGCAGATCTCGGAGACCCTCGGGAACCCCTGCGAGTTCCTCCCCGTCTCCCCCCAGCGTTACCCGGACCGTTGGAGCAAGAGTGTCGCCATCGAGGAGTCGGCGGAGGGACAGGCCCTGGTGTGGCAGACGCGCGGCGCGGTCATCGGCACGGATACCCCGTATGCCCTGATGATCCGCACCTCCCGCGACATTTACAACGAGGGCAAGAAAGCGGTCTACAATTCCTACCTCTGGATCTTCCTCAACGGCATCGTCCTTGTGGTGGTCGTGATGGAGCTTTTGTCCCGCCTCGTCCTCAATCGCCTCGAGAAGCTGCGGGAGGTCGCGGACACGATCACGGAGGAGCTCAGCCTGTCCCTTCGCGTCCCCGTGACCTGGAACGACGAGATCTCGGACCTTTCCCGGTCCTTCAACGTCGTCTTCGGGACGCTGGAGCGCATCGTGATGAACATCCCGGATGCCATGATCCTCTGTACCCTGGAGGGAGAGGTCATCCTGGCCAACCTCCAGGCCCGCCGAATCCTTGGTCTGGGGGGGGCGCCCCAAAATGGCAGGGGGATGCCGATAGAGGCCCTGGTTCGGAGGAATGGGGGGGAGGGCTCCGCCCGTTCCGAGAAGGAGCAGGATGTCTACGAGGCCTTCCTTTGCTCCCTGGCCGGTGTGGAGATTCCCGTCGAGATCCATCAGCGCTCCATCGCCTTCGGGAAGCGCAAGACGATCCTCTTCCTGGCGCGGGACCTGACGGACCGCAAGCGCCTCGAGATGCGGCTCGCCTGGAAGCTCTATTACGACGACCTTACGGGGCTTCCCAACCGGACGTCGCTTGTCGAGGAGATAGGCACTGTCCTGAAGAAAACGGCGTCTGGTTCGGGCGCCGACTACCGGACGGCCCTGGCGCTCGTCAACATGGACCATTTCAAGAGTATCAATGCCGAGGTGGGGGACGTCAATGGGGACAGGATCCTGGTGATGATCTCCGAGCGGCTCAAGGCTGCCTTGGACGGCAGGGGCACGATCTACCGGACGGGCGGCGACGAGTTCGCCATCCTTATCGGGATGCAGGGCGAGATTCAGGACAGGGCGGCCTTGCTTTCCCTGTTGGAGGGGGCCCGGGACGCGGTCAATCTTCCCTGCGAGGTGGGGGAGGGGGTGGTCCATCCCAGCGCGAGCATCGGGGTTCTGTCGGATGTCTCCGCCTGGAACTCCCCCTCGATCATCATCGAAAAGGCGGCGAGCGCGCTGAAGAACGCGAAGAAGGTCGGACTGGGGGCGGTCATCTTCTTCGAGGGGCGTGACGATCAAGAGGAGGTCCCCTTCTCCAGCTCCATCCTCAATATGAGGGCCGAGCTCCGGTCTGCGATCGATAACGACGAGTTCCTCTCCTACTTCCAACCCGTCTATTCCATCAAGGATCGGAGGCTCAGCGGGTTCGAGACGTTGGTGCGCTGGATGCACCCTGAAAAGGGCTTCCTGCCGCCCTCGCGCTTCATCCCCTACGCCGAGCGCATCGGGCTGGTGGGCGAGATCGACCGCTGCATGATGCGCCGTGCCATGGAGGCCATACGCAAGTCCTCGAACACCTTTTACTTCTCGGCCAACGGGTCGTCCAACCTGCTGCAGAGCCCCAATGCGGCGGCCGTCATCCAGGACTCCTTGGACGAGGCGGCCATCGACCCCTCCTGTTTCGTGGTCGAGGTGACCGAGAGCGTTCTCATCGACAACCTGAAGGGGGTCAGCGCGACGCTCGACAGGCTTCGGGAGATGGGGGTCCGGATCTTCCTCGACGACTTCGGGACGGGCTACTCGTCGTTGCAGTACATTCATTCCCTGCCGCTCGACTGCATCAAGCTGGACATAGCCTTTGTCCGCCACGTCTTCGACTCCGAGAAGGAGGCCAGGATGCTTCACACCATCATCGACATGGCCAACGCGCTGAACCTGGATACGGTCGCCGAGGGGGTCGAGACGGAGGAGCAGTTGTCCTGGCTCGACGAGGCGGGGTGCGGAAAGGCGCAAGGCTTCTATTTCTCCCAACCGCTGTCCTGGGCCGACGCCGAAAAACTGATTCGGAGGGAAAGAGAGAGATGAGGAAACGGTTATTGGGAGCGGGCTTGATCTGCGGTATCCTTCTGGCGTTCGTCTCCCCGGCCCCCGGAAGGGATGGGAGGGTGACCATCCTCTCCATCAACCATCTGAAGAGCCAGCTTCTGCCGATCTCGGAGAAGGTGAACAAGACCTCGGTGCGCATCGGGGGGCTGTCCCATGCCGCGGGGCTCGTGGAACAGGAGCGGTCCCAGGACGATCCGAACGCTATCTTCGTCCAGACTGGGGAGGCCGTCGAGGGGCCGATGTGGCGTTATTTCGGCGGAGTTCCGGAGTTCTCGGCCCTCTCGGCCGCCGGGATCCAGGTGGGGATGATCGGCAAACGCGAGTTCGACTACGGGTGGGATCATCTGAAACAGGCCCTGGATCATGCGTCCTTCCCCATGGTCCTCTCGAACGTGTCGATATCCGACCCCAAGGTGGCGCGCAGGTTCGTGCGGAACGTCATCGTCCCGGCGGGGGACCTGAAGGTCGGCTTCTTCGCGATGCTCTCGACCTGGCTCTTCTCCGTGACGAGGAAGACGGACGAGCTGGTCGTCCTGACCGACACGGAGGGCATAGCCCGGGAGATGGTCGCCGACCTGCGGTCCCAGGGCGCGGACGTCATCGTGATGCTCAGCAACCTCAGCGAGGGTGAGAACAAGCGCCTGGCGGAGTCGGTCTCGGGGATCCACGCGATTGTCGGCCGCGGGATCTCCGAGAAGGAGGAGGTGCAGCTGCAGCTTGTCCAGGGCCCCGACAATTGGACGACCGCCCTGGCCTGGGGCGGATCCAGGGGAAAGTTTTTGGGCAAGCTCGTCCTGACGACCGAAAAAGGCAGGCTGTTGTGGGAGGAGACGTCCTGGCGCCTTTTGAACATTTCCCCGAAGGTACCCCCGAACCCGGAGGTCATGAGGATCGCTGCGGAGTACGAGAGCAAGCTCAATAACAGCCTGGAGCGGGCGGTGGGCTTCTTCGAGAGTCCTGTCGACGCTCACAAGAAGGCGCTGCGGGTTCGGGAGATGCCCCTGGGGGACTTCGTGGCGGATGGGCTTCGGTGGCGGTTCAAGACGGACGTGGGGTTCGTCAACGGCGGGTCCCTGAGGGGGGACCGAATCTTCCCGGCCGGAGAGGTCTCGGAGAAGAACTTGATGGAGATCCTGCCGTTCGGCAACACCATCGACGTCGTAACGGTGACGGGGGTGCAGCTTCGGCAGATAGTGGAGCTCTCCGCCTCCGCCCTCATCGTCGAGGGCGAGCATTTCGACCCCGCGTTTCGCGTCCCGGACGGAGGGTTCCTCCAGATCTCCGGGCTGAAGGTCGTCTACGACCTCAAGGAGAAAGCGGCATCCTTTGACGCGGAGGGCAGGCTTTTATCCTGGGGTAACCGCCTGAAACAGATCTCCGTGCTGAAGGATGGGGAGTGGCGGAAGGTCGACGATAAGGCAAAATACACCGTGGCGGTCAACAGCTGGACGGCCGATGGGGGTGACCGTTACTTCGTGTTCAAGGAGGCCCGGAGGGAATCGACGGAGGTCCGGGATCTGGACGCCCTGGTGGACTACCTGCGTTCCTTCCCCGACGGAAGGGTGGACATGAAGACGGACGGCCGCATCGTCATCGAGAAATGACGGGCGCCGCAGAACGATGAAAGGACGAGAGGGGGTTTGAGGAACCCCCTCTCATTTTTTTCGGATATCCCCCCGGCACTCGTAGACGAACGCCGGAGGGATGTTGATGGGGACGAAGGAGGTCCGGATCTCCGAGAAGCGCGATTCGAAGTGGCGCTTCATGATCTTGGAGTACTGGTAGGCCACGAACTTTCCGCCGGGGACCAGGGTATCCTGGACGGCGTCCAGGATGCGGGCGGTCATCGCCGGGGGAAGGACGGTGAAGGGCAGGCTCGAGACGATGCCGTCCAGCTTGTCGATGCCCAGGTCCTCCAGGATGGCGGGCAGTTCCTGGGCGTCCCCATAGAGCTTCAGGCCGGGGTGCGAGGCGCCGATCATCCGCTGGAGGTCGGGGTCGATCTCGAACACAAGAAGCCGGGCGTCGGGCCGCGCCCGACGGACGATGCTCCGGGTAAAGACCCCCGTCCCCGCCCCGAGCTCGGCGACGTTTCGGACCTGGCTCCAGTCGATCTTGTCCAGGACCGCGCGGGTGAGATAGGGCGAGCTGGGGATGACGCTCCCCACCTGGCGGGGAGCACCGACGAAGCGCCGCAGGAAGACCATGCTTTCCGCAATCCGTGATTTCAGCTGCCTTCCCTGGCGCTGCAGTTGACCGTAATCTTTGCTCAATACCATCCGTTCCTTTCGCTCCGATTCCGTCCCGGCTCCGGCAGTCACGTTCGGAAAAGCCCTCGTCCGGGTACGTTCCTTCCCCCTGTGTTCCTGGTGTGCGATAATTTCAAGGAGAAACCGTTTTAATCCGTGAAGCCTCCCCGTGGAACCCCAGCTTGCCTGTTTCGAGGAGGAAGCCTGCCGGGGCCGCCGCTATTGTATAGCGGCGTGGGGGCTTTAAGCAGACTGCCAGCGAACGTAGTGAGCTGTGCAGGTCGCTTAGTTTCTTCACCAGGGGGCTTGCCCCCATGTTAAATTTTAGGGAAGCGCCGGAGATTTCTGTATATCATATCGATATTTTGCATATTCATCTTGGACAAGATGTGTGTTTTTTATTTGCGCTTCCCTAATTATAGCGTATGGGTATAACGTATGGGTACAGCGTATGGGATGTGGACGGGGGAGCGGGGTTTTCATGGTACGGATTATCGAGAAGGAGGGACGGCGAGGATGAACGGGAACGAACGAGGAAAGCGCCTGGTCGTGCTGACCGGGGCGGGGATGAGCGCCGAGAGTGGGCTCAAGACCTTCCGCGACGCCGGGGGGCTTTGGGAGGAGTACGACGTCATGGAGGTCGCCAGCATCGAGGGGTGGCACCGCAACCCCAAGCTGGTTACCGAGTTCTACAACCAGCGCCGGGAACAGCTGGCCCATGCGGAGCCAAACCTTGGGCACCGCATCCTGGCGGAGCTCGAGGGGTTCTTCGACGTGGGGATCGTCACCCAGAACGTGGACAACCTGCACGAGCGCGCCGGGAGCACGAAGGTGCTGCACCTGCACGGGGAGCTGACCAAGGTGCGCAGCGTCCGGGACGAGACCCGGGTCCGCGACATCGGCTACGGTCGGCTGGAGTTCGGGGAGACGGACACGGATGGTTCCCCGCTGCGTCCCCATATCGTCTGGTTCGGGGAGGCGGTCCCGATGATCGCGGAGGCGTCCCGATGGGTGGCGGGGGCGGACATCTTCGCCGTGGTAGGCACGTCCTTGAACGTGTACCCGGCCGCCGGCCTGATCCACGACCTGCGCTCCGGAACGCCCGCGTTCCTGATCGACCCCAACGAGGTCGCGCTTCCGGGCAGCTCCCATTTCACCGTGATCCGCGCCGGCGCGGGCCGCGGTATGGAGATATTGAGGGAGAAGCTGCTGGACCTCTTCCCCGGACCGGCCCCACGGTCACGGTAGAGGGTGAGTTGAGACGCCGCGGAGTGTTCCGCCCTCATGGGGCTGCGGGCTGCGGGGTTTGCCCTGCTGTTTGACACTTTTTTCATTATGCCTTATTCTGATTCCGGCCTGTCGAGTTGTTCCATGAAATAACTCGATGTCCGACAGGCCGGGGCGTCGTTTCGGTTCGCGTCGTCCCGTGCGGAGGTTGGGAGGAGTGCTGGAGGTTCGGGTCAGAAAACGCCTGGGCGATTTTTCGACGGGTGCGGACTTCGTCCTGGATGGGGTCGGGATCACCGCCCTCTACGGCCCGTCCGGGGCCGGCAAGACGACCCTGCTCAATATGGTCGCGGGGCTCGTCGTCCCCGACGAGGGGCGCATCGTCCACAACGGCACGGTGTTCTTCGATGCGGCGGAGAGGGTCTTTTTGCCGGCGCGGGGGCGCGGCGTGGGGTACGTGTTCCAGGAGCATCGTCTCTTCCCTCACCTCTCGGTGCGGAACAACCTGCTCTTCGCCCCGCGTTTCTGCGGCCGGCCGTACAGCCGGTCCTTTTTCGAGCGCGTGGTTGCGCTGATGGACCTGGGGCCCATGCTGGGGCGCGGCGTTGGATCGCTCTCGGGGGGCGAGAGCCAGCGCGTGGCCATCGGCAGGGCGTTGCTGGCCTGCACGTCGTTTCTGCTGATGGACGAGCCCCTGGCCTCCCTGGACGCTCGGCTCAGGGACGAGCTGATGGGGTATATCGCAACGATCCCGCAGGCCCTCGGCGTCCCCGTGCTCTACGTCTCCCACGCCGAGGAGGAGATCCGGCGTCTTGCCGACCGGGTCCTCATCGTGGAGAGGGGGAAGGAGACCCGGCTGCGTTCCCTGCAGCCCGATCTCCACGGCCCCGGATGTGAAGCCCTGCGGATGCCGCAGGATCCCATAAGGAAAGGATAAGGAAAGGATGATGAAGAGATGGGCAGGAGAATAGTGACGCGTGTTTTTCCGTTGGCACTGCTGTGCGTCTTTGTGCTTGCCACCGCCGCATTCTGCGGCGTAGCGGTAACCACAGGGGCGGGCTACAAGCAGATGGTCGAGGATCTTGGCAGGGCCTATCGCGAGTCGGGCGGGTCCCTCGAGGAGATGTATGGCGGTCCCATCGGCCAGGTCCTGGTCCAGATCAAGCAGGGCAGCGGGGCCGACGTGGTGATCTCGGACAGGGGGGCCCTGGAAGCGGCCTCGCAGGGGTTGGAGTTCGGCCGCATCGAGCCGCTGGGCGAGACGGTGCTGGTACTGGCGTGGCGGAAGGGCCTGAGCCTCGAGTCCCCTAAAGATCTGGAAAAGCGGGAGTTCGCCCGGGTCGCCATGCCCGACCCCAAGGCGGCCATCTACGGCCGGGCCGCGTCCGCGTTCCTGGAGAGCTCCGGCATCGGTAAAAAGCTCGGGGACAGGCTCGCGGTCGTCTCCACCGTCCCCCAGGTCTTCTCCTACCTCGTCTCCGGCGAGATGGACGCGGGGTTCGTCAACCGCGTCATGGTGCTTAACGGCGGGCAGAAGCTGGGCGGATGGCTGGAGATCGCCGAGGGATACCCACCCCTGAGGATGGTCGCCGCGGTGGTCCAGGGGCGGGAGGCGGACGCCGGGGTCCTGAGCTTCCTGGAGTTCCTGAAGGGCGAGAAGGGCAGGGAGATCCTGAAACGTCACGGCATCTGGTGAGCCCGCTTCGCGGCTTTTTCCGTGCCCCGGCCGAGGGGGCGGGGCCTGGCGGAGCGGCCGGCCCCTGTTTCCCGGAGGGGAGGGGAGCGTCGTGCCGGACGAGGCTGTCCTGAGCTTCCCCATCCTCCTCACGCTGCGGGTGTGCGTGGCCTGCGTCCTGCTCTACCTCTGCGTGGGGCTGCCCTGCGCCCGGTTCTGCAGCCGAAGGCGCGGCCTTCTGGCCCGCGCGCTGTCGTTCCTGGTGACGCTGCCGCTGATCTTCCCTCCCGTGGCGATGGGCTTCCTCCTCCTGCTGCTGTTGGGCAGGAACGGCCCCATTGGGGGGCCCTTGGAGCGTTGGCTGGGGCTGCGCATCGTCTTCTCCGAGACGGGGGTGATCCTCTCCGCGTTCGTCGCGGGGCTGCCGCTGGTGGTCCGGCCCCTACAGGCGGCGATGGAGCGCCCCGAACTGTGCCGGCTGGAGGAGGCCGCCCGTACCCTGGGGTGCGGGACGATGAGGACGTTCCTTTTTGTGACGGTCCCGCAGGTCTCGAGGACGCTCTTCTCCTGCCTCCTGCTGGGGGTCGCCAGGGCCTCGGGGGAGGTGGGCATCACGATGATGCTGGGAGGGAATATCTCGGGCAGGACCAACACCCTGTCCCTGGAGATCTTCAACAGCGTGTCGCGGGGCGATTTCGACGGGGCCATGAGGCTTTGTGCCGTTCTGGCCGTCGTCGGCACGCTGCTGTACGCCCTGCTGGAGGGGTGCCGCTCGCGGGGGGACGGAGGTTTTTTGAACGCAGGCGGGGCCGCCCGAGGGAAGGAGATGCGCCGATGTTTTTCGTGCCCGAAAACCGCATAGAGGCCTGGATCGAGGAGGACCTCCACCTGATGGACCTGACCGTGGACGCCCTCGGCATAGAGGACCGTCCCGGCTGCGTGGAGTGCTTCCCGAAGGAGGACTGCGTGATCGCCGGGGTGGAGGAGGCCGCCCGGATATTCCGGGCCGTCGGGGCCCTGGCGGAGGAGATACGGCCAAGTGGCAGCCACCTGACGGCCGGAACCGTCTGTCTCCGTGCCGAGGGGACGGCCGGGCGGCTGCACGCCGTCTACAAGGCGGCGCAGAACGTCATGGAGTACGCCTCCGGCATCGCCACGCGGACCGCCGGGGTCGTGCGGAACGCGAGGTCTGCGTCCCCGTCCGTGGAGGTTGCGGTGACCCGCAAGCACTTTCCGGGGACGAAGCACCTCTCCGTGAGGGCCGCTCTGGCCGGCGGGGCGACCGTGCACCGGCTGGGCCTGTCGGAGTCCATTCTCGTCTTCGACCAGCATCGGGCCTTCATGGACGAGGCGGAGTTCCTGTCCGCGATCCCGAGGATGGCCGAGCGCTTCCCGGAGAAAAGGATCATGGCGGAGGCCGGTTCCGTGGAGGAGGCCGTCCGGTTCGCGGAGGCCGGTGTCCAGGTTATTCAGTGCGAGCGTTTTTCGCCCGACGCGCTGCGGGAGTGTGTCGAGCGGGTGCGCCGAATCCGGCCCGAGGTCCGCATCTCCGCCGCCGGGGGCATCAACGCGGACAATGCGGCGGACTACGCTGCGGCGGGGGTGGACATCCTGGTCACGTCCTGGGTCTACTTCGGCAGGCCCCAGGACGTCAAGATGAGGTTCTCCGCCGCTCGGGTCCGGTTTTGACCGATGGGATACCCGACGGGATGGGCGGAGAAAATCGCGGGATGGGCGTTGCCGTACGCCTTGGCGGCCGTGCTCGTCCTCTGCGGGTGTTGCCTTGCCGGGGAGGCGCGCCCGGAGCGAGCTTTCGACGCTTCGTACGGCGTCTTTATCGGGATGAGGGGCGGTGAGGCGCTGAGGGATGAGCGCGTCCTGCGGACCAGGGTGCTGGTCGTCGATCCGGCCCATTTCGAGGAGCGGGAAATCGCATTTTTGAAGGTGTCGGGCCACACGGTGTACGGCTATCTGAACGTGGGCTCCCTGGAGGCGTTCCGCCCGTATTACGGCAGGTTCAGGAAGTTTGTCCTGGGAAGGTACGAGAATTGGGACGGGGAATGGTGGGTCGACGTATCCGCCGCGCCGTGGCGGGATTTCGTCGTCTCCGAGCTGGCCGCGGAGTATGTGCGGAAGGGAATCGACGGATTCTTCGTCGACAACTGCGACGTCTATCATTACAAGAAGAGCCGCGGAATCTTCGACGGGCTGACGGAGGTGCTGCGCCGGCTCTCGGGGTATGGGCTGGAGGTCCTCATCAACGGCGGGGACGAGTATGCGACGGCCGCACTGGAGGAGTACGGGAGCATCGCAGGCCTGTTCTCCGGGGTGAACCAGGAGACCGTGTTCACCAGGATAAATTTTGACAAGTTAAATTTTGAAACGGGCGCATTCGGCAGGAGTCGGGAGGAGGACCGACAGTATTTTCTGTCCTACCTGGAGAAAATGGAGGGGGCCGGGGCGAAGGTCCGCCTGCTCGAGTATGCGCGGGACGCGGACTTGGCGAGGGAGATCGAACGCTTTTGCAAGGCCAGGGGGTGGGAGTGCTTCATCTCCGGGTCCGTGGAGCTGGACTGAATGGCCTGCCAGCTATTGTCTGACGGGTCAATTCGCGGACTCCCTGACGATTGCCTGCGTCATGCAAATAAACGGGGATGTGGCGGGAGAAAGATCGTTTGAATGAAGAAATCCTTGCCCCGCTGGACCTCATTCAGCGTTATGAAGAACAGTGTGTTTCTCTGAACGCCGAAATCGGCCGGATGCTGGCGGAAATTACCGCTCATTTAGGGGATGGCAGGAAGGATGAGTAATTTACCCGCTGAAAAAAGCAAGGGTGACGTCGTTATTTACCAGTCGGAAAATGGCGACACCAAAATCGATGTGCACTTTGAGGATGAAACCGTCTGGCTGACACAGGCGCAGATGGCAGAACTGTTCCAGTCCTCCAGAACGAATATCGTCGAACATATCCAGAATGTTTACGCAGAGGGCGAACTGGATAAAGAATCAACCTGTCGGATTTTCCGACAGGTTCACCAAGAAGGAAATCGCGAAGTTGCAAGAGAAATACCGCATTATAACCTCGATATGATTATCTCGCTCGGCTACCGAGTGAAGTCTTCTATTGCGACGCAGTTCCGGCGCTGGGCGACCGCACGCTTAAAAGAGTATATGATCAAGGGCTTCACCATGAACGATGAGCGCTTGAAAAATCTTGGAGGCGGAAACTACTGGCGCGAGCTGTTAGACCGCATCCGCGACATCCGTTCTTCCGAAAAAGTGATGTACCGCCAGGTGCTCGACCTTTATGCCACCAGCGTGGATTATAATCCCAAAAGCACCGAATCTGTTGCCTTTTTCAAGATGGTGCAGAATAAGCTACACTATGCAGCGCACGGACATACCGCCGCGGAAGTGATCTATGAGCGGGCAAATGCCGAAAAGCCGTTTATGGGGTTAACGTCTTTCTCCGGCGATTTTCCCACGATGAAGGA
>ERZ772957.1497-NODE-1497-length-15049-cov-3.374150_pt1 | contig 15049 bp, 15 predicted proteins | sample MGYA00580682_ERZ772957 | MGnify/ENA primary metagenome ERZ772957 (study PRJEB29015, sample SAMEA2737921) | human oral metagenome | biome: human oral; feature: human-associated habitat; material: dental | place: China | collected 2025 ...
CGGCCTCGAGCCTCTCGATGGCGGCGAGCTGACGATCGGCGAGACCGTCAAAATCCAGTCTCTGGAGATATTCGGCAGCAAAGTTGTCTCATGGATATCTCAGGCCGTCTTCGTCGCTGTGATTGCCGCCGGCTGCATCGCTCATATTCAGTCCGCGTTCGTGTTTGCGGACCTGGGCATCGGCATTATTCTGACGCTGAATGTCCTCTCCATCATCCTGCTTGGGAGGACCCTGCATGCTCTGACCCGGGAATGGTTCGACAGTGACGGTCTGGCGAGGAAGCACGTCTAGCTCGAGCTCTTTGAGGCTGCAGTGTGCTCATTATCAGGATTTACATACTATAATGTTGTCGGTGCTCCGTTGTTGTCTCCGGAGTGAATTCTGGCTTCGTCGAGTTTTTTTATTGAGTTTTTGTCGAATTTTTGTTGAGTCCTCGTTGAGTTTTGTTGAACGATAGGGAGGTCAGGCCATTGAAGACGGCGAAGGAGTTTCTTGCTGCGACGGATCCTGAGATTTACGAGGTGTGTACGGGCGAACGCAGGCGCCAGGAGGAGGGCATCGAGCTGATAGCGTCGGAAAACGTCGTTGCCCCTGCGGTGCTGGCGGCCATGGGCTCGGTCCTGACCAACAAGTACGCGGAGGGCTATCCCGGTGCGCGCTATTACGGAGGCTGCGAGATCGTAGACGTCGCGGAGAACATCGCGCGCGACCGGGCGAAGGCGCTTTTCGACTGCGATCACGTCAACGTCCAACCCCACTCCGGATCCCAGGCCAACATGGCCGTGTACCTCTCCGTCCTGCAGCCGGGGGACACCATCCTGGCCATGAACCTCTCCCACGGCGGACACCTGACCCACGGCTCCCCCGTCAACTTCTCGGGCAGGCTGTACAACTTCATCCCCTACGGTGTAGATAGGGAGACCGGGCGCATCGACATGGACGAGGTGGAACGCCAGGCCATGGAGCACAAGCCGAAGATGATCGTCTGTGGCGCCAGCGCTTACCCCCGCGAGATCGACGCGGAGGCATTCCATAAAATCGCGAAAAAGGTCGGGGCCTACCTGATGTTCGATATCGCCCACATCGCGGGCCTCGTCGCGGCGAAGCTGCATAAGGATCCCGTGCCGTGGTGCGATTTCGTCACGACGACGACCCACAAGACCCTTCGCGGCCCGCGCGGCGGCATGGTGATGTGCAAGGAGGAGTTTGCGAAGGCCCTCGACAAGGCGATCTTTCCGGGAATGCAGGGCGGGCCCCTGATGCACATCATCGCGGCCAAGGCCGTGGCCCTGAAGCTGGCTGCGGAACCGTCCTTCGCCGTCTATCAGCGGCAGATTCTGGCCAATTCCAAAGCGTTGGCGGAGGCCCTCGTCGGGTATGGGTTCCGGCTGGTGTCCGGCGGAACCGACAATCATCTGATGCTGATAGACCTGCGCAGCAGGAAGCTGACGGGCAAGGCGCTGGAGCACGCCCTGAACGAGGCGGGACTGACGGTCAACAAGAACGCCGTCCCCTTCGACACGGAGAAGCCCACGATCACCAGCGGCGTCCGAATCGGGACCCCGGCCGTGACGACCCGCGGCTTCAGGGAGCCTGAGATGAAGCGCATCGCGGAGTGGATCGACCGCATCTCCAGGGATGTCGAGAACGCGTCGCTGATGAAGACCGTAAGGGCCGAGGTGCGGGAGCTGTGTGCGAGGTTCCCGGTCTATCCCGACCTGGCATAGCGGGCCCTGAGGGCAGAGCGGGACTTCATCGGGAGCCCTCATCAGGAGGTCTCCATCGGGAGGACCCCATCGGGACCAAGGAGAGAGAATATGATCGATCTGACGATGAATCAGGAAAACCTAAAAAATACGGTGGAGCTGGCCAAAAAGCGTAATATCCTGATCCCGACGTTCAAGCAGATGCGGGATCCCGAGAGGCACACTCCCGCCGGCATCAAGGAAAAACTGAAAAAGACCGGGCTTTGGGACGTCGATCCCGCAAACCTCTTCCGAATCACCTGGAAGAATCAGCCCCAGAAGAGCGGCGGGCTCTACGGCAAGGTCAATTACTTCGAGGTCCCGCGCGAGATAACCGGGGTTCGGGCAAGGATTTTTGCTCTCTGCGGCAAGTGGTTCCCCACGGGGGCCCATAAGGTGGGGGCGAGTTTCGGCTGCCTCGTCCCGCGCCTCGTGACGGGACAGTTCGACCCGACGCGCCACAAGGCTGTATGGCCCTCCACCGGAAACTATTGCCGCGGAGGGGCCTATAATGCCCAGCTCCTGGGCTGCGAGTCCGTCGCCATCCTCCCCGAGGGAATGAGCAAGGAACGATTCGACTGGCTCAGGACCGTGGCGGGCGAGATCATCGCCACACCCGGTACGGAGAGCAACGTCAAGGAGATCTACGACAAGGTCGCCGAGATCCGCGCGACGCGCCCCGAGGCGGTCATCTTCAATCAGTTCGATGAGCTGGGCAACCACCTGTGGCACTATACGGTGACCGGACGGGCCATGGAGGAGCTCTTCAACGACGTCAAAGGCACGAAGGACCGTTTTGCCGGCGTCGTCGTGACGTCCGGGTCCGCCGGAACGACCGCATCGGGCGACTATCTGCGCGAGGTCTTTCCCACCTTCAGGTTCGGAGTGGGGGAGGCGCTCCAGTGTCCGACCCTGCTTCTCAACGGGTTCGGAGATCACCGCATCGAGGGGATCGGCGACAAGCACGTTCCCTGGGTCCACAACGTCAAGAACACCGACGTGGTCTTCGCTATTGACGACAGTATCTGCATGGCGATGATCCGCATCTGCAACGAACCGGAGGGACAGAAGTACCTCAGGAGCATCGGGGTCAAGGAGGCGGACATCGAGCGCCTGAACCTGATGGGCATCTCCGGAGCGGCCAACGTCGCCATGGCGATCAAGATGGCCAGGTACTACGAGATGGGCGAGAACGACGTCATCGTCACGGTCTTCACGGACTCCATGGAGATGTACGGTTCCCGCCTGGAGGAGATGACCGCGAAGATGGGCGCCTACACCCAGGTCCAGGCCGCGGTCGATCACAACCGCTACGTCCTCGGGATGGGGATCGACGGCATGGCGGAGCTCTCCTACTACGATCGCAAGCGCATTCACAACCTGAAGTACTACACCTGGGTCGAACAGCAAGGGAAGACCTCCGAGGAGCTGAACGCCCAGTGGTACGATCGGAACTATTGGACCAACGTTCACAAGATGGCCGACGTCATCGACGAGAAGATCGACGCGTTCAACCGGATGACGGGGCTGGCCCCCTGATCGGGGTCGGGCGTCCTTGAGACCCAGATATTATTCATTTGAGTCAACTCAAGTCAAGCCCGAGATGGATCTCGGGCTTGACTTTTTTCCGCTTTTACTGCAAAGTGAACGTGAGCGGACCGGATTTTCCGCGTCGCCGCCAAGCGATTGCGTTTCAAGGGCGTTTTCTCGAAGACGTTTTCCTGATGAAGATTTTCTGAATGAAGATTTCTTGATGAAGATTTCTTCGAGACCGGATTGCAGGGAGGTTGATGTTTATGTCGCTCTTCGCTTCGGATAAGAATTTGGCTCTGGAGTTGGTTCGTGGTACCGAGGCTGCGGTCATGGCCAGCGGTCGCTGGTTTGGGCGGGGCAGCAAGAACGATGTGGATCGCGCTGCTGTCGAGGCCATGCGCTACATGCTCAACAGCGTGAGCATGAAGGGTGTCGTCGTGATCGGCGAGGGGGAGAAGGATGAAGCGCCGATGCTCTTTAACGGGGAGGAGCTGGGCCGTGGGGACGGCCCGGAGGTGGACATCGCCGTCGATCCCATCGATGGAACGCGCCTGATGGCCTGCGGCCTGGGCGGTGCCATCAGCGTCGTCGCCGCCGCGGACCGCAACAGCATGTTCAGTCCTCAGGACCTCTTTTACCTGGACAAGATCGTGACGGGGCCGGAGGCCGCCGACTTCATCGATATCGAAGCGCCGGTCCACGTCAACCTGCGCCGAGTGGCCAAGGCCAAGAACAAGGCAGTCGAGGACGTCACGGTCGTTATGCTGGACCGTCCCCGCAACGACGCGATCCGCGAGGAGGTCTGCAAGCTGGGCGCCCGTATTCGTCTGATTCCCGATGGGGATGTCAGTGGGGCGCTCACCACCTGCTGGAACGCGACGGCCGACCTGCTCCTGGGATCCGGGGGATCTCCCGAGGCCGTCATCACGGCCTGTGCGGTCAAGTGCCTGGGGGGTAACATGCAGTGCCGCCCCTACTTCCGCAACGAGGAGGACGAGGCGAAGGGCAAGGCCCGGGGACTGACGCGGCACACCGTCCTGACGCTCGATGACCTGGTGAAGGGGGACAACGTCTTCTTCGCCGCGACGGGCGCCTCCGACGGCGATATGCTGAAGGGCGTGAGGTACCAGGGGCAGCAGATTCATACCTCCTCCATATGCATGAGGGGCAAGAGTGGGACGGTGCGCTACATCTCGGCGGTGCACTCCCCGAAGAAGCTCTCCGAGCTGGGCAGCGCCATCGACTACAGCCCCCGGCACGGGGACTGAGCGCCCCTTTCCCCGCATCTTCCCCCGGTCGAGAGAATCCTCGGTCCAGAGGAATGTCCGTAGCCGGGCTCAAGGCTCACGTTCGGAGGGATTTTTGCACGGCCTGCGGCCGGTGCGGGAGAGCCTGCCCCGTCGGGGCGATGCTGACGCTCCCCGGGAGGCCCGCCGAGGTGAACGAGGCTGCCTGCGTCGGCTGCATGCGCTGCCTCAGGGCCTGCCCTGTGGGGGCAATTAAAGCAGGATGAAAGGAAGGGTCCGTTTTTCTTTTTGAACTTTCGATGTTTGTCCCCTGGTCTCCAACGGAAGTACTACCCTGGAGTCCGGGGGATAAAATGGCGCTTTCTCGCTATAATTTCAGGAGAGAACCTGGAGAAAACGACGCTTCGCCCTGATTTGGAAAGATGACGGGGACGGAGCGGGAGGAGTACAGAGATGCCGGAGAAGGCTTTTGATGTTTTGCAGTCCCGCGGTTATGTTGAGTGGTGCAATGCAGAGGACAGGCTGCGCGAGGTCATGGACGAGGGGATGATTACGGCCTACGTCGGGTTCGACCCCACGGCGGACAGCCTGCATGTCGGCCATTTGATTCCCTTGATGGCGCTGGCGTGGCTCCAGCGTGCGGGACATCGTCCTATCGCGCTGGCTGGAGGCGGTACCGGGCTGATCGGCGACCCGTCCGGAAAGAGCCGGGAGCGCAACCTCATCACGGTGGAGGAGGTGCGGCGCAACGTGGAGGGGGTACGCCCCCAGCTGGCGCACTTCCTCGACTTCGACTGCGGGGAAAATTCCGCGCTGCTGCTCAACAACTACGACTGGCTTTCCTCCCACTCGTTCCTGGAGGTCCTTCGGGACGTCGGTAAGTATTTCTCCGTCAACGGCCTCATCGCCAGGGAATACGTGCGAAGCCGTCTGGAGGACCCCGAGAAGGGCATCTCCTACACGGAGTTCTCCTACGTCCTGCTCCAGGCCATGGATTTCAAGCACCTGTACGAGGCCCATGGCTGCCGCCTCCAGATGGGTGGCAACGACCAGCAGGGGAATCTGCTGGCGGGGTCGGACTATGTCCGGAAATCCACAGGGGGCGAGGTCTTCGGCCTGACCCAGCCGCTCTTGCTGACGGCGTCCGGGACGAAATTCGGCAAGACCGAGGCGGGGGCGGTGTGGCTCGACCCCAAGCGGACCAGCCCGTACCGGTTCTACCAGTTCTGGTTCAACACGGACGACAGGGACGTGGAGCGCCTCCTCAAGCTCTTCACCTTCCTGCCGCTGGACGAGATTCGGGACATCATGGGGAAGCATGCGGCCCGGCCGGAGGAGCGTGCGGCCCAGCGCCGTCTGGCCCTGGAGGTGACGCGGCTCGTCCATGGGGAGAGCGCGGCCCTCAGCGTCGTCAAAGCCAGCTCCGTGCTCTTCGATGCGGAGGCGGACCTCTCGGACCTCACCGAGGAGACCTACGCGGCCCTTCGGGAGGAGGTCCCCTTTGCCGATGTAAAAATGGACCTGCCTGCGGCCTTGCTGGACGTGCTCACGGCCTGTGGGGCCTTCGAGAGCCGGGGAGAGGCCAAAAGGGCGATTCGGCAGGGCGGTGTGTCCCTGAACGGGACGCGGGTCTCCGACGAGGGGGCGGCCGTGTCCCGGGAGGAGCTTGGAAGGGGCCGTTACCTCTTCGTCCGAATTGGGCGCAAACGGTTCCATCTGGTCGCCTTCTCGTAGATTCCCGCGCCTGAGGATTTCCCCAAGAAGAGTGTTACGGAGGTACGGATGGTTCCCTGCATTTGGTATGCATCAAAGATCGCCCATCCCTGGGAACGGGCGATGATCGGCAACATGGGGGCCGCACTGAGGGCTCGCGGTGTCGGCCTGTCCATCTATACGGATGGGGGCACGACGGATTTCTGTCTCGACGGCGTCCTCTCCTGGAGGGCCTTGACGCTGCTGGAACGGATACGGCTGATCCTCTCATCGGCGGGCGCCCTGTGGCATCTCTGGGGCGAGGCCCCCCGCTGGTGGGGCCTTGTTAGGGTGCGGTCCCGGACCGTGCACACGTCCTGGTGCCCCCATCCCGTCTGGAGAGGACACCCCTCCCGCATTTTCACGGAACAGGCCGATGACGGGGAGACCGTCGTCAAGCCGACGTTCGAGTCCCGTCTCGTCCACACGGAGGGGGCCGTCGACGTTCCTCCCGACGGCTCCCGTGCGGTCTACGTGAAGCTGGCGTCGGCAAGTGCGCCTTTGCGCAAAGCCGTTGCGGCGCTGGACTGTCCGGTCGTGGACCTGGGGACGGGACGAGTCGGGGCGTCGGCGGCCAAGAGCGGCTGCTTCGTCTCGGGGGACGGGCCCTCGGAGGCCCTTCACGCCGCCGCCATGACGATGCAGGGGCTGGCTGTGGTGGGGCCGGGCACCCCCTATCTTCGCTCCCTGTTGGGCGACGAGGGCTATTTTCCCGTCGGGGAGGACAGGGAAGAAGCCTGGAGGGGGGCCATAAGCCAGGCCCTTTCCGATCGGGGGCGGGCCCTGGCCATCTCCGCCCGGCACGCGATCAAGACCCGCTATTCCGCCGCGGAGTGCGCGGACTCCCTCGAGGCGATGTACCGCTCGGTGCTGGAGGGGAGTGTTTGACCGCTGCATCCTGGATATTGAGGCGTTTTCAGGCTCTGGCCGCTCCCGGATGGAGGGCGCGGGCGACGGCCGCTTTCTTCGAGGCCACGCTCGATGTCGTCGCCCCTCGTAGGGGACGAATAGACTCCAACTTGAGCCTCGTATACCCCGACAGGGATCGTTCGTGGCGGGCCCGCGTCCGGCGGCAGCTTTACGGGCATCTGGCCTGGACCGTAACGGAGCTCATGGTCCTGCAGCGGGACCCCCGGCAGGCCTTGCGCTGGGTCGAGGAGGTCGAGGGGTTCCATTGGGTGGAAGAGTGCTGGATGCAGGGCAGGGGCGTCCTTTTCCTGAGTGCGCATTTCGGCAACTGGGAGCTCCTCGCGGCCTGGTACGCGCAGGTATGCAGACGAGATGGAGGCCCCGGCTTTCATATCGTCTCGCAGGATATCCATGACCACGGCATCTCCGATCTGCTCAGGGAGTATCGGGAGCGTTGTGGCATAGGCCTGTTGCCCAAGGGGACTTCCACCTTGGAGTTCGTACGCCTCCTGAGAGAGGGCGCACATATCGCACTTCTCGCGGACATCTCCTGGCTGGGTGGGGTGCGGCTGCCCTTCATGGGACACGAATGCACCAATACCACAGGGCCCGCCGTGCTTTCGATTCTGGCCTCCGTCCCCATTGTCCCGGTCGGGATCTACCGCCTGGCGCCCTTCAGGCACAGGATATGCTTCTTTCCTCCTCTGCCCCTGCCGGAGGAGCGAAACAGGCTCCGAAGGGCGGAGTTGCTGACCCTGGAGGTAAACCGGGCACTGGAGAAGGTCATCGCCCCAAGGCCGGAGCTGTGGTTCTGGATGCACAATCGCTGGAAGACATGAACGGTCCTTACGAGCCCTCGTCCTGCGGCTTGGGAGAATCATGTATAATTTGAGACGAGAGAGGCTCGAGGCAAGAGGAAGGTTCAGCTCCTGTCGTTTGTTTTTCGGGAACGCTCTTTCTCGGGCACGAGCTTTGAACGGATCCGGATTTGTTTTAAGGAGAGGCCATGTTACTTCGCAAGGAGTTCACGTTCGACGCGGCGCACAATCTCGTTCGGTACCACGGGAAGTGCGAGGCCCTGCACGGGCACACCTATCGTTTGGCCGTCGTCCTCGAGGGGACGCCGGATACGGAGGGGATGATCCTCGACTTCTGCGAGCTCTCCGCTATCGTCAAGGAGCGCGTCGTCTCACGGCTCGATCATACCTACATCAACGATACCATCCCGCAGCCCACGGCGGAGAACCTCGCCCAATGGGTATGGGACCAAATAGAGGCTCCGCTCTCCCGACTCAACTGTCGTCTGCACGAGGTCTGGCTCTGGGAGACTGCGACCAGCTGTGTTGTCCTGAGTGCGTCGGACCGGGCCGGCCGGATGGGGGGCGAGGGGCGACCGTGAAGGATGTGCAGAGGGAAAGGGACCTGCGCAATATCGCGATCGACCGCGTAGGGGTGCGCGACGTCAATTATCCCGTCACCGTCATGGACCCGCTGAACGGAACGCAGTCGACCATCGCGTCGGTCTCCATGAGCGTGCTGCTTCCCCACGAGTATCGGGGAACCCACATGAGCCGTTTCATCGAGACCTTGGAGGAGTACAAGGGGAAGGTCTCGCTGACGACCCTCAAGGCGCTGGCCGAGCACCTGCGCTCGAAGCTGGATGCCTCGGAGGCATCCATAAGGTTCGATTTTCCTTATTTCGTTCGTAAGAAGGCCCCGGTCTCCGGCATCGAGAGCTTCATGCGATATGAGGCCAGCCTGGAGGGGATCAGCTGCGGCAACGAATTCGATATGAAGGTCGGCGTTGGTGTCCCTGTGCAGACGCTCTGCCCCTGCTCGAAGGAGATCTCGAGGATGGGGGCGCACAATCAGCGAGCCTTCGTCCGCTTGAAGGTTCGCAGCTTTGGGCTCGTCTGGTTCGAGGAGCTGATCCGCACGGTCGAGGACGCTTCCTCGACCCCGCTCTATACCCTCCTGAAGCGGGAGGATGAGAAGTTCGTGACCGAACAGGCCTATGAAACGCCCCGTTTTGTCGAGGACCTAGCGCGGGAGCTCGCTGTGGCTCTCGACCGGGACGACCGGATCGTCTGGTACGATATATCGGTTGCCAGTGCGGAGAGCATCCACCGTCACGATGCCTTCGCCGAGCTGGTTCGGGACAAGAGGAGCTGAGGGGGCCATGGAGCCGGAGGGCAGAAATGCGGAAGGGGGAAACGGGCTCTTCGGACGGCTGGTCTACTATACGGCTTTCCTGCTGATCTTCGTCGGAGTGGCCAAGCTTTACCTCGTCTGGCTCGAAAATTATCGGCTGCTTCATCCTGAGATCATCGAGGCCGTCGCCGTCGGCTATATCGAGGAGCAGCCGCTGGATGGGGTCCTGCTGTGGGACGAGCAGCTCGTCTACGCCCCCCGGGACGGCGTCCTGACGTACCTCTCCCCGCTCCCCAGAAGGGTGGCGAAGGGGGAGGTCGTGGCGGCATTGGATGGAGCGGCTGTAAGGGTTCCCGCTCCAGGATATTTTTTCCCGGCGCTGGACGGACAGGAGGGACATTGGGTCTACTCGCGCCTTTGGCCGGAGTTCGCACCGTTCCCGTTTTTCAGATCGGCCGTCCTTTTGGAGAACGGGACCCAGCTGCGGAAGGGGGCGCCGGTCGGCAAGCTGGTGCCCCAGCCGCAATTTTTGCGTTGCATTGCCTACCTTGATTGCAGCCCCTCGATCGAGCGCAGTCTGCAGCGCAAGAACGCTACAATAAAAATCCGCATGGAACCGGACGGGAAGGACAGGGGGGCGGAGGTCGTCGCCGTAAAGTTTTCGGGACAGAAGATAAAGGTCTGTCTGAGGTTGCCTTTTTTCCCCGCCTCCGTTCTGTATTCTCGTGCCTTTTCCTGCCGGGTCATCACCGGAGATCTCCAGGGTGTCATGGTTCCGGACACGGCGGTCGTGACTCGGGACGGCAGAAACCTGGTCTTTGTCGTACAGGGAAGTCGAGTCCTGTCCCAGGACGTCGAGGGCTTTCCTGCCGACGAGAAGCACTTTTTCATCACCAAAGGTGTGATGCCCGGGAACAAATTAATCCTGCACGCCGACAAAACCCTGTCCGGCGTTGTCAGGCTCTGGTAGGAGTGACGAGAGCATGACCATTGAAGACAACGTTTCGGCAGTGAGAGAGCGGATAGTGCGCTGTGCCGAACGGGCCGGCAGAAGGGCCTCCGAGATCCGGCTCGTGGGCGTAACGAAGATGCGGACCGTGGAGGAGATGCGCCGTGCCGCGCCCCTGATTGACGCTATTGGGGAGAATCGGGTGCAGGAAGCCCTTTCGAAGAGACAGGAGTGGGGCGAGGGGGATGGGCCGGAATGGCGCCTTATCGGTCACCTCCAGAAAAATAAGGCCCGGCGTGCCGTCGAGGTGTTCGACAGCGTGGATTCGGTGGACTCCATGGGGATCGCTTCGACCCTGGATCGTATCGCTATGGAACTCGACCGCTCCCTTCCGGTGCTGATCGAGGTCAACACCGCCGGGGAGGCGAGCAAGACGGGGATCGAGCCCGGGGATTTTCCGGAGTTGCTGGATCATGTCCTGAACTCTCAGCACCTGACCCTGCAGGGATTGATGACCATCGGCCCGCTGACGGATGACGAGGCGCAGGTGAGGAGGGCCTTTGCCTCCCTGAGGGAGCTTTGGGGTCGGGCCCGTTCCTCCTCCGGCCGGGAGTTGCCGATCCTCTCCATGGGGATGAGCGGGGATTTCGAGTGGGGTATCCTGGAGGGCAGCACGATGGTGCGTATCGGGACAGCGCTTTTTGGGCCTCGTTGACCCTCTTGCGATGTCCCCCCCGATATATGTTATAGTCTAACGATAAAAACATATGGCAGGTCACATCCTGTTCGAGGAGGAAGAGACCGGTGAGAAAATTGATGCAGCTCCTGGGTTTTTACGGCGACGAGGATTACGATGAACCCGAGGAGCAGGAACAGTATGGAGAAAAGCCCCAATCCTTCAAGAAAGCGTATTCCGGTCGGAAGCGGGAGGAGACGCGGTCGCAGGCTCCATTGAGGATGGTCTTCTTCAAGGGAGTCCCCTCCGAGGAGATCAAACTGAGGCTTCGCGACATCCTGCTGGATGGCGTCATGATTCTCCTGGATCTGCATGAGCTGGATCCTCAGAGCTTTGAAGAGATAGGACGTCCTTTCATCAACTTCATGGGCGGGGTCGCTTTTGCCCATAAGGGGCGGATGGAGTTCATAGAACCCGCCTTTTACATTGTGACGCCGCATGAAGGCATGTTCGAGGAATGGGCTGAGGAGGAACTTGGGAATGCCGGATCTTTTGACCGCCAAGGACGTTGAACTGATCACATTTAAGAAGGTCTCCTTCGGGGGCTATGCTATCCCGGAGGTCGAGGAGTTTCTGAATCAGGTGGCGGACGATATTGAGGCGTATGCCCTGCGTCTGAACGAGAGGGAGCGGCGCATAGAGGAACTCGAGGCCTACGTCAAAAAGCAGGAGTCCATGACGGATATGATCAAGGATGCCCTGATCCAGGCGCGCAAGAGTGCCAAAGAGATGGAGGATCAGGCCCATCTTGAGAGGGAGCAGATCCTCGAGCAGGCCCGTCTCGATGCCGAAGCCCAGGTAGCGGAGGTCAAGGGGAGGCTCGAGGATCTGGATCTCGAGGTCCAGGGACGTCTGGAGGAGGCAGACAGGTCCGCGAAGGATCTTTTGTCCGAGGCACGCGCAACGGCCTCCGGCATCGTTCGGGAGGCCCAGGAGATTCGTCAGAAGGCGCAGACGAACTGGGACAACCTGGAGCAAGAGATCGCGGAGCGCAGGAAAAAGGCGTCGGAAGAGGTCGAGGAGACCCTTGTAGCAGCTCGTATTGAAGCTCGGCGCATTATAGAACAGTCCTCGACCGAGCTCGAGGCCTACGAGGGTCGGTTGCGTTTTCTCAATTTGAAAAAACAGCAGTTCTTGAGAGATACCGTCTCCCTTCTGATCGATTTTGGACAGATGGTGGATAAGGCACAGCAGGAATTTGAACTCGAGATGGGGAGGGAACAGAGGGGAACGGAGGAACCTCCCGTAATTTCCTGAGGTTTCCGGGAGATCTTCCGAGTTGCCGGATCTGACGCTCTCGATTCGATTTCTTCGCGGAGTGGGGGAGAAGCGAGCTCAAGCGTTTGCGCGCTTGGGCATTTTTACTGTGGAGGATCTGCTCTTTTTCTTCCCTCGGCGTTACGAGGACCGGCGCACGCTGACCCCTCTTGGCGATCTTCGACCCGATACCTTCTCCGCGGTCGTCGCGGAGGTCGCCTCCTTATCCGCACGGCCTGCCGGATATCGCTCCGGGCCGTTTTCCATATCGCTGACCGACGGGATCCAGACCGTAAGGGCCGTGTGGTTCAACAATCCTCGGCTGGAACTCCATCTCAGGCCTGGGATGAGGCTGGCCCTGTACGGAAGAGTGGAGTATCGCGGCGGCCTTCAGCTGACCAATCCGGAGTTCGAGGTTCTGGAGGGAGACGAAGTCGAAACCGCTTCGGTAGGGCGAATCGTCCCCGTCTATCCTCTTGCGGCTCCCCTGTCTCAGAGGTGGACGAGACGTTTAGTCGGTACCGTGTTGGCGTCATATGGGGGGGGACTGACGGATTTTCTGCCCGACTCGCTTCGGAGACGCCATGGAATGAAGACCCTGCCGGATGCCGTGCGGGAACTCCATTGCCCGGAGGACAGGAATTCCTGGCTGAGGGCTAGAAACCGTCTGGCTTTCGACGAGCTTTTCCTGCTTCAAATTGGCCTTCTGCTGCGCCGCAGAACGTATGCGGCCTCCGGGTACGCCGTCCCCATCAGGCCCGGACGGAAATTCCAGGCCCTCATGGGACCCGGTCTCCCCTTCGTGCCGACCGGCGCGCAGCGGCGCGCCGTCGCCGAGATACTGGGGGACATGAACTCCAAGACGCCCATGAACCGTCTGCTCCAGGGGGATGTGGGGTCGGGAAAGACCTTCGTAGCATCGGCGGCGATCCTGGCGGCGGCCGACTCCGGGGTTCAGTCGGTATTCATGGCACCGACCGAGATCTTGGCCCAGCAGCACTATTTCAATCTCAAGGGGATGCTGAGGTCTCAGGGCATCGAGACCGTGCTTTTGACGGGGGGGCAGAGAGCCGCCGAGCGTCGGAGTGTGGAAGAGGCTATCCGGGGCGGGAGCGCTCAGGTGGTCGTTGGCACGCACGCCGTCTTTGGGGATGAGGTGAGCTTCGCCAGGCTGGGACTGGTGATCGTGGACGAACAGCACCGTTTTGGCGTGCTGCAGAAAAATTCCCTGATGGCGAAAGCCTCCGCACCGCATGTCCTGGTCATGACCGCCACACCAATACCTCGGACCCTGGTGCTCTCAATTTATGGGGACCTGGAGGTCTCCGTCCTGGGCGAGCTTCCCCCAGGACGCACGCCGATCAGGACCGTCCGTATGAGTGCGGGGATGGAAAAGACGCTCCTCGACCTGGTTCGAGAACATATCCGCCGAGGAAGGCAGGTCTACTGGGTCTGTCCCCTCATCGAGGACGAGGAGCAGGGGGAACCCCGCGCGGTCGTCTCCCGTTTTGGCCGCCTCTCGAGTGTACTTCCCGAAGCGCGGATAGCCATGTTGCACGGCCGCCTCTCCATGGGGGAGAAGGAGAACATCATGAGGGGGTTTTCCGAGGGAAAGACGGACCTGCTCGTGGCGACCGTGGTCATCGAGGTGGGACTGGATGTCCCGAACGCCACCGTCATGATCGTCGAGGATGCCGGGCGGTTTGGGCTGGCCCAGCTGCACCAGCTCCGTGGGCGCGTCGGCCGTGGGCGCGCAGAGGGCGTCTGCATTCTGCTGGAGGGAAGGGAAACCTCTCCTGATGGGAGAGCGCGCATCGAGACGATGCTCAGAACCTCCAGCGGCTTCGATCTCGCCGAGGAGGACCTGAAGCAAAGAGGCCCCGGTGAGGTCTGCGGGATTCGCCAGCACGGAGTCACCGACTTTCGCGTGGCCGATCTCGTTCGGGATCGGAAACTTCTGAGCCTGGCTAGGGACGAGGCAAGAAGGCTTCTGGAGACGGACCCTTGGCTTGAGAGTGCCCCCCTCCTGAAGGAGGAACTGGACAAAAGGCTTGGAAGGGCCCTGAAACTTGCCGGGACGGCTTGAAATCATTCAATTTACCTGTTGCATTTGGCTTGACAATCTAGCATTTTTCTCTTTTATGGGGAGCCTCTGCGCCGTTTTCCTAGGCTCGGACGGCCAGGCTTCGGTCGATCGCCTCCTGCAGGGTATCGAAGGAGGGGATGCCGTCGCAGAGTTTCGTCCGATCCAGGATCCACGTTGGACGCGACGGCCGGACGCGGTATCGGAAGATGTCGAAAAGGGCCAGGGGATTGCGGGGGTCTATGACGCAGACGTCCAGACGCTCCCCATAACGGTCGCGCAGCGCGCGCAGCAGCTGGCCGACCTCCCGATGGGTCTTTTGCTGTTGAGGAAAAGAAGCCTTCTCTTCCGGGGTGTAGCTCCCCCTTCCGCCCCCTCAGCCGCAGCGGTAGCCGCCGAACTCCATGATGATCTTCAGTCTCAAGGCCATCTCCGTCTTCCTCCTCTGGCCCCCCGTTCGGGGGTCGGGTAAAATAACGATTTCAAATACGAAAACAACACGGCATCCCCTGTTATCGTATCATAGATAAAGGTGCTTGTTGATGTTGATAAAGATGCTTGTTTCGTCCGGAGGAGTGGAGTCTGGTGGATTTTTTCAAGGTACATGGAAATGGGAACGACTTTATCGTCCTGGATAACCGGGAGGGACGCCTTTCCGATTCAGACCTGCGCTCCGCCGCCATGGC
>ERZ772957.1500-NODE-1500-length-15040-cov-8.041108_pt1 | contig 15040 bp, 10 predicted proteins | sample MGYA00580682_ERZ772957 | MGnify/ENA primary metagenome ERZ772957 (study PRJEB29015, sample SAMEA2737921) | human oral metagenome | biome: human oral; feature: human-associated habitat; material: dental | place: China | collected 2025 ...
CGTTCTTTTTCGTTCCTCGAAAAGTGCGTTTTCTCGCCATGACAATGTCCGAGCAAGCTCGACATTGTTCATTGGGCTTAACGAAGACGTTCATCTTTCGTGTTTTGACATAATACACACGGCCATGTAGACAAAAGAACAAAAGACATAAGAACAAAACATGAAGAAGTGCTCTTTACTTTTTCTTCATTATGTGCCACTGGAAAGACGCTTTCAACTTGTAAAGATACGCCGGCCTTACCAAGCGAACATTTCTTACGTATTACGTCAATATTTGGCTGTATTCCGTAATGTTTAGCGATCATCGCTAAACAAGACGGTCCACAGTCCATAGCATCTTTCTGTTTGACAAAATCCATGATTATGCGATTAAATACCCGTACATACTACAAGCGAAGAAGTTGGTCGCTGCTCTTTATCTTCTGATTTCTTTGTTTGTTGTTGAAACGATAGGAGACAGTCAATCCTATAATCTGTCTATCTTGGTCTTCCGTCTGTCTAAATAATAATCCTTGATAGTATACTTCATAACGTGAGATGTCTTGTCTGAACACATCATTCCAATACAGGGAGACTGACAGGGTTTCGTGTAACAATCTTTTCTGTACGGACAGGTTTAGAAGATGTCTTTCCTCGGTCAGGAATACTCTAAAATAGCCTTTCCCTGTATATTCGTAATTAACATTAACGTCAAGCCAAGGGAGAACCAAGGTGTTTTGCATTTGAAGATATGGCACAGGCCGACTGAGTGTCTCTGTATGCTCATGCTTTGTTGCAAGATAGTTGATATGATGAATATAAGCTAAAGTAAGAGATGGTTTGTACCAATCGAATGACTTGCTGTAATTCATCATAACAGTGATGTTATGCTGTTTCTCCAGATTATACCACGAACTTTTGACCATATCATAATCAGAAGAAGACACCAATGTAGAAAGTGCCATTATTGGCGACTTCACGTATTGATATTTGGCGGAGAAATAAAAGTTATTCCAAGACAGAGCGTAATCAAGTGTGCTGTTCCTCTGTGGTCTTAGCATCGGATTGCCTTCTTGAAACTTATAATGATTGAGATAATAGCTATATCCACCGATAAATCCGAGGGGTGGCCGTTGCATATCATACTTGAAACTTATTTGGTGAGAGGTGTTGCCTAATGAAAATGACAAGGACGCATACGGCAAAAGCTGGCTGCTGTTTTGCTCCGTTTTTTGTGTATCCTGCTGAAAGGTGTTACGAGTGTTCTCGTATCTCATACCGATTTGTGCCTGATAGTGATTGCCTTGATAAGTAAGTCCCATATAAGCTGCAGAAATAAGCTCTTTAGTTTCAGAGTTTCGTTTCTGCATGCTGCGACTATATTCTAATCTATTCTCATTTGTGATGTAATCGAATTGTCCGCCTAATTGAGCAGACAATCTCTGATGGAGAGGGTAGATAAAATGTGGGTTGATTGAAAACAAATTGTTCGTTACACGGTTCGCTACGTTTGTCGCTTCGTTGGAGTTAGAGAATACTTCTTCGGTATTTTGTGTTCTCTTGCTATGCGTTGCTGCATAGTCGGCAGCCAAAGAAAAAGCCAATCCTCGCTTGTCGGTATAGTTGTAGTTGAGGGCAACATGTTTGTAGTCCAACTTATCATTGAGTTTAGAAAGACTATGAAACGACACTTTGCTTTCTGAACGATTGATTACATCATTTGTAGCGTTGCCAGTATCGTTTATTCTTGAAACAAATCCGTCGAACATAAGCGACAGTTTGTGAGATGATGACAATTGGCAATCTACGCCAAAGTTATAATTTAACTTCCGTATATCACTCGGATATGATACCAAATTAGTATGGCTAAGGAATAAAGGCACAGATGTATTGTCTATGGACGAAAAGGCAATGTCTTGAAAACTCTTTTTCTTGTAGCTTGCATATTGCAATGTTCCATAAAGTGTAACATCTTTGAAGGCATAGATAGCATTCAGGTACTCATTATGTGACCAAGCCCTGCTCTTTCTTACAGTTGCCTGTGTGTTGAGAGTTAATCTATCAAGGGGAACTGATGTCGTAATCATGATAACGGCTTTCACGTTGCCTCCATATTCAACCCCAGGGTTATTGTTTACAGCAATGTTCTTTATGTCCTTTACGCTCAGTGTCGCTATCTCGGCATAAGACTGTACTTTTCTGCCATTGACAACATACAATGGTGCCGCTCCACTTATTGTTATGATATTACCGTCCCTCTCTACAACACCAGGCACAGAAAGCAATAGTTCTTTGATGTTGTTTCGGTTAGCAAGATATGTTCCGGCCACATTTACCTCAAGATTACCCGAACGGTTCATCTTCACAATGCGTCGCGATGCTCTTTTAACAACCTCCTTGAGCTGATACGTTTCTTTTTCGATAAAAAAAACCGTACGAAGAGAGTCTAAACTAAAAGTGGATGGCTTATATCCAAGCGCAATTATTTTTAACAAGCAATCTGTACATCCTTTAGTGTCAAGTGTGAACTTGCCATCCTCCGTGGCTACAGTAGCATTTATATAAGTGCTATCTCTTGTTATTAAACTGACCGTTGCGTACCCAACGGCATCCTTGTTATCCTTGGCCAGCACAACTCCAGATATACTTTGAGCTAATGTTGGGAAGGAGAACAGCACAAATAGAAACAACACTCCCAAAAATTTATTCATCATGCGAATTTGTATTTAGATGACAAAATGAAACGGGGTCATAAAAACCACGGCCTTCATACATAGGTCTCAATCTGCAATGCTTTAACATACATCTTGTGGAAAATCTACATCCTTAATTCCGCAACATTTCAACCTAAGTATTAATATAAGTGCCTGAACAACAAAAGTTGCTCAGTGTTTTGTCTTGTTGCAAAATTCACTCCACTTAGTGCTGAAATCAAAAGTGTTAAACCAAGCAACAGACAATGGCAAAAGTACAAATAAAATCTGATAATTTCACTGCTTTTGGAGGAGTATTAACGACAGAAACGTGTATATGGCAGCCTTGGCCTTTGGAGGAAAAATATACTTACCGCTGCATCACGACCAACGATTACGAGATGAGCCTCTTAGACGTTGTGCACTTCTACAACCAAAGGGGGAGCAGTGAACGCATCTTCGATGAACTCAACAACGGCTTTGGCTGGCGGCATCTACCCAAATCCTTTATGGCAGAGAATACCGTTTTCTTAATTGTGACGGTGCTCATAAGAAACCTCTACAAGCTACTTATGAGTGATGTCGACATCAAGTGTTTCGATCTGAAGAAAAAAGCAGAATCAAAAACTTCATCTTCAAACTGGTCTCAGTCCCTGCCAAATGGAAAAGGGCGGCATGTCGGCAAGTCCTAAACGTATACACCACCTAGCCAGTCTATGCAACCATTTTCAACAACGGTTTCGGATAAGCACACCTCTTTTCAGGTTATGTTTGCGTAGCCCTCCAACACGCCACATGGGGTAAGGGAAAACTGTGTGTCTTAGCTCCAAAAACAAGCTAAGTAGAATAGAATATGTTACAAAAAAAGAAGGAGATGGGTTCAGGCCGACATAAGTTAACGTTTAAGCAACTTTGCGGATTTTAGAAACATAAAAAGCCAAAACAGTCTTTATGTAGGATTTAAGAGATTATGGTTGGGGTTGGGTAGGCGGAAAGGGGATGGCGTTAGGCCGTGAGCAGGAGGAAACCTTGTCCATTGGTTTACCGCAAGACATTGCGGCGTGTGAAATCGGGTATCATTACGGGCATCGACCCATGCTCGATAGATAGTTTTGAGAGTTCGGCAATGCAACACCATTCCGCTAAGTCGTACACGTCCATGTCTAGTGGCAAGCCTTGTTGTAGGCATTGAGCCAGGCGTAAGTCCATAAAATAAGACATGCCGCCGCGCGAGTCGAGCTGCTTGGCCATACTAATAGTTTGGGCGGAAAAGGGTGTGGTATAGCGATTGAGCAATGTTTCTATTTGCAAAGTGCTCAAAGACGCATTGCCTTCGGCAATATCAAGGCCCACTTTAGTGGCTGCATTGGGGCTAAGTAGCATTTCGGGAATAGGATATTTTGCCGCATACCCATGTGTGCCAACCACTTGAAACATGCGGCTATATGGGCGCGGCGTCATCACGTTATGCTGTATAAGGATTGTTTTGCCCTTCATGGTTCGTATCATGGTAGAGGTTTGGTCGCCGTTGGCAAAGCTGTCGCTGGCTTTTCCCATCACCTCTTTATATACTTCCTTGCCCAAAAAGGGGGCGGTGTGCATGGCGGTAAGGTAGTGTAAGTGGTCGGTGCGGTGGATGTCTAGCAGCTGACAGGCAGGCCCGATGCTGTGTGTGGGATAGACGTCGCCACAGGTAAGGCGGTTATATTCCATGCGCCAGGGTGTCCAACGGTGACCAATGGGATGTGCATAACCGCCTTCGACATGCACCACCTCGCCGAACAACCCCTCACGAACCATCTCACGCACGGCCATTTCAAAATGGTCGTACACAGCGTTTTCAAGCATCATGCAGTGTTGTTGTGTGCGTTCGGCAGTGTCAACTAGTTGCCAAATGTGGTCGAGAGTTAGGGCGGCAGGCACTTCCACGGCCACGCATTTGCCGCACTGCATGGCATGGAGGGCAATCGGCACGTGCGAAAGCCAGTCGGTACACACATAAACGAGGTTTAATCCCTGTTGTTGGCACAGCTGATGATAGGCGTTTTCGCCCCAATATGCGGTGGGGCGTGGCTGGCCTAGCTGTTCAACGTGTTGCGCTGCCTCTTCTGCGGCTTGCCTAGACACGTCGCACACGGCTACAATCTGCACGTTCGGGATGTGGCACCATCGCGTAACGGCCATTTGTCCACGTGCACCCACTCCTACAAATGCCACTTGTAAAAGGGGCATGGGCGCGAGGGCTAACGACAAAACGTCGCGCTGACCAGCAACGCGAGTGGGTACAGGGGTTTCTAACGGACGTGCCGCAGGCATGGTTTCCATTGATATAACGTTTTAAAAATCACTGCAAATATACAAAAAAATGGGATAGAACGTGAGGTTTTAAGTTTGTGAGTTGATTAGTTTTTGAGTTTGTAAGTTGGTGAGTTTTTGAGTTTGTAAGTTGGTGAGGGTGTGAGTTTATGAGGGTGTGAGGGTGTAAATTTTTGAGTTTTGGTGTTAGTAAATTCGTGAGTTAATAAGTTGGTTAGTTTACGATTAGGTTAGTTCATGAACTTACTAACACCGAAACTCATAAACTCAAGAACTTATAAACTCGCCAACTTACAACCTCATAAACTCAAGCCCCACCAACTTACAGCCTCATAAACTCACAAACTTGCAAACTCACAAACTCAAAACTTGTAAACTCACCAACTTACAAACTCATAAACTCACCAACTTAAAATCCTACAATATGTTTTACAAAACAGGTGTCGTTCGCCACACCATTCTAGCGAAAAACTAGCCTGCAAAACAAGCGATTTGCTGCAAAATGCAGCAAATCGCGTTTCTTTTTTAGTCCATTTTTAAGAAGGCAGCCTGCATTTTGCACCGTTTTGCCTTTCTAGTTTGGTTGTCAGCTCGTATTTTTTTATGCCCCAAAAGTTACTTTTAGCCCCTAAAACCCCACTTTTTGATGGTTATTTTGCCCTTTTTGCCATGTTTTTCATGGCTCAAAAAGGGTTTGTTAATACCATTGCAGTGGATATATATGCTTAATCGCCTTGCGTTTAGCACCAAAATGCACTGCGTTTAGTACCAAAATACACTGCGTTTAGCAGCAAAACGCACTGCGTTTAGCGGCATATTGCACTGCATTTAGCTGCAAAACGCACTACATTTAGCGGCAAATAGCTCCGAAATGGGTGCAAATGATGGTGTTTTGAAATAAATATTCATTTTGCCTGCATTCACATGCTGTCCCTTTTTGCACCAAAAGCAACCCTCGCGAGAATCGATTTTTTGCGGTAGGGTGAGCGGCTGGTGGATAAAAATGGCACTCATAATGTTAAAATCTATGCTGAAAAACGGACAAAATGTAAGTCTGTGAGTAGGTAAGTTGACGAGTTGACGAGTTTACAAGTTAACGAATTTACAAGTTAACGAGTAGACAAGTTAACAGGTTAGCGAGTAAACAAGGTGACAAGTTAACCTGCCGTCTGCAATGCGTCAGCTGTAAGTGTCCAATCTGCCTTTACTTTATCTCACCCGTTTTATAAAAGTTAAGCAGGTGGATGTTAAGAATGGCCATGTACTTACTTTGCAGTTCGTTTTGCTGAGCGGTAACAAGATTGTTTTTACCAGTCATCAGTTCGATGATGTTTTTTAGTCCGAGGTTGAACTGCTCGTTCAGCAAGTCGTAGCTTTGTTGCGCGCTTTCAACACTCACCTTAGCAGCCTTGTACTTGTTTTGGTTGTTGGTGGCTTGCAACCAACATTCCTCGATATTAGAATAAAGGGACGTTTGCTTATCTTGCAATTCGAGCATCGAACTCTGCCTCTCGAATTGCGCCCTGTTAACGGCCGTGCGCTTATTGCGATTGTCGAAGAGCGGAATGCTGAGGGTGAGGCCCGCGCTCATGTCGAAGTTGGTTTTTATTTGCGTGCCCCAGGCATTGTTGCTCATTGATGTGGTGTTCGTTCCCATGCTTGCGCCAAGGCTAAGCGTGGGCAGATTTTGCGCCTTGGCCACCTTTATGCTTGTTTCGGCGCCGTTGATGGCTAGCTGTGCAGCCTTTAATTCGGGTCGCCAACTGATGGCTTGGGTATACACCTCGCTAACCGAAGGAATGGGTTGTAGCGCCATTTCGCCGGTGGTTGCAGGCACCGCCACTTCGAAAGGTGCACTGTCGGTGATTTGCAAAAGCTGTTTAAGCTGGCGCTTAAAGTCGGCCAATGTGCTCTGTGCCGAAAGCACATTGTATTCTTCTTGTGCTCGCTGTGCGGTGAGTTGTGCCAAGTCGGCTTTGCTCATCTTCCCCACGTTCAGCATCTCTTTTCCTCGTTCCTCGTTTCGTGCACTCGTTTCTAAGGCCTGTTTGCTTACGTTGATGGCCTCTGCCGAATATAAAATCTGTACGTAGAGTTGCGCAATGCGTTCTTGTATGGTGGCAGCCGATACCATAGCTTCGGCCTCGGCTTTGCTCATTTGCAGCTGGTTAAGGGCAATGGTGTTGCGGTTGCGGTTCCCGTTCCACAGCGTCCATTGGGCATTGATAACGTATGTGCCGTTATAAAACACCTTGTCGACACTCGATTGTACCGAGCCGTTGGCTACTCGCGCCGCTCCTGTTTCGGGCCACGGCCGATAGTTTACGTTTTGCGATGTGGAGGCCGATACCGAAGGCAACAGCTCGGCCTTGCTGTGCAGCATCTCTTCTTCGGCCGACTTAACGGCAATGCGTTGCTTTTGCAGACTGATGTTGTGCTGCATGGCGTGGCTTATGCAGTCTTTCAATGTCCATTGGTGGGTTTGGGCAAAGAGCATGGTGGGCAAGGCAAAGAGTATGCCTAGGCTTAGGGTCCATTTCTTCATTGTATGAATAGTTGATGGGTTTACGAGTTGACGAATTGACAAGTTCACGAGTTTACGAATTTATGTGTTGGCAAGTTGACGAATTGAGCGGGTGGTGTGCCTGTTTCGCCATAGGCCTACTGTTTAACAAAGCGTTTTATCGTTGCTCGAAAAGTGCGTTTTGTTGCCAATTAGACACAAAAAGAGCCGAAAAAGTTTACAAAGACGATGGTCTTTAACAATAATTTGTGGTGTTGTGGCTGCGCATTGAGAGCTTGAAAGCATACCAAAGTGTTGGCAAAACGCATTTGCATCCGTGTCTACACCTCGCCGAAAGGCAAGCGGAATGTGCAACCTGCCTTCCAATTGCTGCATCCGTAAGCCCCTTTGCCCTTGATGATAACTCCTTGCTTGCATTGCGGACAGGGCTTACCCACAATGCTCTCGTGGGCTTGGAGGGTTTGCGGTGCGGTTGGTTCGGGCGTGGCCGAGCCCTTTGTTGCGTTCTGCGCCTTGGTCTTTGGGTTGGCTTGCGTTTTGGCTTTTGGTGCGGATGCCTTCTTCTTGGCGATGGTTTTCTTGAGGTCGTCTTCGGTGGTGATGGTGATGTGGCGGTTGGAGTTGTCGGCCAACACCTCGTTGACGATTTGGGTTATCTGCGCTTTCAGCTCGTTAACAAACTGCTGCGCATCGTAGTTGCGGTGCTCGATGTCGCGCAGTTTCTTTTCCCAAATGCCAGTTAGTTCGCAACTTTTCAGCAGTTCTTCGCGAATGATGCCAATCAGTTCGATACCCGTTGGCGTGGGCAAAAGGTTCTTTCGCTCGCGACGGATGTAGTGGCGTTTAAACAAAGTCTCGATAATGCCGGCTCGCGAAGAGGGTCGGCCGATGCCATTCTCTTTCAACGCACTGCGCAACTCTTCGTCGTCGACGAATTTACCCGCCGTTTCCATGGCGCGCAAGAGCGTTGCCTCGGTGTAGAACTTAGGCGGAACGGTCCACTTCTCGCTCAGCGTGGGCGTGTGCGGACCCTTTTCGCCCTTGGTAAAGGTGGGTAGCGTGCGTTCTTCGGTCGTTTGTTTGGTCGACTCTTCATCGTTGTTGTTGGTGTTCGTTTCTTTGGCGTAAAGCACACGCCAGCCCTGTTCCAATATCTCTTTGCCCGTGGCTTTCAGCTCAATGTCGTCTACTTCGCCCGTCACGGTGGTGGTAGAAAATTTGCAATCGGGATAGAACACGGAGATGAAACGCCGCGTAACGAGGTCGTACACGTTGTTTTCCATATCCGAAAGTGCGCCTGCCGGAACGCCCGTAGGGATGATGGCGTGGTGGTCGGTAACCTTCGACGAGTCGAAAACCTTCTTGCTTTTGTTCAAAGCCTTGCCTAATAGCGGCTGCGTGAAGGTTTCGTAGCCGCGCACACCTTTTAATATAAGGGGACATTTGGGGTAGATGTCGTCACTAAGATATTGCGTATCTACACGCGGATAGGTGGTAAGTTTCTTTTCGTAGAGGCTTTGTATGAGGTTTAGCGTGGTTTCGGCCGAATAGCCGAACTTGCGGTTGCACTCCACTTGCAGCGAAGTGAGGTCGAAGAGGTGGGGCGGAGCCTCCGTTCCTTTCTTCTTCACAACGCCCGTTATCTCAAAATCTTTGTCGGCAATGGTGGCAAAGGCGCGTTCGCCCTCTTCCTTGTTGGTGAACTTGCCCTTGGTGGCGGTGAACAGCGTGTCGCGATAGATGGTTGAAAGCACCCAATAGGCTTCGGGTTTAAAGTTGTCTATCTCTTTCTGCCTGTTAACGATGAGGGCGAGGGTGGGCGTTTGTACGCGCCCGATGCTTAGCACCTGTCGGTTTTGCCCATACTTCAAGGTGTACAGGCGCGTGGCGTTCATTCCTAAAATCCAATCGCCAATGGCACGGCTAAGTCCTGCTAGGTATAGCGGTTGGTATTCGCTTTGGTCTTTAAGGTTAGCAAAGCCCTGGCGTATGGCCTCCTCGGTGAGCGACGAAATCCACAATCGCTTAACAGGGCATTTGGCTTGCGCCTTCTGCATCACCCACCTTTGTATCAGTTCGCCTTCTTGTCCGGCATCGCCGCAGTTCACAATTTCGTCGGCGTTTTGCATGAGCCGTTCAATCACTTGGAACTGTTTTTCGATGCCGCGGTCTTCAATTAGCTTTATGCCGAAACGTTGGGGTATCATGGGAAGCGCGCCCAAACTCCACCTTTTCCAATTGTCGGTGTAGTCGTTGGGTTCTTTTAGGGTGCAGAGGTGGCCAAAGGTCCACGTCACCTGATACCCGTTGCCCTCCATGTACCCGTCGCGCTGTGTTGTTGCGCCTATTACAGAGGCGATGTCGCGCGCTACGCTGGGTTTCTCGGCTATGCAAACTATCATCTTCTATTATCTAATTAAGACTACAAAGTTAGGAATTTTATTTTTAAAATGGCGCGCGTGGTGAGCCTAACTGGTTTAAGGCAGGTTGTAAATGTTCTCTACAAAGGCGCAAACCTTGGCTCTAAGTGCTGCTCTACGCGGTATTTTTTCGGCAGGCCGTCTAAGAACTTGCCTTGGAAAAGGCGTTGTTTGCACACTTTCTGTGCATGAAAAACATAAAAAAAAAACTGTGGCAAAATCGCCCTTCGTCTCGCAAAAGAATGCTAACTTTGTCGCACTACAACATGTTGAACCCTTAAAAAAAATAAAGCGAATGAACTTTCTGAATTTGGCAAAAGAACGATTTTCTGCACGTGCTTTCAGTGCACAAGTAGTGGAAGAAGACAAGGTGAACTATCTTTTGGCGTGCGCCCAACGTGCACCCTCGGCCTGCAACAAGCAGCCGTGGCATTTTGTGGTGGCGCAAACGGAGGAGGCTCGGCAGAAGGTGCAACAGTGCTACAACCGCGATTGGCTGAAAGCGGCACCCCTATACATTATTATATATGCAGCCGATGACAGGGCTTGGGTGCGCGAAGAGGACGGCAAGAACCATGCTGACATTGACGCAGCCATAGCCATTGAGCACCTTTGCTTGGCTGCAACAGCTGTGGGTTTGGGCAGTTGCTGGGTGTGTAACTTCGATGTTGCGGCATTGCAAGCGGCCTTCCCGCTAGGCAAGGAGTGGCATCCCGTGGCCATTTTGCCCATCGGTTATCCTGCAAACACGCCTTCCAAGCCGTCGCCTCGCAAGGAAATTGGCGAAATCGTGTCGCGTTTCTAGTGCTTGAACGCATGCAAAACACAACCTTAAAAGTGAGAAAAAGCGCGGCGAAGAACCACATAAAGGCTTCACGTCGCGCTTTTTTACAAATTTAAACAGAGTGTCAAAAAGACAATTGACATACGCAAACAACAAGTTGTCGCTATTGGATAATCGCTCTTTTCGTTACTTTTTGCAACATATTTTACAGCTAAGGTTTATTTCATTACAAATCATTCGCAACGCAGGCGCATGGTAAACGAAAAATATCCACTAAAAAATTTGGCAGGAATAGCAAAAAAAACTATCTTCGCACCATCAACTACCAATTAACGATAAAGGCGAGTCCTAAGAGCCACCTACAATGGGTTGCAGAATTTTAGCTGAACAAGCTTGGCTCATTTCCCCAACGAGGCGTAGCAAGCTATGCAACGTGAAGGAAAAGCAGAAGGCACTAAGCGAAAAACGAAAAGCCATGAAGGGATGCACAACGCCACTAACCCGTGCAGGCCTTAGGACACGCACAAGGATGTCTATATTACTAAAAACATAAACGAATATGAAGAAGTACAATTTTAATGCCGGCCCCTCAATCCTACCTAGAGAAGTTATCGAGAACACGGCGAAGCAGATTTTAGACTTTAATGGTTCTGGACTTTCTCTCATGGAGATTAGCCACAGGGCAAAGGATTTCCAGCCCGTTGTTGACGAGGCCGTTGCCTTAATTAAAGAATTGCTCAGCGTTCCCGAAGGATATTCGGTTATATTCCTCGGTGGCGGTGCTTCGTTACAGTTTACCCAAGTGCCCTGCAACTTCCTTATTAAGAAGGCTGCCTATCTTAATACGGGCGTATGGGCAAAGAAATCTATGAAAGAGGCTAAACTTTACGGCGAAGTTGTGGAAGTTGCCACATCGGCCGATGCCAATTTCACTTATATCCCAAAGAACTTTGACATCCCCGCAGATGCCGACTACCTGCACGTTACCACCAACAACACCATCTACGGAACGGAAATCCGCAAGGAAATAGACTCGCCAATACCACTTGTCGGCGATATGTCGTCGGATATTTTCAGCCGTCCCGTTGACGTTTCCAAGTACGACTGCATCTACGCTGGTGCCCAAAAGAACTTGGCAATGGCTGGTGTTACCGTTATCATCGTGAAGAACGACAAACTGGGACGCGCTCCCCGTCAAATCCCAACCATGCTCGACTATCGCACGCATGTTGACAAGGGCTCGATGTTTAACACGCCACCTGTTGTTCCCATCTATTGTGCACTCGAAACGCTACGCTGGATTAAGAAGAGCGGCGGTGTTGAGGCAATGGACAAGAAGGCCATCGAAAGAGCTAAGATAATTTATGATGAGATAGACCGCAACCGCCTTTTCCGTGGAACGGTGAAAGAAGAAGACCGCTCGCTGATGAACATCTGTTTCGTGATGAACGAAGACTTTGCCGAGTTGGAGAAACCTTTCATGGAGTTTGCAACGCAAAAGGGTATGGTAGGCATCAAGGGCCACCGCGACGTTGGCGGTTTCCGAGCAAGCTGTTACAATGCCATGAGCATCGAAGGCGCAGAGGCTTTGGTGGCTTGCATGAAGGAATTCGAGGCTAAACTTTAGTTTGCAGATAGATTTTTCGTATTCAAGTGGTGGGCCGTGTGCCTCGTTTTAGGCCTCGACCCACCTTTATTTATTCACCTTAAGTATATACAATTTTCCTTATGAAGGTACTTGTTGCTACTGAGAAACCTTTTGCCGCCAATGCGGTGAAAGCCATTAAAGAAGAGATAGAAAAGGCAGGACACGAACTTGTTTTGCTAGAAAAATATACCGAGAAGGCACAATTGCTCGATGCCGTGAAAGATGTTGAGGCCATGATTGTGCGTTCCGACAAAATTACGCCCGACGTAATGGATGCCGCTCCCAAACTTAAAATCATCGTTAGGGCTGGTGCCGGCTACGATTCCATCGATACGGCGTACGCCAAAGAGAAAGGCATCATCGTAGAGAACACCCCTGGACAAAACGCCAATGCCGTGGCCGAATTGGTGCTTGGCTTGCTCGTTTATGCCGTTAGAGCGTTCTTCAATGGCAAGTCGGGTTCAGAACTTATCGGCAAAAAGCTGGGATTGTTGGCTTTCGGAAACGTAGGTCGCAACGTGGCTCGCATTGCTAAGGGTTTCGGTATGGACGTTTATGCCTACGACGCTTTCTGTCCTGCCAACGTTATCGAAGAGGCTGGCGTACACGCTGTGGCCAATCAAGAGGCTTTGTTCGACCAATGCGACATCGTTAGCTTGCACATCCCTGCTACACCCGAAACAAAACAGAGCATCAACTATGCGCTCGTTAACCGCTTGCCCAAGGGTGGCATATTGGTTAACACTGCCCGCAAGGAAGTGATTAACGAGGCCGAACTGCTCAAACTTATGGCCGAACGCGAAGACTTGAAGTTCGTTACCGACATCAAACCCGATGCCGATGCCGACTTCGCTAAGCTGGAAGGCAGATATTTTAGCACGCCTAAGAAGATGGGCGCACAGACTGCAGAGGCCAACTTCAATGCAGGGCTGGCCGCAGCTAAGCAAATTAACGCATACTTCGCTGATGGATGCACCAAGTTCCAAGTAAATAAGTAACACAGACTATGGCAACGATAAGACCATTTAAAGGCATCCGCCCACCCAAAGAACTGGTTGAGAAGGTGGAATCGCGCCCCTACGACGTGCTAAGCTCCGAAGAGGCTCGTGCAGAGGCCGGAGATAACGAGATGAGCCTGTACCATATCATCAAGCCTGAGATTGATTTCTCGCCCGATACATCGGAGTACGACCCCAAAGTTTACGAGCAAGCTGCACGTAACTTCAAGAAATTCCAAGACAAGGGATGGCTCGTACAAGACGAAAAACCAGCTTATTACATCTATGCGCAAACCATGAACGGCAAAACGCAGTATGGTTTAGTGGTGGGTGCTTTTGTTGAGGACTACCTAAACGGGACCATCAAGAAACACGAACTGACGCGCAAGGACAAGGAAGAGGACCGTATGAAACACGTTCGCGTGAACGATGCCAACATCGAACCGGTGTTCTTTGCCTATCCAGACAACAAGGTGCTTGACGAACTGATTAACAAGTACGTTAAGAACAACGCACCTGAGTACGACTTCATTGCGCCTATCGACGGTTTCGGACACCAGTTCTGGGTTATTTCCGATGCTAACGACATCGACGTTATCACAAAGGAGTTTGCTAAAATGCCTGCTCTTTACATCGCCGATGGTCACCATCGCTCGGCCGCTGCCGCATTGGTTGGTGCCGAAAAGGCCAAAAACAACCCCAACCACAAGGGCGACGAGGAGTATAATTACTTCATGGCCGTTTGTTTTCAAGCATCGCAACTCACCATCCTAGACTATAACCGCGTGGTGAAAGACCTTAACGGACTTACTTCTGCCCAGTTCTTGGAGAAACTGGAAAAGAATTTCGACGTGCAAAAGAAGGGCAAAGAAATGTATCATCCCACTGGGTTGCACAATTTCTCACTCTATCTCGATGGCGAATGGTACAGTCTCACAGCCAAGAAAGGCACTTACAACGATGCCGACCCCATCGGCGTGCTTGATGTCGACATATCTAGCCGACTGATTCTCGACGAGATTTTGGGCATTAAAGACCTTCGCACCGATAAGCGTATCGACTTCGTGGGTGGCATTCGTGGCCTAAACGAACTGAAAGAACGTGTAGATAGCGGTGAAATGAAGATGGCTTTGGCCCTCTATCCCGTGTCGATGCAACAGATTATGGACATCGCCGACAGCGGAAAGATTATGCCACCGAAGGCCACTTGGTTCGAACCAAAACTGCGTTCGGGGCTTGTAATACACAAGTTGAGCGATTAACATACCCTCATATCAAGGCCGTCGGGCATGCTTTTGGAGTGCGCTATTGTGCGTAGAAAGCTGCCCGCGGCTTTTTTATTGCTATTTTTGGGCTTGGTTTTTAGGTCAGCCAAGCCTCGTTCGTCTATAAGGTATGCCGAACCGAGAGTTGAAAATAGGCTTGTATTGGCTTGCTTATTGGTGAAGTTTAAGTTTTTAAACTTGTTAGTTTTTGAGTTTGTTGGCTTTTAGTTTGTAAGTTCCTGAGTTTGTAGGTGAACCCGTCTAGGCTTTTATTATTTCTATAAATTGAGAGAATTTTGTTGTCTTTGTGATGTCAACACAAAACAAACACTCCTCTCATATACGAAGTGCAGAACAAATCAACTCACTGGCTTATCATCTCACGAAAACCCAACAACTCCCGAATACATCAA
>ERZ772957.1502-NODE-1502-length-15039-cov-6.584090_pt1 | contig 15039 bp, 18 predicted proteins | sample MGYA00580682_ERZ772957 | MGnify/ENA primary metagenome ERZ772957 (study PRJEB29015, sample SAMEA2737921) | human oral metagenome | biome: human oral; feature: human-associated habitat; material: dental | place: China | collected 2025 ...
CGTCCCAAGAACACAAGCGTTAGCGAAGTGTGATTGGTTGACGTTGACCGCTCGAAACGGGGGAGGGGGATCGCGTAAGCGGTGGAAGGGGCGGCTTGAGCGTCCATCACATATCATAACATGACAAAGGGTGACCGCATAAAGTCTGACGACTTCGTGCGATCACCCTTTTTGTTACTTCTTCTTCTCTTTTTCCTTGGCGCGCGCCTTCGCCGCCTTTTCCTTCGCCTTTGCCTTGTCGCTGACCTTCTTGTCCTGCTGATACTTCGCATAGTCGACGCCCATGCTTGCCAGCTTGTGCTTGATTGTCATGATCGGGTGGCGCAGGAACATGCCGCGCTGCGTACTCTGCATGATGGTGAGGAAGTCCTGCGTCGCCTTTGCACCGAAGCACGGGCGGTCACAGCGGTCGCAGATCGGCTTCGTAATGCCGTAGGGGCAGCGGTCGATCTTTGTGAAGACGGTCGCGAGGAGCGCCGTGCAGGAAGGGCAGAGCTTGCCGCTCTTCGGGCTATGGTGCTTGCTGCAGTATACGCCGAAGGTCTTGCGGATGTTCTCCTTCTCCTTCGGGATGTTGTTCTTGAGTTCGGGCGGTTTGCGCTTCGGGAGGAAGCGTGAGAAGATGCTCATGCGATTCACCTGTGCTTTCGTCTTATCTATATTATGATGTGTTTCTCTCCAATTTGTCATTTTACCGATTTTTCATGGAAAATGCAAGGGAGAAGTATGCGTGACTTTTGGACTAAAATAGGGTACAATGACAGCATAGATATGTTCAGGAGGGTATGATGCGTACGAGTGAGAAACGACGGTTAAGAGGTGGTCAGCGCATGGATGAACAGCTCATAGAGGGGCTTGAGGAGGGGCAGCTGCGCAGACTGCTGACGAATACGATCGATACGATCGAGGACAATAAGACGCAGATCTTTGACATCTACCAGAATACGCGCAGCGAGGTGGATGATGCGCGCGAGCGTCTGGCGGAGCTGAAGAAGCGCGTTGCGGAGAAGATCGAGCGCGTGGATGCGCTTGCCACTGAGGAGCAGAAGGCGAAGCAGCGGCTCGCGGAGGTGAGTCGGAATTTCGCGGAGCACACGGAGGATGAGATCCGCAAGACCTATGAGGCGGTGTCGATCATCCAGATCAACCTTGCGATTGAGCGCGAAAAAGAGCAGATGATGCGTGCGGAGCGCGACAAGCTCGAGATCCGTCTGCGCTACCTCTATAATGTGGTTGTGCGCGCGGAGCATATGGCGCTCTCCATCGGCTCGGTTCTGAGCTATCTCAGCACGCAGGTGAGCGGTGTGCTCTGGAAGATCGAGGCGGTGCAGAAGGACAAATTTGTCGGCGCACGCATCATCAAGGCGACGGAGGAAGAGCGCTATCGCATTTCCCGTGAGATTCACGACGGACCTGCGCAGGATCTTGCGAATGTCCTCTTTATGACGACGATCACGGAACGCCTGATGGATCAGGATATGGCGGAGGCAAAGAATACGCTCGGGGAGCTGCGCGATGAGATCCGCAAATGCCTCACGAGCGTGCGGCAGATCATCTTCGATATGCGGCCGATGGCGCTCGACGATCTGGGGCTGCCGCAGGCGGTGGAGCAGCTGATCCGTCTCTTTGGCGAGCGCGGGAAGCTGCGCGGGACGTTCAGCATGGAGGGGGCGTATTACCCCCTGCCGAAGCATGTGGAGATTGCGATTTTCCGCATTGTGCAGGAGGCGCTGAACAATGTCGTCCACCACGCGAAGACGGACAAGGTGCGCGTGCGTATGCACTATACCGCACAGGCACTCACGGTTCTCATTGCGGATGACGGTGTCGGATTTGATATGAACCGTGTGCCGGAGGAAAAGGAGGAGGCGGAGGATGCGCTCGACATGGAGACACAGCGCCGCCTGCGCGGGCGCCATTTCGGCGTGATCGGCATGGAGGAGCGCGCGAAGATCATCGGTGCGGCGATTCAGATTCTCTCCGAGCCGGGCAAGGGAACGAAGGTGCATCTGCGTGTGCAGAACCGCATGGTAGAGGGCGCGTGAGCGCGCCTCTGGCGGAGGCTGTGCTCCGCTACGCGGGGCTTGGCGTTCTGCCTCTGCATACGCCGGGACACAAGGGCGGGCGCGGGGCGCATCCTCTGCTCAGGCGCTTCCTCACGGAGGAGGGGCTGCGTGCCGATGTCTCGCTCTCGGCGGAGCTGGATGATCTCCATGCGCCAACGGGTTGCATCCGTGCGGCGGAGACTCTCGCGGCAGAGGCGTACGGCGCCGATGCGGCGTATTTCATGGTGAACGGGACGACGGGCGCGATTCACACGATGCTGATGGCGGCGCTCGCGCCGGGCGATGTTCTCCTCGTACCGCGCAATGTGCATCGCTCGATCGTGGGGGCGATGATCCTCACGGGCGTGCGCCCCGTCTACATGCAGCCCGAGATCGATACGCGGCTCGGCATCGCAATGGGGGTGTCACGCGCTGCGGTGGAGTGCGCCGTGCGGGAGCATCCCGAGGCGCGCGCGGCGCTTCTCGTCTATCCGACGTACTACGGCGTGGCGACGGAGCTGGAGAGAATTGCGGACTTCCTGCACGCGCATGACATGCTCCTCCTGACGGATGCGGCGCACGGCGCGCACTTCGCATTCTCGGAGGAGCTGCCGCCGTCTGCAATGGCGGCGGGGGCGGATCTCTCGGCGGAGAGCACGCACAAGCTGCTCGGCTCGCTGACGCAGAGCTCCATGCTGCTCGCGCGCGGCGGGCGCGTGCCCACAGAGCGCATCCGTGCGGCGTCAGGTATTATCCAGACGACCAGTCCGAATGAGATTCTGCTCGCCTCGCTCGATCTGGCGCGCGTGCAGATGGCGGAGGAGGGCGCGGAGCGTCTTGCCGCTGCAATTCAATGTGCGCACGATCTGCGTCGCCGCATCAATGAGATCACGGGGCTCTGGGCATTCGGCGCGGAGCATATGGGGGCGCCGGGGATGGCTGCGCTCGATCCGCTGAAGATCACAGTGCAGGTCACGGGGCTGGGACTCTCCGGCTTTGCGGCGGAGGAGGAGCTGCGGCGGCGTGGTGTCGCCGTGGAACTTGCCGACGCGCGGAATGTGCTGCTCCTCCTATCCTATGCGGACGGGGCACGCGAGGTGGAGCGCGTGTATGCAGCGCTGCGCGATATGGCGGCGACGTGTGCGCCGATCTGTACGTCGCGCGGGGCAGCGGCGTTTCTCTCGTTGCCGCCGATTCCTCAGATGGGGATGGAGCCGCGCGCGGCGTATTTTGCGCCGCGTGAGTGCGTCTCGCTGACGGATGCTACGGGGCGGATTGCGGCGGAGACGATTGTCTTCTATCCGCCGGGGATTCCCGTGCTTGCGGCGGGCGATGTGATCGACGGCGCGACGCTCGCGTATCTCGCTGCGATGAAGGCGGCGGGCGCGCGCGTCGTCGGGGCGGCGGATACGTCGCTTCGGACACTCTTGGTGATTGCGGAAGGTTCGTATGGCAAAGGGTAAACTATTTATCATCGAGGCGGGGGACGGATCTGGCAAGGAGACGCAGACGCGTCTACTCACGGAGCGGCTTGTGCGCGAGGGGCATCGCGTCGTGCCCGTCACCTTTCCCGACTATGAGGCGGACTCCTCCATGCTCGTGCGGATGTATCTGCGCGGGGATTTTGGCGCGCACGCGGACGATGTGAACGCCTATGCGGCGTCCACGTTCTTTGCTGTCGACCGCTATGCCTCCTATCGGATGAAGTGGGGGCGGGACTACGAGGCGGGCGCGATTGTGCTCGCCGACCGCTATACCACCTCGAACATGGTGCATCAGGCGGTGAAGATCGCCGATGCGGCGGAGCGTGATGCGTATCTCGACTGGCTCTACGACCTCGAATTTCGAAAGATGGGACTGCCTGTGCCCGATGCGGTCTTCTTCCTCGATATGGAGCCGCGTGCGGCAGAGCGCCTGATCGCTGCGCGTGCGGCGGAGAAGGGCGCAGTGCCCGACATCCACGAGCGCGACGCCGCCTACCTCGCGCGCGCCCACGATGCCTATGTCCTCCTCGCCGCGCGCTACGGCTGGGTGCGCATCCCCTCGAGTGCGGACGGCGCACCACTCCCGATTGCGGAGATTCACGAGAAGCTGTATGAGGAAGTTGTGAAATATTTGTAATGGGGGGAGGAGGCAATATGCCTGAAATTTTTCCCGAGGTGTTGCAGGCTGTTCCGGGCGAAAACTATATCGTCTACGCCTATTTCAACGACGGTACGGTACGTCGCTACGATGCGTCGGAGCTATGGGTACGGGCGTTTTTGCGCGGCTACGTGATCGGCAGGTCTTTGCAGATACCATGACCGTAATAAATGGCTCTGTGGCATGGGATCTCGAAGGAAATCGCGATGCGACGAAATGTATCGATATCGATCCCTTTGTGCTCTATGAAGCCCCTGTTGTGAAAGATCCCTTCGAAGAGTCTGCATAAATAAGCCTCTGAGTGCAAAGGCATTCAGCAACGAAATGCTGTTTTTAAAAAGCCTCCCCCGTCGCTACGGGGGAGGGGGACTGCGTCAGCGGTGGTAGGGGCGCTTTGAGCGTCTGGACAAGACAAACAAAGAGGCTGTTTGCGGTGGTATGAGCGAATTCACTATCGCATGAGAGACACCTGTCGAAAGGAACGTCTATTGATTAAAGAAGTCATCATTGTCGAGGGGAAGATGGACGTCCTCGCTGTGCGGCGCGCAGTGGAGGCGGACTGTATCATCACGGACGGCTTTCGTCTGCGCAGCGCGGCGATCAAGAACATCCGCGCCGCCTATGAAAAGCGCGGCATCATCGTTCTGACGGATCCCGATACCGTGGGCGAGCGCATCCGTGCGCGCCTTACAGAGATGTTCCCGCGCGCGCGCCATGCCTTTGTCCCTGTCGAGGACGCGACGAATCTCAGCGACGGCGACATCGGCATCGAGCAGGCAAGCCCTGCGGCAATCCGTGCCGCACTTGAGAAGGTGCGGACGCCGATGGAACAGCCCACAGAGATCTTTTCAATGAGCGATCTGATGGCGCATGGGCTTACGGGAACAGAGGATGCCGCCCTTCGCCGTGCACGGCTCGGACGCCGCCTCGGACTCGGCTTTGCAAATGCGAAGACCTTTCTCCGCCGTCTCAATACCTACAGCGTGACGCGCGAAGAGTTTACATCTGCCATAGAGGAGCTGCAATGAACGCAAGTATACCCGTAATCGCCGACCCCAAGGTCACGCGCCACATCCTCAGCGCCTTTCACCTGCGCGCGAGCAAGCGGCTTGGGCAGAACTTTCTCGTGGATCGGTCGGTTGTGCAGGGGATTGTGGATGCGGCGGAACTCTCACCCGAGGATACGATACTCGAGATCGGCCCCGGCATCGGGACACTGACGCAGGGACTCGCCGAGACGGGCGCACGTGTCGTCGCCGTCGAGCTGGACAAGAAGCTCCCTGCCGTACTCGCCGAGACGCTGAAGGGTTACGACAACGTGCAGATCGTGCCGGGCGACATCCTGAAGCTGGATATCCCCGAGATCCTTGGACTTCGTGAGGGAGAGCGCTTCAAGGTGGTTGCGAATCTGCCCTACTACATCACGACGCCGATCATCATGACGCTGCTCGAACAGCGTCTGCCCATCGAGCGGCTCGTCACGATGGTGCAAAAGGAAGTCGCTGTCCGCATGACAGCGCGCCCGGGATCGAAGGACTACGGCGCGCTCTCCATCGCCGTGCAGTATTTCACTGTGCCGCGCATGGTCATGGATGTGCCGCCGCGCGCATTCATGCCCGCGCCCGAGGTCACGAGTGCCGTCGTCGCCTGTCATGTGCAGGAGCATCCTACCGTTCAACCGCAGGATGAAAAGCTCTTTTTCCGCCTCGTCCGCGCCGCATTCGGGCAGCGGCGCAAGACCCTGCTCAATGCGCTCACAGGCGCGGGACTGACGAAAGAGCAGACCCGTGCGGGACTCGCGGCGGTGGGCATTGAGGAGCAGATGCGCGGTGAGCAGCTTTCACTTACGGATTTTGCACGCCTCTCCGATGCGGTGGGTGCTCTCGAAAAGACGGAGGGATGATGATGTACTTTGACAGCCACATTCACACGGAGTTTTCCGCCGATTCGGAGATGAAGGCGGCAGAGGCGCTCAGAGAGGCGGAGAAGCAGGGGCTTGGTCTCGTCTTTACCGAGCATCTGGACTATGACTATCCTGCGGCGGGCGAGGAGGAGTTCATCTTCGATCCCGAGGCATATTGGGCGGCGTATGAGCCGCTCCGCGCCGAGGGAAACCTCTCCCTCGGTGTCGAGATGGGCATGATGGCAAGTGCGCGCGAAAAAAATGCCGCATTCCTGCGGCGCGCTCCGTTCGATTTTGTGCTTGCATCGATTCACTTTTTGGACGTAAAGGATCTCTACTATCCCGAGACATTTGAGGGGCGCGAGAAGCGGGAGATGTATCACGAATACTTCACCGTCATGCGTGCGGAGATCTATGCACACCCCTTTATCAACGCGCTCGCCCACATCGACTACATCGCGCGCAACGCGCCGTTTGAGAATCCTGAGATTTCGTATGGGGACTTTACGGAGGACATCGACGCCGTCCTGCGTGCACTCGTCGAGACGGACACCACCATCGAGATCAACACGCGCCGCCTCGGAGACACACGCGGCATCAAGGAACTCGCACCGATCTACCGTCGCTACCACGAACTCGGCGGACGATATGTTACCATCGGTTCGGACGCCCACGTCCCCGACGGTGTCGGTCGGAACTATGACCGCGCACGTGAGCTTGCTTGTGCATTTGACTTGCAGATTGTTACCTTCCGAGAGCGAAAGATGCGTGTTTGTGAGGACTAGGGGCTTATTTTAGCTGTTCGATGCGTTCCTGCGCCTCTTTGTAAACGCGTCCATCGGTTCGAATCCCAATGACAACGACCAACATTTGATGGTTCATGCGTATGAGCTGATAAACAACACGCAATCCATGCGCCCTTAGCTTAATCTTGAGCAGTCCTGATAAATTGCTAGCCGTATGATTCCCCAAAGGCTTTCCGTAGCCGCCTTCATTCGCCGGAAGTGGATTTTGCGAAACACGCAGGAGTGCTTTTGAAACGATTTTTTGCTGACTGCCGTCGAGGCTGTTGAAGTCTTCTGTCGCCTCCTTGAGAAAACGAACGTCCCAATTCATTCGATTTCAACCTCGTCCATTTGTTCAAGATCGGCGGCAGAAATCCCGACACTTTTGCAGACATCCTCAAAGGAAACGGTATCTTTTTCGTTGTGGTTCTGTAAACGTGCTTCGGCAATTGAAAGCAACTCTGCGTCGTATTGTGTCTCCAATATTGCCTCGTATTGTGCGGGCGAGAGCAGAATGCACTCCGGCTCGTTGTTCTTCATCACAACGGTCATGCCATTTTTCTTCACATTCGAGAAAATCTGTCCTGCCTTTCCACGGTTAAACGCTGTAATTGACACAGTGTTGTTCAGTGGCATTGCGTGTGCCATATTTCATCCCGCCTTTCCTTTTTATCTTACTATATATACAAGAAGAATACAACGAATTTGTCGACCTGTGCAAGTGCTTTTATACGTTGCCTCTCCTCTGCTTTCCTGTTATAATACAGGAGAATGGGTGGGGAGGCTTTTTTGTGCTTAGCAATTTCTTTGTCGCGCTTGGTGGCGTCGTGCCCCTGTTCTGTCTGATGGCAGTCGGTGTGTTCGTCAAACGGTCGCGCCTGCTCACGGAAGAAGAGCTGCTGCACATGAACCGCATGGTGTTCCGCGTGTTCTTCTTCTTTATGATGTTCTACAACATCTACATCTCCGATCCGGGGACGGCATTCCAACCTACGCTCATGCTCTTTGGTGCGGCGGGGGTGCTGCTCACGGCACTCGTATTTACTGGTATTGTCTGCCGCATTGAGCCGGACAATGCGCGGCGCGGTCCGATGATCCAGGCGGCCTTTCGCGGCAATTACGTCCTCATGGGCATCCCGCTCGTCAGCAACATCTTCGGTGATGCGGCGATTGCGATTCCGACCATGATGATTGCAGTCATCGTTCCCATCTACAATATACTCGGTGTGCTCGTACTTGAGACCTTTCGCGGCGGACGATTTGACCTCCTGCCGATCCTGCGCAGCGTTCTCATGAATCCCATGATCTTGGGAGCGATTACGGGGGCTCTGTGCCGTCTCGTAGAGCTGCCGATCCCTGCGCCTGTGCTGAAGCCTGTCGCGCAGATCGCGGCGGCGACCACGCCCGTTGCACTCATCATTCTCGGTGCATCCTTTCACGGTGGAAGCTATCACGCACATCTGCGTCAGCTCATCTTCTCGGTCGCCTCGCGTCTCATCATTGTGCCTGCCATCGTGCTTTCGCTTGCGATCATCCTTGGCTTTCGCGGTGTCGAGCTCGTGACGCTCATTGCCGTGTTTGCTACACCCTGCGCCGTTGCCGGCTTCGCCATGGCGCAGCAGATGCAGGCGGATGCGGAGCTTGCGGGAAACTGCGTCGTTTACAGCAGTGCGATCTCCTGCTTTACCATCTTTGGATGGGTGTTCCTCTTGAAGACCTTGGAATTCTTCTGAGGCAGGAGTTGCCTTGACATTCCCTATGGATTTTGTATAATTGGGACTAGGTTGTAATATGAAAAGGAGTCCGTCTGAAATGATATGGAAGAAAAGGCTTGCGGCTATTGGTGCGGTTACATTTGCCGGCTGCGTCGGAATTATGGCGCCGTCTGCGTATGCGGCGGTGGACTCCTCTGAGAAAATGGATGTGTCGAGCGATATACCTTATCGGGTCGTCGAAGGCGGCGACTTTCAGATGGCGACCCTCAAGGGGGATCGTCTTCTCGATACCTATCGTTTGACGAAATATGATGTGCTTGACATCCAGATTGTGGGATTTTCTACGTTTGAGTCGAACGACTCTGCAAAGATCAATGGGCTGAATGATGTTGTGATCGGCCCCGATGGCTATGTCCAGTTGCCCTATGCCGGTTCAGTCAAACTTGCCGGACTCACACTGGATGAGGCCAAAGAAGTTGTTTCCGAGAGACTGCGTCGCTATCTGCGCTTTCCGGATTTGTCAATCCTCGTCAAGGCCTATGGTGAACGTAAGATCTACGTCATGGGGGAGGTCGCACAACCAGGAATTCATGAGCTGAAGGTAGACACATTGAATGCCTATGCAGCAATTTCTTCGGCGGGAGGCATTACAAAGCGTGGACGCAGTACAAAGGTGCAGGTGCTCCGTGTCGATGGCGATACCATGTACTATAAACAGATCAATATCAAAGACTATATCAAGAAACATGATCTCACACAGAATGTCGCCCTGCAGGATGGCGACATTGTATACGTACCGCGCTCTAATGGGATCAAATTTAATGAGGATATCCTGCCGTATATCAATGCGTGGGCGATGTATAAGGCGCTCGTGGACTAAGCGGAGGGCGTAGAACATGGAACGAAATGAAGATTCGATTGACCTCTCGCGGCTGTTTCGAGTGATGGGCGACCATAAGGCGGTTATCTTTGGGATTGTGGGAGCCTGTACCCTTGTTGCTCTTGTGATTTCGCTTATTCTGCCGAAACAGTATGAGTCCACAACCCTCGTTCAGACCAGAACAGCTACAAAAGTTGATATTTCAGGCGCAGCTGCCGCAATGGCGGCACTTGGCATTGGCGGAGGGAGTGTTCCCTCGCCAACGATGAACTACATGGAGTTGATGAAGTCCCGTACTGTTCTGGAACCAATTATTGACAGCTTGGACTTTGATTCAGATGAACGTCCGGATACAAAAAAATTTGCTAAGAAATATCTGGATATAAAAAACACAAAAGGGACAAATCTCATTGAGGTCACTGCACTTAGTGATACACCTGAGGAAGCACAGCGTATCTCACAAGCTGTGGTAGATAACTTCCTCCTCATGCAGACGGACATGAATCAGCAGACGCAGTCTTTGCTGATGCAGTTCCTCGATGACCGTATCAGTGGGACGAAGAAGGAAGCTGAGGAGGCGGAGGCGAAGCTTGCGGCGTTCAGTCGTGAGCACAAAGTCTATAGTCCAGACGATCAGGCAAAGGCTGCGATTGAACAGATGGCAGCCTTTGATAAGGCAATCAGTGAAGTCGTGGTGGAAGCAAAATCAGCGCAGGCATCCCTCGATGCGGCAAACGAAAAGCTTGGCGAGCAGAAATCCGCGAGCAGGGCGTATAGTATCTCTGACAATACAACCGTGCAAAAGATTCGCGACCAGATCGTTGCCAAGCGTGTCGAGCTTGTCGGACTTGAGCAGAAGTATACGGAACTTCATCCGAGTGTTCAGCAGGCGCGTAAGGAGCTCGAACAGCTGCAGAGCAGCCTTGATGCAGAGGTGCTCGCGACAGTTGAGTCCAATGCGACGACATTGAATCCAACACAGTCCCAGCTCCTCAGCAAGGGTGCACTCGCTGCAGTCAATCTTGCCGTTGCCACAGCGAGTGAGAGTGCTCTGAAAGAACAGCAGGCGAAGAAGGAAGCGGAACTCGGCTCCTTCCCTGATGATGTCATGGATTACATGCGCCTCAGCCGTGACTCGAAAGTTAAAAATGAGGTGTATTTGAATCTTGTGAAACAGTATGAGCAGAACAAGATCCAGGCAGCGATGGAGAGCATGGACATCCAGATCATCGATGCGGCGAATCTGCCGGATATCGAGAAGCCCGTTGCTCCGCGCAAGAAGTTGATTACGGCGATTGGTTTTGTCGTCGGTGTCCTGCTTGCCATGGGGTACAGTCTGCTTGCCTATCGACGTGAAGCATAATACAGAAAAGGAGGGGGACATATTCATGCAAACGAGAACTTGGATTCCATCTCGCATTCGCAGAATATGCACGCCTCTCCTTTTTGTTGTTTTTGATTATATTGCTATTCTCCTTGCGGAGAAAATGGCATTTGGTCTGCACGATCTGTATGGGCTCCTCATGGGGGCATCCTATCATGTTCTGGATGCCTATCTTTTCTTTTGGATACCGTTTGTCTTTGTTTCATTCCTAGGCATTGCTCAGACCTATACGAAGATGCAGCCAATCCTTGAGACCGTGCGGCAGATCTTCTATGCCGTACTTTATGCACTGATTACCTGCATCCTTGCGCTTTACTTTATGCAGGCGAGTATGCTCGCCTCGCGTCTCTACTTTGTCCTGTTTGGCATTCTTGCATTGTTCAACATCTATGTCGTGCGGTACGTTTTGCTGAAATTTCTTAAGACAACGAACATGTTCATGAAGCCTGTTATCCTAATAGGGGCTGGAAAAACAGCAGAGATTGTTCTTCAGTTCTTTGAAGGGGATTTGGGATACCGCTATCGGATTGTCGGGTTGTTGGACGATGACCCGATCTCGGAGGAGCTTCCGCAGAAGTTCCTGTTGCTGGGCAAAGTGAACGATGCGGAAAGTATTATTCGAGATTCCGGTGTAAAGACAGTTATTATCACGGCACCGGGTATGGACAGTGCACGATTGGAGAAACTTGTTGCAAAGATTCAGCCTCTCGTCCGCGATATTCTCTTTGTTCCCGACCTCATGATGCTACCCTTGGGGCACGTCGGTGTTGAACCGTTCTATACTGAAAAAGTTTTTATGCTTAGCATCCGCAATAATCTTGCACGTAGGAGGAATCGTCTGGCAAAGCGTGTTTTCGATCTCATTGCGACTATTTGTGGAGGCTTTTTGATCCTACCGATTCTCCTTGTGCTGGCGGTGCTCGTTGGGATTGACAATAAGGGGCATATCATATTTGCTCATCGACGCGTGGGGCAGAATGGAAAACTCTTCCCCTGCTATAAATTTCAGTCGATGGTACCGGACGCGCAGAAACGTTTGGAAGAATACCTTGCCAAGACCCCAGAGGCTCGAAAGGAATGGGAGGAGTCTTTCAAACTTACAAATGATCCTCGCGTGACGAAATTAGGGGCATTCCTGCGTAAGACCAGTCTCGACGAACTTCCGCAGCTCTGGAATGTGCTGATGGGCGATATGAGTCTCGTCGGGCCTCGTCCGATCGTGACAAAAGAGATCGAGCGCTACGGGGACTATATCCGTGAGTACTACATGGTACCCCCGGGAATTACGGGGATGTGGCAGGTAAACGGGCGTAGCGATACGACCTACGAAGAGCGCGTTGCGATGGATACATGGTATGTGCGAAACTGGTCTGTTTGGATTGATTTGGTTTATCTATTTAAGACTGTAAAGACTGTGTTTACGGGTAAGGGTGCATATTGATAAACAATGTCTGTGCGTCATTTACGCGTGTACATTTGTGAAGAGATAGATTATTAAGGTGGAGTTTTGAGTGGGACAATTCGATATTGGTTTTGTTATATTGACATGGAATTCCGAGCGGTATATCCAGAAATGTATTGAATCTATCTTCCTGTTGAGAGAGTTTCAGGTAATAATTTGTGTGGTAGACAATGGGTCGTCGGATAAAACAATTCAGATATTAGAAAATCTGAGAAAAAAATCTGTTCCGCAAAAAATGGAATTGGATATTATCTCCCTGAAAGAGAATATGGGAACAACGATTAGTCGAAATTTTGGTATCAAGAAAATATCATCGCAGATAAAAAATCTTTGTATTCTTGACTCAGATACAATAATTAATAGAAATGCTGTTCTAGATATGTTGAGTCTGCTGTATAAAGATGAAAAAAATGGAATCGTTGGTCCTAGGATGGAAAACTCTGGGGGGATAGAGCAGCAATCTGGCAGAAATATTCCTACAATGACATTGAAACTACTTAAGGTCATGCCTATAAAGACTTTACGCGAAAAAGGAGAGGCGATGGAGCGAATCTCGAATTTTGATGAGGATGTAGTTCCGGTAGGATATTTGATGTCTGCTTGTTGGCTTATGCGAGCAGATCTTGTACATGAGATTGGCCTTTTGGATGAAAAGATATTTTATGCACCAGAAGATGTAGAATACTGTTTGCGTGCTTGGGAAAATGGATACCGTGTCTTGTTAGACAGACGGGTGAAGATCATTCATGAATGGCAGAGATTATCTCGAAAAAAACTTATAAGCAAACATAATTGGGAACATATCAAAGGGTTGCTTTATTTGTATAATAAGTATGGGTTATGGCATTCTAAAGAAAAATATGATCGTCTAATTCAGTGAGGAGACAAAGATGAAGATTTTTTTTGTAAATCCACCATTTAAGGCAGAGTATGGGAAGTTTTCACGAGAAAATCGAAGCCCCGCATTGACGCGAAGTGGAACATTGTATTATCCCTTGTGGTTGATCTATGCTGCTGCGGTTTGCCAGAAAGACGGCTTTACCGTAGAGTTTTTGGATGCTCCGGCAAGCCCTTTGAATCAGGCGCAATCTCTCGATTTTATTGATAAGCATGCAGAAGGTGTTCGCTTATTTGTTGTGGAAACTAGTACACCTTCTCTTTACAGTGATATTCATTTTATTGATGAATTGAAACAGCGCTATCCTAACGCTGTGTTTGTTCTTGTAGGAACGCATCCGTCTGCTCTTCCTGAGGAGACCCTTCAGCTCGGTCAATCCGTCGATGCAATAGCACGTCGGGAATATGATTATATTGTTCGTGATGTGGCGAGAGCTTTGCGTGACGGCGAGGATTTTAGAGCCGTTCCCGGTTTGACGTATCGTAAAGATGAAGAGATAAAAAGCAATCCGGACATGCCTTATATTGAGGATATTGATGAAATACCATTTGCTTCAAAATTTATAAAGGAATATCTGAACTACAAGGATTATTTCTTTGCAGCATCTTCGTATCCTGAAATCCAGATATTTACAGGACGGGGCTGTGTTGCGCGGTGCAATTTCTGTGTATATCCTCAGACACTGCATGGTCATAAATATCGACTGAGAACACCGGAAAACGTGGTGGAGGAGTTTCGGTACATTTCGGACAATTTTCCCGATGTGAAGGAAGTCGTTATTGAGGATGATACCTTTACTGCGAAAAAAGATCGCGTGATCAATATATGTAAACTGCTTATTGAAAAGGGGCTTCATAAGAAACTGTCATGGCTCTGCAATGCACGTGTCGATCTCGATTTAGAGACTATGAAAATGATGAAAAAAGCAGGCTGCCGCCTGATCATTCCAGGCATTGAAAGCGGCAATGAGGAGATCCTGAGAAATATTAAAAAAGGGACAAACCTCAAACTTATTCGCGCCTATATGAAAAATGCAAAAGAAGCTGGTCTTCTCGTTCATGCCTGCTATATGGTGGGAAATCAGGGAGAAACAAAGGAGACTATGGAGAAAACCTTCCAACTGGCGTTGGAACTCAATGCCGATACCGCCCAGTTCTATCCGTTGCTTCCATTTCCGGGAACAGAAGCCTACTTTTGGGCAAAGTCGAACGGCTACATTACGGGAAATTACGACGAATACGTCAAAGAGGATGGAACGATTAACTGCGTCCTGAATCTTCCGGATCTTTCGGCGGAGGAAATGGTCACATTTTGTAATGATGCACGAAGGAGATATTATTTGCGGCCTAGTTATATTTTACACCGTTTGTGGATGGGATTGAAAAGCCCTGATGATTTAAAACGTTCCTTGAAAGCTTTTGGGAAATTGAGGCAATTTTTATTAAAAGGATAAAGTCCAAAGGATGATTCGTTTATGATGGTACATCGTGATGGATTATTTGACTGTATAAAAGGCGGATTGATTCTCCTTGTTGTTCTTGGGCATAGTATCGTATATTCTTTTCCTGATGAGTATTTGACTCGTTGGGATTTTAAGTTGATATATTCATTTCATATGGCGTTCTTTATCCTTGTGAGTGGGTATCTGGTGGAAACATCCAAGAAAGAACGAGGTTGAAAATGGCTCTGGCACCGTTCGTGTAGATTGATGTTGCCGTATTGTGTATGGTCAGCTATTGCGAAGATTTTTTCAGTTGTGAGCATGCATTTTTTTCAAGACGTCATAGGCCTGGCGGGTGGAGGCCGGGACGATCTCCCCGACGCT
>ERZ772957.1503-NODE-1503-length-15039-cov-3.705886_pt1 | contig 15039 bp, 14 predicted proteins | sample MGYA00580682_ERZ772957 | MGnify/ENA primary metagenome ERZ772957 (study PRJEB29015, sample SAMEA2737921) | human oral metagenome | biome: human oral; feature: human-associated habitat; material: dental | place: China | collected 2025 ...
TCGGAGACGAGCACCTCCCCCAGCTTCCTCTTGTCATCCCTGCCCCCCTGCTGTATCTGCAGCGCCCGGACCAGCTGAGACTCATCGATGACCCCCGCCTGGACCAGGATATCGCCCAGCTTGGGCTGATGGGCATGCAGTGAGGCAAAACTAGGCATTATAGCATGCTCGGCCTTCTCGGGTGCGGGCTCAGGCGCGGCAGTGGGAGCCTGCACATTCGCAACCGGCGGCTGCACAGCCGCGACGGGAGCCTGCACGTTCGCAACCGGTGGCTGCACAGCCGCAGCAGGAGCCGGCACGGGGGCCAACAAGCTTCGAAGGGTCAGATTCGCCCCACGGATCTCCTCGGCTGGAGCCAAGGCAAACCGAAGGTCCAGCGAGGCCGCCTTGCGCAATTCCTCCTGAGTTCCGGCGTCCAGGGGGTCCGAGATCGCCACGAGCAACACCGACCCGCGATCCTGAAACTCCAGGGGAAAGGCGTTCAGGCGTTCCATGAGGTCCAGCGGCAGGATATTTTGGGTCGACACGTTGGTCACATAATCCTGCACATCGACCACGGGCAACATGAACTGGAGCCCCAAGGCCTCCGTGACCTGGCGCTCCGTCAGGATCCCCAGGCCCACCAGGATAGCCCCCAAACGTTTGTCCGAGTCCACGGCCTTGGCACTCAGCCCCTGCTCCAGCTCCTCGGGCGTGACCATGCGAGCCTCAAGCAAAATGTCTCCAAACCTTTTTTTAGCCATCGTATCGAGAACCTCCGCCTCTTGACTCAACGATACAACAAAAACGCTGCCGGAGCCCTCAGTGGCTTCTTACCGAACATAAGCAACACGAGAAGACAGCGAAAGAAAAACGGGAGAAGGATCAGGACACTACCTGCGTCCCCGCCCTGTCCGCCACGGCCATGCTCAAGGACTGGGGATCCGTGATGACAGCGCGCCGCCCCTCCCTGCCGGGGCGTTCCATAAATTGAATCACGGCCTGGATCTTGGGGAGCATGCTGCCCGGCGCAAAATGTCCCTCGTCCGCATAACGCTTCAGATCCGCAACAGTCACCCGGCTCAGGGCCCTCTGGTCCGCCCTACCGAAGTTGACGCAGACCTGGGGGACCCCTGTGGAGATGACCAACAGATCGGCCCCCAGACGCGAGGCCAGGAGGCTCGATGCGAAGTCCTTGTCGATGACGGCATCCCGCCCCTCGAGCGTCCCGTCGGGACGCCGAACCACGGGGATGCCGCCGCCGCCGACGGCGACGAGACAATGCCCTTGGCCCAGCAAGCTCTCGATGACCGTAGCCTCCACAATTTCCTTCGGTCTCGGAGAGGCCACGACCCGACGGTAGCCGCGGCCGGCATCGCTGACCAGAGCCCAATCGGGATGCTCACGGCGCACCCGCTCCACCTGCTCCTCCCCGAAAAAGGAACCTATCGGTTTCGAGGGGTTTCCAAACGCCGGGTCGTCCGCATCCACCAGAACCTGGGTCACGACCGTCACGGCGGTCTTTTTCATCCTCCTCCGCCGAAACTCGTTGCCCATGGCCTGCTGGATCTGATAACCTATGGCCCCCTGCGTGTCCGCGCCGCAATTCACCAACGGGACCGGATGCATCCCCTCCGCCTGCTCGGCTATTTCCGAGCGCCGCAGGGCAAAACCCACCTGAGGACCGTTTCCGTGAGTTATGACCACATCGCAGCCGCTCTCGATCATATCCGCGATATGGACCGCCGTCTCGCATATGGCCGCGTACTGATCCGCTACTGTCTTATGATCCTCATCCCTGATCAGCGAGTTTCCTCCGATCGCGACCACCGCCAGCCTGCCCATAAAAAATTCCCGCCCCTTCCGTCGTCCCGTCTCATAAGGCTCAGGCACTGCACAGGACGCCAACATCAAGTTCCAACGCTCCCGTCTCGGTGGGACATCATGCAGTCTTCGCCATATCGCCCACCGGCGGGCTCCATCGTTATTATCGGTATCGGCCCAAATAGACTTTTATTGATTGTACCATTTCTAAGAGATACAATCCACAGGATACGGCCGTTCCCCACACGGCCAACGGCACCGGATTTCAAGGAGCGGAACGGCGCAGGTGCTTTTCTTCTACATATAATTTTATCTGCAAGGAGCGATGGAGATGTCCGAACTTTATGGTCTGATCCTTACAGGAGGGAGCGGGACGCGGCTATGGCCGAGGTCCCGGGAGGACCTGCCAAAACAGTTTCTGGCCCTGTCCGGCACGCGGACGCTGTTTCAGGAGACGATCGTGCGGATGCTGCGCATCCTGCCCGTGGAACGCCTTCGGGCGGTGACCGGAGCCCCGTGGAGTTCCCTGGTGGCCCATCAGGCCCGGGAGATCACGGGGCCGTTCGAGGATTTCATCGTGACGGAGCCGACGATGCGCAGCACGGCGCCGGCCATCCTGCTGGGCTGCGAGTCGCTCCGGGATTCGGACGCGCGGGACGAGGACATCGTGATCGTCACCCCCAGCGACCACATCGTCCGGGACTCGGACGCCTTCGCCTCGGCACTGGAGCGCGCGGCGGAGGCCGCGGAGGCGGGATACCTGGCGACATTGGGCATCGTCCCCGATCGGCCCGACACCGGTTTCGGCTACATCCGCACGGGAGCGGAGCGGGAGGCCTGGTTCGAGGCCGAGGCGTTCGTGGAAAAGCCCGACCTGGAGACCGCTCGGGAGTACCTGCAAAGCGGCAAGTATCTCTGGAACGGCGGCGTGTTCGTCTTCAGCCTCGGCTGTCTCCATCGGGAGCTCGAGCGGACGGCCCCGGACCTGGCCGCCCTCGCGGGGCGGGGAGCGGAGGCGCTGGCCGGGGACTTCGAGGACATCGAGCCCGTCTCCTTCGACTGCGCCGTCATGGAACGGGCCCGGAGGGTGGCGGTGGTTCCGCTGGACGCGGGCTGGTCCGACGTCGGCTCCTGGGACGCGCTGCACGAGGTGTCCGACCGCGACGACCGGGGCAACGCGACGGTCGGGGACGTGACGCTCCGAAACGCCTCCGACTGCTTCGTGGATTCCCGGAACCGGCTGGCGGTGCTGAGCGACGTCGAGGGCCTCATCGTCGTCGATTCGCCCGACGCCCTCTTCGTCACGCGGCGCGGGGCCTCCCAGGGCGTGCGCGACGTCGTCCGGAGGCTGAAGGCCGAGGGGCGGCGGGAGGTCAGCCAGATCTCCGAGTGCACGAGGCCCTGGGGGGCCTACCGGGTCCTCTGCGAGGCGGAGCGCTTCAAGGTCCGGCACATGGTGATAACGCCGGGCAAGGCGGTATCCTTCCCGCCCCGCTGCCACAGCGTCGAGCACTGGATCGTCGTGAAGGGGGCGGCGCGCGTGCGCCTTGGGGACGAGGAGCGCTTCGTCCCCGAGGGGGACGGGATCTTCATCCCCAAGGATGTTCCCTGCCGGCTGGAGAACTGCGGACGGATCGGCCTCGAGATCGTGTCGGTCCTGGAGGGCGAATACTTGGGCGAGGGCGAGGACGCCGCAGGCACGGACCGGGCCGAAAGCCCCCGACGGTCCTCCACCGAAAAAATGAAAATAGGAGAGGCAGGAATATGAGTAATCCTGACGTTTGTACCGCCCCTTATCGATGCTAGAATGCCAAGCGATCGCTTCAGATGGGAAAAAGGAGCAAAAAAGGCAAAAGTGTGGGGTTCAAGCCTATTTAGGAGGGATTCATGTTGTTTTTGAGAAACTTTCTGGTTTTGAGCGTAACGGCGTTTCTGTTCGTCCTCGCCGCGGGGGGGGCCGCGAATGCGGCGGTCGATTCCGTCGGCGTCATCGATATGTACGAGGTCACCAACAACCATCCGAAGATGAACGACGCCAAGGCTCAGCTGGCGACGATATCCCGCCAGAAGGAGACCGAGGCGAAGGCCGCCGCCGACAAGGAGTCTGACCCCGCCAAGAAGGCCCAGATCGTCCAGGCAAAGCGGATGGAGCTGGCCAGGGAGGAGCAGAAGATCATGGACCCCATCTTCAGGGACTGCCAGCGGGCCGTCCGTGAGGTGGCCGTGAACAAGAAGCTGACCCTCGTCCTCAACAAGTCCGTCGTCCTGATCGGCGGTTCGGACATCACGCAGGACGTCATTCAGCAGCTGGCCAAGACCAAGAAGTAGCGGCCCGAGAGCGTTCCCCGATGGAAAGGCTGCGCCCTGCGCGCAGCCTTTCTTCATGTTCCCGGGTTCTCCAAATCTCCAAATCCAAGGGCCCGGGGTTTCCCGATCCTGAAGGGAGCCCGAAGTTCGACATGAAATTGTTCATCACGGATATAGACGACACGCTGTCGGTCGGGGAGACCGTCGCGGACGAGGTCCAGGGGGCTTGTTCCCACCTCCGCGACGCGGGGTGGGAGATCATGGTCGCCACGGGGCGAACCTACAGCACGGCCCGTGGGCACATGGAGGCGATCGGGGTGACCCGTCCCTCGATCCTCTACAACGGAGGCCGCATCGTGGACCCCGGCGGGCGCCCCCTCTACAGCCGCCTAATGGAGGAGAACCTGGCCAACCGCATCCTGGAGTACGTTTGGACTTTGCCCCTCGAGCTCCAGGTGTCCGGTGACGAGCGCATTTCCTGCCGGGAGACGGACGCGCAGACCCGAAGTTTTTTCGCAGACGTCGGCCCTATCCGCCTCCTGACGGAGCCCGTGGTGACGGAGCCCGTCTTCCGCGTCTGCCTGTGGATGGATTCTCGGCTCATGCCCGAGGTGGAGGAGGACCTTCGGGAGCGCTTCGGGCGCGAGGCCGAGATCTGCCCCGGAGGGCCTCAGTTCATGGACATCCAGCCTTTGGGCGTCTCCAAGGGAAGTGCGCTGGACCGCCTCCTCGCGGAGCTGCCCGCCCGTCCCGAGGTGATCGTCGCGGCAGGAGACCACTGCAACGACAGGGAGCTTCTGCGCCGCGCGGACATCGCGGCCTCGCCCTCCAACGCACACGAGGCGCTGCTTCGGGAGGCCGACCTCATCATCCCCCCCGTCTCGGAGCATGGCATCCGCACCCTGATAGACCACATTCTCTCTCCCGCCTTCTCCGCAGCCCCTTTTCCTCATGCAACCACGAGGCCGGGCCATCGCCTGTAGCCGTATAGCCTGTAGTCGTATAATAGAACACAGAATTACGGTTGCAGGGAGGCGGCATTCCGATGCGGGGTCCAATGAAGTTCTTCTCTATAATTGCAGCGTCTTTTCTTCTTTTCTCGGCCGGATGGGGCGTGGGGGGAACCGCCTGGGGGCAGCAGGACAAGGGCTGGACGTGGAACGTCCTTGTGGTCGCCCCGGAGGGCGGCTGGGAGGGCAACGCGGGGAAATCCGTGCACGCAGCCCTCTCCTGGCACGAGGCGGAGATCGACGAGAGCGGAACGGGGGTCAGGGGGCACGACCTCCGGTTTGTCTATCTTCCCTCGATGGACGAGGGCTCCGCTGCCGCGGCCTCGCTGCCGGCCGACAAACACACGGTCGCCCTGCTGAGCTTCGCCGCGCCCGAGGTCGACCGCATCCTGATCGGGAGGGCGGCCACGCTGGGCGTTCCCCTCATGCTGGCGGGTGGAGAGGACGTCTCCTTCCATCGGGCTGACGGCCGGCTCCTGCCCTTCGTCTTCGGCCTCGACCTCTTCCGAGACTACAGGAGCGAGGCCCTGGCCGCCTACGCCGTCAAAACACTCACCCCGCAGGACCACCTGGCCCTCATGGGGAGCCGCTTCACGGTACATCAGGAACGGGAGGCGAAGCTGTGTCAGTCGCTCCTGCTCGACGCCGGCTTCATGCCTATGCCCTACTGGGTGGACGCCTCGGTGACCGACACCTTCGCCCTCCTCGCGGAGGAGGTCGAGAGCTCCGGGCAGGGCGTCCTGGTCGCGTTCATGGGCAACATGGCCGCCAAGGAGATGTGGCGTACCTTCATGCGCACCTTCACGCCCTGGAGGTTGTGGCACTGCGGCAGGCCGGAGGAGTCGTTTCTGTCCTTCCATGGGATGGTCTTCGCCGACCAGAACCTCTTTCTGGAAAAACACGGCGGCTTCCAGGAGCTCAAGCGGCGCCTGTGGAATACCCGGACCCTCCAGGTCCCGGACAGCGTCGCCGCAGGCCGAGCGGATACCCTGGCGCAATGGCTGCTCCAGGGGCTGAACGCACTGCCGGGCCCACTGGAGAGCCTGGACCGCCCGGCCCTGCTGGACCGTCTGCGCCGGGTCGAGCGGATTCCCTTTGGCAATCAGGTGCTCGACGTGAACCCCGAGCTTCAGCGGCCCCGCCGCCGTCAGGTCTATATCCTGGAGATACGGGATCGCGAGTATTTCCTCCTAGACACGCTCTCAATCCAGGGCCCCGCTTATTTTTCATATTGACGCGAACCTGGGGGCCCCTTCCCCACTCCGTTCCTGATCCTGCGCGGGCGCCAATGCGGCATGATAAAATATCGGGACATGCGAAACAGTGCGGGGGTGGCGGAACGGCAGACGCACCAGACTTAGGATCTGGCGCCCTTGTGGCGTAGGGGTTCAAGTCCCCTTCCCCGCACCACAAACGATCGACACGTCATTTACGGCCTGCTGAAATTCCTACGCCCCGCGGGGCTCAACCAGCTCCAATATCATGGATCGAATCGGAGTTTCCTCAGCGTTCCCTTGGTTGTGCACTTATCTGGGGCCTCAATCCTTCTCGCGCAGCAGCAGCGCCGCGTTGACCACGACGAAGACGGAGCCGAAGTTGTGCCACAGCGCTCCGGTGACCGGCGTCAGGGCTCCCGCCGCGGACAGCGCGACGGCGCTGACGTTGATGAGCAGGGAGGCCACGATGTTGGTCCGCACCTTCCGCATCACTTTCCCCATCAGGCGAAACAGGTAGGGAAGGCGCTTGATCTCGTCGCTCACCAGGACGGCGTCCGCGGACTCCACCGCGATGTCGCTGCCTATCCCGCCCATCGCGATGCCGGCATAGGCGCTGCTCAGGGCCAGGGCGTCGTTCACCCCGTCCCCGATCATGCAGGTCGGCTCGCCCCTGTCCTCGTACTCCTTGATTACGGACGCCTTCTCCTCCGGCAGCAGGTCGGCGCGGACGTCCGCGATCCCCGCGGCGGACGCGGCCGAGCGAGCGGCCCGCTCGTTGTCCCCCGTGAGGAGCATGCAGGCGATGCCTGCGGACTCGAGCGCGCGGACCGTCTCCTCCGCCTCCGGCCGTATCGTGTCCGCGAGGGCGATCACCCCGACGACCTTGCCGCCGTGGGAAAGGCAGACGACCGTGGCCCCCTGGCCGAGGTACTCGTCCGCCGCCTCGGCGGCCCCGTCGAGGGGCGCCCCCAGGGAGGCGAAGTAGTCCGGCTTCCCGACGGCGACCTCCACCCCGTCGATCCTGCCGCTCACGGCCCGCCCTGCGATCACTTGAGAGTCGGAGACGGGCTCGGGGTCCTCCCTCGTCCGCCCCTGGAAGGCTGCGACGACGGCCCTGCCGAGTGGGTGCCCGGAGTACCGCTCGACCCGCGCCGCCAGGCGCAGGACGTCGTCGTCCGAGAAGGAGGCGTCGAGGCTCCTGAAGGCCGTGACCTGCGGCTTGCCGTGGGTCAGGGTACCCGTTTTGTCGAACGCTATTCGCCTCACCCTCGAGAGGCGCTCCAGCGCATCGCCGGAGCGAATGAGGATTCCGTAGCGCGCGGCGTTTCCGATCCCCGCGACGACCGCCGTGGGCGTCGCCAGGATGAAGGCGCAGGGGCAGAAGACGACGAGCGCCGTCACGGCCCTGACGAACTCCCCCGTGAAGAACCAGATGAGAAGGGCGCAGAGGAGCGCGGCGGCGACGAGCCACGTGGCCCACCTATCGGCCAGGGATACGATGGGCGCCTTGTTCGCGTCCGCCTCCTCCGCGAGCCGGATCATCCGCTGGAGCGAGCTGTCGCCGCAGGCCCGGTCCGCCCGCATGGAGAACGTCCCGAACCGGTTCGTCGTGCCGCTGGTGATCTCATCGCCCTCCTTCTTGTCCACGGGGATGCTCTCGCCGGTCATGACGGACTGGTCGATGGAGGTCCGGCCCTCCAGGATCGTCCCGTCGGCGGGGATCGTCTCGCCGGCGAGCACGGTCAGGACGTCGCCCGCCTGCACCTCGTCGGCAGGCAGGATGACGTCGGCGCCGTCCCGCCTGACGCGCGCCGTCCGGGGCTTCAGCCCAATCAGCTTCTCGATGCCGCGCCGCGCCTTCTCGGACGTGTAGTCCTCCAGCAGGGACCCTATCTGCATGATCAGCGCGACCTCCCCGGCCGCGAAGTACTCCCGTATTCCGACGGAGGCAACGAGCGCCATGGCGACCAAGAGGTCGGCCTTGATGTCGTGCTCGAGGATGACGCCCCTGGCCGCGCCGAGGAGGATCGGGAAGCCGCAGAGGACGATCGCGACCCACGCGACATCCGCCGGCAGGACATCGTTGAAGGTTCCCGTCAGGCTCAGCACCAGTGAAACCGCCGAGAGCAGGGCGCACACGACCGTGATGCGCATCTCGTTCTCCGTCCATCGTTCAAATAGATTCCCCAATAGATTCCTCAAGTTGATGACCTCCGTTTTGAACTTTTTTGACACGTTCCCATGGATTTCAGCGGGCCTGGAGCGGAACTTTTGGAAGTTGTTGAACTCTGTGTCCATTATTGATTATAATGAGCGAAATGGGGAGAGGGAAGAATGCGCCGGGGGCAAGTGTCCCTTATGGGACGGATTCGGGTAAATGTTCGGGAGGGAGATGCGATGGCGGGAGAAAAGTGGGACAGGCGGCAGCGGAGGACCCGGGCCGCGGTCTTCGATGCGTTCTCGGAGCTCTTGGCGGAGAAGCCCTACGACAGGATCACGATCCAGGAGATCATCGACCATGCCAACGTCGGCCGAAGCACCTTCTACACGCACTTCGGCACAAAGGACGATCTGCTGCGCGCGCTGTGCGGCGGGCTCTTCGACCACATCATCGGCTCCGCCCTCGACCGGACGCACACGCATGGGCTCTGTCCCGACGGGGGAAGGCCCGTCTCCATATTCTGCCATATCCTGGCGCACCTCCAGGAGAACGACGGCAACATCCTCAGCCTTCTCTCCGGGGAGAGCAACGACCTCTTTCTGAGGGACTTTCGGAACGGCATCAAAACGGTGATTCGGGAGCGGTTTTTTGGGAAGGGAGAGGGGGAGGTGAAGGAACTGAGCGGCATGCCCGGGGATTTTCTGGTCAACCACATCTCCGGGAGCTTCATCGAGATGGTGCGCTGGTGGCTGGAGAACGGCATGGTGCAGACGCCGGAGGAACTGGACGGTTACTTCCGGGCCGTCATGGCGCCGCTGCTCGAAGCCCCCTCCTCGGAGAGGCGTTCGGCGTCCTGCCCGGATGTTCCCGGATGGATTGGAACAGATGGATCAGAGCAGAACCCCCCGGCTCAGCCAGGCCCCCAGCGCCGAAAGGGACGTGAAGGCGACGAAGGCCAGCTCGCCCCGGCTCATCTCGCCGCGGTGCGGCGACATCTCGAAGACGCGGAACCCGAATCGCCTCCTCCAGGGGACGAACAGCGGGATCTTTCCGCAGCAGGCGTCGCCCAGCACATGGAACACGCAGCCCAGAAACCAGAAGGCGGCGCACCCCCAGACCGACTCGGGGCTCGCCGCGACGAGCCCGGAAAGGCCCGGCACCGTGCGCTTCGCCCCCACGAAGAAACAAAAGAGAAAGCCCGCCAGCCACAGGGCGAGCCAGTGCGAGCTTCTGCGGTGGTGCCGGTTGCGCCTGGCGCCCCAGATCAGGTATTCGACCGTATCGGGAAACGCGCTGCCCAAGAGACCGAAGAGGGCGGCAGGGAGCGAGCGCGTCAGGGCCCCGATGAGCATGAAGTTCAGAACGCGGTGCCCGGGCCCCGTCATCACATGGCGACCTTCTGCTTGCCGCGCTTCGTCAGGACCTCCAGTTCCTGCACGTCGAGATAGGGATAAGGGGGATCTCCGTTGCCCAGATCCCGCTCCTGCAGCACCCCGGTGACGCGCACCCAGGCGTTCTCCGGAGGGGCGTCCTTCCCCATGCAGGCAAAGCCGATGGGCATATCGTCCGGGCCGCAGCAGACGGCGATGCGCACGACGGCGAACTTCTCCGGTCCCTCGCCGAAGTTCTCCGCCGTGATGGGCAGGACGAACCCCTCGTACTGGATGGTCTTGCCCCGGTAGTCGCCCATGTTCATGAAGATGTCCGTGATCATCCCCACGAAAAAGTTCTCGCGGATCACGTAGTCCGGCTTCCCGGACGCGGCCGCGGGCAGGGCGGCGGACAGAAGACACAGGCAAAGGGCTGCGGTGCGTGCCCGTTTCAATATCCTCATAAAAAACTCCTTATCCTCATAAAAAACTCCTTTCCCGACCACGGGTCTTCGGTCCGCCCGCTCACGCGGTGCGCCCCATGAGGTGCGACAGAAGCACGGCCCCTATCAGCGCCGCCACGTTGACGGACACGATGCTGGCGCCCGTGGGCAGGTTCCAGACGAAGGACAGGGCCAGCCCCGCGGCGAAGCAGACCAGCGAGATGCAGGCGGACGTCACGACGAGCGCCCGGAAGCTGCTCACCAGCCTGCGCGCCGTGACCGCCGGAAGGATTATCAGGCTCGATATCAGGAGCGTCCCCATCATCCTCATGCCCAGCACCACCGTGAGGGCGGTGAGGAAGGAGATCAGGAACTGATAGAGCGTGACGTTGATCCCCAGCGACCGCGCGTAGTCCTCGTTGTACGTGATCAAAAAGAGCCGGTTGTAGAAGAGGACGAACAGCCCCGTGACGAAGAGCGAGAGGGCGACGGAGAGGACGACGTCCTCGTTCGTCATCGCCAGGATGCTGCCGAACATGTAGCTGCACACGTCGAGGTTCATCCCGCGCGTCAGCGCCGTGACGAGGACGCCGAAGGCCAGGGCGGCCGAGGCCGCGATGCCGATGGCCACGTCGCCGCCGACCCTCCTGCGCTGGCTGACGAACATGATGACGAACGACGCTGCGATGACCAACGGCGTCGACACGTAGAGCGGCGGCAGGTTGAAGGCCAGGGCCACGGAAAGCGCAGCGAACCCCACCTCGGAGAGCCCGTGGCCGATCAGGGAATAGCGCTTGAGGACCAGGATCACGCCGAGGATGGAGGCGCACAGCGACACCATCACGCCGACGATCAGCGCCCGCGTGACGAACGGGTAGGAGAGGACCTCCCAGACCTCCTGAAACGTCATGCCGGTACCTCCACGAAGGCCGGGACGCCCTCGGAGTCGAGGGAGGGCGCTTTCCAGACCCCGCTGCGCCAGGCATCGGGCGTCCCCACGAAGAGCAGGCGCCGCGCCATCACCGCCACCCGCGACGCGCGCTCGGCCACCTCGTCCAGGTCGTGCGAGACCATCACGATCGTCGTCCTCCGTTCCCTGTGAAGCCGGGTGAGGAGGACGTAGAACGCGCGGCGGCTCTCCTCGTCCAGCCCCGAACAGGGCTCGTCCAGAAGGAGCAGCTTCGGCCCGCGGCACATCGCCCGCGCGAGCAGGACGCGCTGCATCTGTCCTCCCGAGAGCTTCCCGATCCGCCGGTCAGCCAGGTCCGAGATCTCGAAGGCCGCGAGGGCCGCTTTCGCGGCCGCCTTGTCCGCGTGGGTGTAGAACGGGATGCGCCAGCCCCGGCGCTGGGTCCCGGCCAGCACGATCTCCCACACCGTCGCGGGAAAGTCGCGGTCCGCCCCCTCGACCTGGGGGACGTAGGCCGCCCCGCCGGGGCCCGTTTTCAGGTCGATGCGTCCCCCCGCCAAGGGGGTCAGGCCCAGGATGCCCCGGGTCAGGGTGCTCTTCCCCGACCCGTTGGCCCCCACGATGCAGAAGAACTCCCCCTCGGCGACGTCGAAGGAGACGTCCTCCACCGCGACGATGGAGCCGTACGCGATGGAGACGTGCGAGAGCGACAGGAGCACGCCGTCCCCGGAGCGATCCAACGGCCGTCCCTCCTACAGGGTCAGCGCCTGCTCGACGCTGTCCCGGTTGGCCTTCATGATGTCCAGGAAGGTCACGCCCTTCTCGAACTCGTCCTTCGTCAGGTTGTGGGCCGTGCTGAACGTCAGCAGCTTCGCCCCCGTCTGCTCGGCGATGGACTGCGCGACCTTCGGGACGACGAACTCCTCGTGGAAGATGCAGCGGATGTCCTTCTTCTTGATGTACTGGATCACCTGGGTGATGCGCTGGACTCCCGGCTCGCCCTCCGAGGAGCATGTGTCGTAGGCCGTCACGTAGTTCAGGCCGTAGTGCTTCAGGAAATAAAGGTAGGCGAAGCGTCCCCCGAACACCAAGGTGCGGTGCCGGCCCTTCTTCACGATGGAGGCGAACTCCGCATCCAGCTCCGCCAGCCGGGCCTTGTACGCCTCGGCGTTCTTCGCGTACAGGTCCGCGTGCTCCGGGTCGGCCGCGCTCAGTCCGGTCGCGATGTTGTCCACCATCCTCTGGGCCAGGGACAGGTCCAGCCAGATGTGCGGGTCGTACTCGTGATGGTGGTGGTGCGTATTCCCGTGCTCGTCGCGGTCTTCGTGGTCCGGTTCCTTTTGAAGGGCGACTCCCTGCGAGGCGTCCACCACGACCAGCTTCTCGTTGTCCAGGCTCTGGACGATACGCTCCGCCCAGGGCTCCATGTACTTTCCCGTGAACACGAAGACGTCCGCGTCGTTCAGCGTCTTCATGTCGGACGGACGGGGCTCGAAGGTATGGCTCTCCACCCCGGGGGGCAGGAGCATGCGGACGGACGCGTGGTCCCCGGCTATCTGCCGGACAAAGTCATACTGCGGGAAGAGGCTGCATACGACCGACAGCTTCCGCTCCTCGGCCCCGGCGCCTCCCGCCGCGGTCAACGCCAGGACCAGGGCGCAAAGGCCCGCCGCAAACGTTCTTGAAATCCTCAAAATTCGGTAACCTCCCGGAACTGAAAATTGAACTGAAAGTTTGGAGACGGAACGAACCGTATCCTCCGCCCCGGCCCCGACGGACCGGAGGGTCTGTGACATGCGCTCAGCCTCGGTCCCGCTTGACGCAGCCGGGGCACTTCCCGTAGAGGACAAGCTTGCTCTCGTCGATCGCGAGGGCGTTCTCGTCGGCGAAGCGATGGAAGGCCTCTCGAAGGGGCTCGCTGTCGAAGTGGAGCATCGTCCCACACGTCTCGCAGAGGAGATGGTAATCCTCCTCTCCCTCCGCCGGATCGCCGAGGTACTCGATCAGCGCCGGGCCGCCCTCGGGGCCGCGGTAGCGCCGAACGCGCCCCGCCTCCTCCAGCTCGGTCAAAAAACGGTAGACCGTCGCCTTGCTGACCGGGGTCCCGGAGCGCTTCAGGCGTTCGACGAGCTCGTCCGCCGTCGGGTGAGCTCCCTCCATGCCGCACAGGCATCTCAGGATGCACGCCTTCTGACGGGTGCTCTTGCGCGACTCCGCCGCAGCTGCCAAGGGACCGCCTCCTTTCCGAAGCCAAGATCTGAAACTGAGACGCATAATCAACATCGGGAAAGATAACTCCGCCATGCCGATTTGTCAAGGAATTTCTACGAAAAAGTTTATGTGCCCTGTCGGTATTTCGGCCCTTGTCCTATAATGAGGGGAGCTTTATGGATTAAATCAGTGTTTTCACATTCTATGCCGCGTTCCGCACCCTTCCCGGTTCCGGAACGCGCGGGGAGGCAAGGAGCATGTTTCAGGAGAAGATCGTCCGTTCCTTCGATGAGACGGAGCTTTACCGATGCATCGACGCGCCGGAGTTGTTCCGCGGCACGGTCGTCCTGCTGCATGGCTTGGGGGGACACTGTCGCAGATTCGACGAACCCGTCCGCCAGCTCAACGCTGCGGGCTGGCGGGTCGTTCGCTACGACCACCGCGGGCACGGAAGGTCCGGGGGCGCCCGAGCCTTTCTGAACGACTACAACGACCTGGTTATGGACGCGAAAATCGTCATGAGCGCAACCCGGAGGGACGCGTCGGGTCCCTTGTTCACCTGCGGCTACAGCATGGGGGGGCTGATCTCCCTCCTCCTGGGCATCCGATATCCCGATGGACTGTCGGGACAGATATTTCTGGGCGCCTGCGCCTGCGAGCTTCCACTTTACCGCAGCTTCCGCCGGCCCCACCTCGAGAGGATAGCGATGCGGACATCGCCCTCCGTCGGCTCGGCCCTGCTCAGCAGGGACCCGAGCGTGGCGGACGAATACGATCGAGACCCCTGGGTGCTTCACGCCTTCACCAACAAGCTGCTCTACGAGGTCTTCGTGCGGGGCGTCGACGACCTGACCTCTCTCCTCCATCGCCACGCCCTGCCCTGCCTGACGCTCCACGGGGCCGATGACCGTCTCGTCCCGGTGGAGTCGTCGCGGATAATCCACAGCCGTTCCTCCTCGCCGGACAAGACGCTCGAGATCCTTCCGGGCTGCTACCACGACATCCTGCACGACGACGCGCGTGACGACGCGATATCGCGCATCGTCGCGTGGATGGAGGAACATCTGTAAAGGGACATCTGTAAATGAAGGGGCATCGAACAAAAGTGGAGTACTGAGCCCCGGCCGCGTTTGCCCTTCGATCCCGCCGTTTTACGCTATAATAAACGGGACAGGAGAGAGAAGGGATGACAGTAGTAATGGCAAAAACACACCATGACAATGTATCTTGGACTTTATTGAACGAAAGCTCAAGTTTCATCATTCCCGTTTTGGATAAAACCTTTCGCGGCTCCTGCATCGGCAGGGAGACGAGGTCAAGGAGGGCAAGTGTCACACACTTGGCTCGTTCTGTCGCTGGATTAAAGGCCCCTATTTCCCCACTACCAGCCTGGAGCGAGATGGGGTGTATCTCGGATGGCTTATCGGAGCTGACAACAACGCCTGTCGTGGGATTTTCGGCGCGAAAAAAACAATATAGACAACCCTGCGATTTACCCTTGACTTTAAGCGATATCCAAAAAACACTAGAACAGAACAGAACAGAACAGAACAGAACAGAACAGAACAGAACAGAACAGAACAGAACAGAACAGAACAGAACAGAAC
>ERZ772957.1509-NODE-1509-length-15009-cov-7.995653_pt1 | contig 15009 bp, 13 predicted proteins | sample MGYA00580682_ERZ772957 | MGnify/ENA primary metagenome ERZ772957 (study PRJEB29015, sample SAMEA2737921) | human oral metagenome | biome: human oral; feature: human-associated habitat; material: dental | place: China | collected 2025 ...
TTTATCACATTATGGACGTTTTCTCAAAGTTGGGCTTTGAAAAACTTACCGAATCTGTATTGGGCAAACGTGGAAGTAGCGGCAAAGCATTCAGCCATGGAAGTATTTTCGGCTCTCTCTTCTTCAGCTACCTTTGTGGAGGGGATTGCCTTGAGGACATCAATGCGCTTACAGGACAGTTCAGGCAGAGACCCGGTACGCTGTTACCCGGTGCCGACACTGTGGGGCGCGGACTAAAGGAGCTTGCCGAAGAGAACATTATCTATAAGAGCGAAATAATACTGGTGCAATAAAATTGCACCAGTACTATTTGGAACTTTGGAAGAAGGGACAGTCCATAACTAAAAGTAGTCTCGAAGAGCCAGCTCGTACTTATGACAGAATTTGCGGCAATGACACGATACTTGAATATCAGTGTAACTATCTCGGCAATGTAAAGTATAAGCAGTTTTATATAAAGACTCCAAAGATGTGCGTGAATATAAAACTGATAAAGGAACTTGATTTTGTGAATGGAGGTAATATTATCTATAATGAAATGTTGAAGTTTGTTCACATGTTCAATCATGAAAGAGAAAAACTGTTGATGCAACACGGGTAATCTAAATACGACAAGAGAAAAATTTATTGCTATTCTTTGCAGGAGAAAGCTCATACCTTTGTGTACCAATGTATAGAAATGAATGAAACACTATACTTCTCAAAGACAAGCTTGGGACTATTCGGTATACAACCAGGGATAGAAAAATATGATCGAGAACACTCCCAAGTTGCCGGGTATTAGTCGTTGAATTTTGTATAACGCTCAAAAGGATGCGCCGACAGGTTGGTGTCGGCGCATCCTTTGCTGATAGTGAGCGTTGCTCTTGGCTTTTTTGTGTTGAACATCATCAAAAAGAGTAACGTGAGCGTTGCTATTCAGCGAGGCTCGTTAAGCCGTCAGAATGTCCATTTGGCAGCAAGCGTCGGGAGCGCATAGAAACGATTGTGCTCGCCGCGCTTGTTCCACACAAAGTTGTTGCTCAGCTCCACCTCGCTGCCAAGGCTCAGGTTGACGCCTTGCATGCCGCGCAAGGTGTTGAGGTTTACCCAAAACTGTGGTTCGGACATGACGATGAGTTTGCCATTGACATCGGGATTATACCACACATCGCAAAAGCCGCTGAACGTGCAGAGGCCTTTTGCAAAGGTGATGCCCCATACCTCGGTGAGCTGAAAGCCGCTGAACGGATGGGCACCATAGTGGCGATTTTTGAAATAATATTTATAGAGTGCCTGCACCGAAAAGGTTTTCGAGAAGTCGGCACTATGCCAGTTCCACGCACCACCGAGGAGCACGGCATGTTGAAATCGATTGGCTTGCCACGTGTCTTCATCGCTTGCCAAGCCGCCATTATATTCTACATGCGCAGCCCATTGCTTGTTGCGCGAGACGTTAAACTCGCGTGCAATCTCCCAATAGGCGCCTGCCACGCCATCGCGCTGATAGTCGATGTCGGTAAAGGTGAAGGTGCTGCCCCATTTGTCGGGTTTAAACAGCTCAAGTGTGGTGGTGAGCGAAGGGCGATTGGTGAGATCTTTGCAGAGCGAGTGGCCTAAATCATAATGCACTTGAATGTTTTGTGCAACAGCTGTAACTGCCATGATGGCAAAGAGGAACAGGAATGATGCTTTTTTCATTTTATATAATCAGAATTAAAAGTGATGCTAAGGTTGCAGATGGGTATCCAACGTTGCGATGGCCTCTTGCATGTCGGCCGCAAAGGAGGCATGCGTGAGCAGAAAGCCCTCCCTGCCCCGGGCCAATGCTTCGTAGAGCTGCGGATCCATCTCGTTGACATAGCCACTAATGGCATATTCGATGTCGTCGCGCTGGCGTTCGCTATGCGAGAAAGCATAAACCTGCCATTTCTGATGGAAGAAGCAATAGGCCGAGGCAATGCTCTGTGGTGAAACTTGGTCGATATTCATTGTGCTTAATACCATTGCACGGCGTTGGTGTAGCCGCTTCGTTTGTCATATTTGAGTGCATCGGTCAGAGTGCTGGCGTTGCAACGGAAAGAAAAATTGTAGCTGGTGTAGGGGGCGATGACCACCGAGCAGCTCATGTTGAAGCAATGCAAATCGCGTTGCAGGCTGGCAGTGGTCATGCTGATGGCATGGGTGTTGAAGTCGTAGCCCGAGGTAAAACTGATGTTCCACCCTTCGCTAAGCCTCACGTTGCCGCTGACGTTGAGCGTCTGCGTGAACATGTAGGGATAGCGCATGGTGTTGTAATTGAACTTGGCGATGTCGGTGTTCTCGCGCATGGTGATGCCGTAGCCAAAGGTGAGCGACCACGGCATGGAGAACGACATGTAGCCGTCATCATCGGTTTTGGCCTTTGCCGAAGTTTTATCTTGACGTGCATTGCGCTGCCCTTCAATCATCGTGTCGTCGACATTCGATTCGATGTCGGTGTCGATACCTTCAGCATCTTTATGCTTGTGCAGACCATCGTCGTCGTCCTTCGGGCCGCCTCCGAAGAGATGCTTGAGTTTCTCGGGCGTGAGGGTGAACGAAATGTTTTGCGACATGCCTTGAAAGCGCCCTATCTTGCCCATGCCCCAATAGGTGTGTGTGCCGACGTAGGGATGGCCATTGGCATCAAGCTCGTAGGCATAGGACGCAAAGACGGCGTCGAGGTTGAACGTGTAGTTCTTCCACCACTTCAAACGAAGATTGACGCCGAGGTCGCTCCACGGACGCAGTTTCTCGGCCATGTTGTAGGACATGCGGAAGCCCAGGTTGTCGATGATGCTAATCTTCTTGATGCCCGTAGAATCCTTATCCGACTTGATTTTCATTTCGATGTTGTTATCCAGCGAGAAACTAACGCTTCCTGTTTTTCCTCGTCCGGGTGCGCCGTAGAGGTTGGGCTGGAAGGGCGAATATTCCACGAGGCTGACGTTGCCGTGGGAATCGGTGCGCTGGTAGGTGGCATAGTAGCCGTAGCGCGAGGTTCCGAAGTCGGGCGCATAGCTGAAGCTCACCTGCGGAGAAAGCACATGGCGCACGGCTTGTATTTTGTCGCCGAAGAGCTTGCGATTGGGCAGGAACATGCCATAGAGCTTGGTGCTGGCACTGAGGCTCAAGTCCCAGTTGTAGACGTTGTAGAAGCCGTTGACAAGTTCGGTCTGTTCTTTCTGTGTGGCCACATCCCAAGTGCGAAGGGTTTTGTTGCTGTACATGCGGTCGGTGACGTTGAACGATGGGTTGACGTTGATATAATTAAACAAGGTGAAGCTGCCGCTGATGGGGATGCGGTGTTGCATGCCGTTATGCCAATCTTTGGTGAGATTGGAGTGGAGCAGCTGGTCTTCTTTCGTGTTGATGGAGTTGCTGAGTTGCCCGGTGTAACTGACGGATATTTTCTCATACCATCGTTCGGCACCGACAACATGCCGCCGCTTGAACGGATAGAAGCGGGCAAGGTTGATGTTGAGGTCGGGCAAGGTGAGGGCAATGGTTTCGTCGCGCATGTTCTGATTGAGATTGGCGGTGGTGCTGAGCGTCAGGCCAATGCTCGAGAACGAGGTGCTCCAGCTCACGGATGAGGTGCGCGTCGATTGCGTCATCGTCTGCGGATTATAAAGGCTTCCGAGATTGTTGCGCTCGTAACTGCTCGTGGCAAAGTTCACGCTGGCCGAGAAGGTGCTGTAGGGGTTGGCTTTGGCATCCTGCCTGTGGCTCCATTGCACCTTGAAGCTCTTTTGGTTGACATAGTCGGGCATGCCCTTGTCACCGGTCTTGGTGTTTTGAAAACTGGCGTAGAAAGTGCCGTTGTAACGATAGCGCTTGCGATAGTTGCTGGCGGCACTGAGCCCCCATGAGCCGCGCGTATAGATTTCGCCGAGGAGCTTCAGGTCCAATCGATCGCTCATGGCGAAATAGTATCCGCCGTCGCGCAGATAGAAACCACGGGTGCTTTCGTCGCCGTAGGTGGGCATGATGAAGCCGCTCGAATATTTCTTCGTAAAGGGAAAGAAGCCATAAGGAATGGCCAAGGGCAACGGAACATCGGCCACCACGAGATAGGCCGGGCCGAAGACGACATCCTTGCCGGGGCGCACCTTGGCGCGTGAGAGCGAGATGTAGAAGTCGGGATGGTCGAGGTCGCAGGTGGTGTAGCGTCCGTGTTGCAGATAAACATTGCCCAAAGAGTCGCGCTTCGCCAATTCGCTGCGCAGATAGCCCTCCTCCTGCTGCGTGTAGGTGTTGCGGATGAGCCCCTTTTTGCTTTTAAAGTTAAACGCAATGGTGTCGCTCTCGTAATTATCCTTCCCCATGGCAAAGACAGGCGTTCCCGTGAGCTTCTTCGAAGCCGTGTCGCGCACCCCCGTTGCATGAATAATGCTGCTGTCCATGTTGACATGAATGCGCTCGCTCTTGAGGTTCATGTTCTCATATTTCACGTTCGACGAACCATAAAGATAGGCCGTTCGGCTGCGCGCATCATACACCATCGAGTCCTTGGCCGCGAAGTCGATGGGCGCTTCGATGCCATTCTTCTTTTGCCGATTGAGCGAGTCGAGATGAATAGAGTCGTCGATGGCCTGATTGTGCCGATAGATGGCGCGTTGCAGCGAGTCCATCTTCGTGGTGTCCACAGCCATGCGCGCAACACTATCCCCCAGCAGACTATCTTTCATTGCAGCCGTCTGCGCCCCAGCCTTCTTGCGCTTTTTGAGCAAGGGATAGTTGACGCCGGCCATGACCATCAGCACGGCGAGCAGAAAAGCTGCAATAAACGAAAATCTTCTCATTGGGCTGCAAAGTTAGCAATTAATCTGTAGATTGTCCAACCCACGGCGTTAAAAGATGATTAAACCCCACGTGGGCATCAGCGCGTTATGCTGCCGTTCAAGCCTTTGCCGCCAACCTTTTTTCGAATGAGTCCATCGGCGAACTCTTTTCCTACGATAAACAGCACGGAATATCGGCGGCGAGCACCTCGCCGGCAACCTTTTCTTGTGTTTGTCCATCGGCGAGCACCTCGCCGGCAACCTTAGGACACGGAGCCACACGAGAAATGGTAGGGGCGGTGCCTGTGTGCCCGCCCGAACGTCCGCGCAGCGACGTTTCCATCCGCAAAGAACACATCCCCCACCCGCAAAGGAGGCGTTTCCATGCGTAGAAATGTTTGTGCATTGCGTATGATGCACACCTGCTATCGATGGATGCGCCCTCATGGGGCGACACGGGCGGGCACACAGGCGCCGCCCCTACCAACCTCCATCAAACCCCTCTGCCACGCAACCTCCCTCATTTTAGTCCGTCGGCAGAGCCTCTTCCGGCAACCTTTCCTTGTTTTTGTCCATCGGCGGAGCCTCTTCCGACAACCTTTTCTTGTTTTAGTCCGTCGGCAGAGCCTCTTCCGGCAACCTTTTTTCGTTTTAGTCCGTCGGCGGAGCCTCTTCCGGCAACCTTTCCTTGTTTTTGTCCATCGGCGGAGCCTCTTCCGGCAACCTGACGACCGATTGGGGTTTAACGGAAGCGAGCGTCCCAAGCACGGAAGCGCTGCAAACTGTCTGCACCAAAGCGAGCCATGGTGGCCTCAACGGCAGCAAGCGGTTTCTCGTCGGTGGGATGGCTCTTCGAATAGAACTTGTCGGCGTAGCAGATGACTTGCTCTTCGAGCGTCTCGGGCAGGAAGTCTTCGTGGGGCAAAGGCAAATGCTGCGCGATAATCTCTTGCTTCGTGAGGCCCGCACCGGTATGGCGTTCGCAAACGCGGGCATGCTGCGGATAGCCTTCGCTGCGCAGTATCTCGGCGCCGATGCGGCCATGGCAGATGTAGGGCTCGGTGCCGAAACATGCTATTCCGGGCGCATGGCAGCGAAAGATGCCGATGTCGTGGAGCATGGCGGCTTCGATGAGGAACGGCCGGTTGAGCTGCAACTCGGGATGGCGCTCACAAACCAACACAGCACGCTTCATGACGAGCGTGCTGTGGGTGATAAGAATATCCCGAAGTCGATTGGCTTCGGGATAATATTTGTCGATAATCTGTTGATAGTCCATGCGCTGAGGGTTAAGCCTCGGGCCGCTGAATGTAGGCAATCACATCGCCTTTATTCACCTTCGTGCCCTGCTTGGCATTGATCTCAACCAACTGTCCACCGAGCGCGGCCGGAATGGTTTCGAACTCGCCCCACGGTGTGCAGATGTAGCAGAACGCATCGCCCTCTTTATATTCCTTGCCAATGAAGGGCTCGGTCGCTGTGAGCGCTTCGCCGTCGCCTTGGAACTCCCAGAAGATTTGTCCCTTCACGGGCGAAACAATGGCGTCGGCCTTGGCGTGCTTAAAGGCCGCAGCCTCTTCGGGGCTCACCTTGGCTCCGAGCTTGGCATCTTTGGCAGCCTGCAAGTCGGCCAGGAAATTCTTCTTCGCCTGCCCGCTGCGATAGTTGCGATATTGCTCGGGGTGCATGGCCAATTCGAAGAGCTCCTCGTCGTCTTGCCCATATTCCCAACCGTTCTCGTCCATCTCTTTGCGGAAGTCATCCAGCGCATTGGTGAGCAGCGTGTGGGGGTCGGCATCGGTGAACTCGCGTCCTTGTTTCTTGGCCAATTCAACCAATTCGGGATCGATGGCGCCGGGCACCTTGCCGCTCTTTCCGAGGATCATGCCCCACATCGATTCGTCCATCATCACGAAGCGGCCTTTGCCTTGCTCCATCGTGAGCAGATTCATCAGGGCGATGTTCTTGGTGTATTGGCTGAAAGGCGTAACCAATGGCGGATAGCCCACGCGCGGCCAAACATATTCCACCTCGCTGAAGAGCTTCACGAGCATGTCGTCCATCGTGAGTTCGTCTTCGCCTTTCTTCTTGCGCAGGTTGTTGATGGTTTGGCGAATGCCGCCCAAATCGGCCATCATCGAGCCCATCATGCCGCCGGGCAAACCGCAACCGAGCAGTAACGACGACATGATTTTGTTGGACGGATTGATGAAATAGCCCAACCACTCGTCGATAAACTCTTGCGTCAGCGCACGCGCCTTCATGTAGGCATTCATGTTGATCTCGGGCACATCGAAGCCTTCGTTCTTCAGCATGCTGAGCACCGAAATGATGTCGGGATGCACTTTGCCCCATGACAGCGGTTCGATGGCGGTATCGATGATGTCGGCGCCATTGTTGCACACCTCTAAAATCGAAGCCATCGAAAGGCCTGGCCCCGAGTGGCCGTGGTATTCGATGATGATTTCGGGGTGCTTATCTTTGATGGCCTTGGTGAGCTTGCCCAACAAGGCAGGCTGCCCTATGCCGGCCATGTCTTTCAGACAAATCTCGTCGGCACCAGCCGCTATCAGCTCGTCGGCAATCTTGGTGTAATATTCCAACGTGTGAATGGGCGAATTGGTGATGCAGAGCGCCGTTTGTGCGGTCATGCCGGCCTCTTTGGCCCATTTAATCGAAGGGATGATGTTGCGCACATCGTTCAACCCATCGAAAATACGTGTGATGTCGGTGCCTTGCGCGTGTTTCACCTTGTACATCAATCGACGCACATCGTCGGGCACGGGATACATGCGAAGCGCATTCAAACCGCGGTCCAACATGTGGGTTTTGATGCCGGCCTCATGCAACGGTTTGCAATATGCGCGAACGGCTTCGTTCGGATTTTCGCCGGCCAAGAGGCACACCTGCTCAAAAGCACCACCATTGGTTTCTACACGGGCGAAGCAACCCATTTCCACGAAGACGGGAGCTATGCGCACCAGTTGATCCTTGCGTGGCTGAAACTTTCCGGAGCTCTGCCACATATCTCGATATACGAGACTGAACTGAATTTTCTTTCCCATTATTTTGTTGTATTGATATCCTTAAAAACGAACGAGCGGGGCGTTTCTGAATGCGTAAAACAGCAGCAGAACGGCAGCTCGTCGGCCTGCAAAATTAGATAAAAAAAATCAAAAACGCCCGCCTCATCCCCTTTTTTTGTGATTATTCTCTTATATTTGCACAAAATAAAACGCACATGAAGTTCAAATCAATCGCAACACTCAGCATAGCCATCGCATGTATTGCGGCCTGCGGACAGCAGACAACCAAGAAATCAACCACACAGCAAAAGATAAAGACCGATTACCAATCCATTGGCGACAGCACCATCTATGGGTTGGCCTGTGAGGGATGCAACGACTCGGTGATTGTGTTGTTGCCCAACGATGGCAGCGACCCCGTGACCTACGATGTGGTGGATGCACGAAGAAACAAGCGCATTCTGGGCGACATACAGATTGGCGACTGGATTGGCATTGTGGCCAATCGCTATGACAAGCGCGTTGCCGACGAGGTGGTGAACCTCGACCAGCTGAAAGGCATTTGGTGCTACGTGGTGATGCCCAAGATGCGCGATTACGAATACATGAGCAAGAGCCTGCAACGCCGCATGATGCGCGACATGCCCGACTCCGTGAAGCGCACCTATCTCATCCCACGCGAATATGGCTTTTGGCTGCGGCGGCAGTGGGGCGCACAGAGTGTCGGCTACGTCAGCGAGCAATCGGCCTTAGAGCAAGAGAGCCCCGTGGTCTATCCGCAATTAGGCTATTTCACGGGCTGGCGCATTTGGAATGGCAAGGTGATTATCCTCAGCGCCACGCCTATTTTCAAAAACGATAACACCATCCAAACCATCGATCCGCGCATCGACACCTGCGACATTGTCTATTTAGGCAACGACTCGCTGGTGCTGAGCAGCGAAGGTGCCTCGCGCAGCTACTATCGCAAAAAGGACATCAACGATGTGAACGTGAAGGCGCGTTACATGGCCGAGAAGCTGAAACGCGAAGCACTCAAGAAAACAACGCAAGAAGGATAATCTGCGGTGAGCCTTGCCGCTTTTCCCATCCAAACGAGCGACATGCCACGCTGCCCCCTACAAGAACAGCATTCCCAAGCACATGGGAATGCTGTTTTTAGAGAAAAACCCCTGAAAAACAACGCGCGAAGGGGTGTTTGGAAAAAAAGTCTTTGGAAAACAACGCACGAAAGCATGGTCCCTTTCCCAAACATCCCTTGCAGACCCTCTGAATGGGCGACTAATTTTGAAAGCAGCCCTTACAGACCCTCTGAATGGGCATCGAATTTTGAAAACAGCCCTTTCAGACGGCTCGGAAGCAGGTTTTTCACGAAAAACAACGAAAACCATTCCGGCCTTTCGGCTCCGCTTCATCCCCGCACGGCATGCAACAAAAAGCAGGCTGCCGGGAAACGCGTTCCACAGCAGCCTGCCTTTACATAAACGAATAATCGGCGTTTAATCCAACCATTTTACATAGCAGAAGTCCTGCCGATGGGGCAGATTGGCGTTCTTGGGATACATGCGCACACAGCTCTTGAAGGCACCGGCCTCGTCGGGCTCTATCACGGCCTCGAAGGTATAGAGGTTGCCTTCGTGCTGTTTCACCTTGAAAGGATGCACCTGATAGACCTCGCGCCCGTCGGCATCGGCCTGGTTGTTGAGCACCACAAGCTCCAAACCCACAGCGTCGTCGAGGCCCTGCTCGTCGATGACATAGGTCATGGTGTATTTCTTGCCCGTTTCGCCCCCTTCGTCTAAGAGCGAGGTGTCGCGGCTCACCACGTGGATGGCATCCCAACGCTCGGCCACACACTCCTTCCAGTGGGCCAACTCACGTGCCAACTCGTCGTTGTCTTTGCTCAGCTCGCGGAAACGCATTGCCTGACGGTTGTAGAACTTCTCGAAGTAATCGTCCAGCTGGCGCTTCATGGTGTAATGGGGCGCGATGGTTGCGATAGAGCGTTTCACCACCTTAATCCACGCTTCGCTATAGGGCTTCTTGCCGCGGTCGTAGTAGAGCGGGATGATGTCGTTCTCCAACAAGCCATAGATGGTGGCAGCATCCAACTTGTCCTGGTATTCCTGATTCTCGTAGGTGCGCTTCTGTGGCAAAGCCCAGCCCGCACCTTCGCGATAGCCTTCAACCCACCAGCCATCGAGCACCGAGAGGTTGACCACACCGTTCATTTCGGCCTTCTCGCCCGATGTTCCTGAGGCTTCCAAGGGGCGCGTCGGCGTGTTCATCCAAATGTCGACACCCGACACTAAGCGGCGCGCCAGCTGCATGTCGTAGTCTTCTAAGAAGATAATCTTGCCCAAGAACTCGGGACGCTGGCTGATTTCGTAGATGCGCTTGATGAGTCCCTGCCCTGCGCCATCGGCCGGATGGGCTTTTCCCGAGAAGAAGAAGAGCACGGGACGCTCGGGATTGTTCACAATCTTGGCCAAGCGGTCGATGTCGGTGAAGAGCAAGTGGGCGCGCTTGTAGGTGGCGAAACGACGACAGAAACCAATCATCAGCGCGTTGGGCGTGATGCGCTGCAACAACGAAACGACACGTGCCGGGTCGCCCTGGTTGCGCAACCACGTCTCGCTGAACTTCTCGCGGATGTAGTTGACAAGCTTTTGCTTCAGTGCCATGCGCGTTTCCCAGATTTCTTCATCGGGCACCTTCTCAATGGCGTGCCAAATGGTTTCGTTGCTCTGGTCGAGTATAAAGCTCGGATCGAAATATTTGTCATAGATGAGGCGCCATTCCGTGGCCGTCCAGGTGGGCAAGTGCACGCCGTTGGTGACGTAACCCACGTGGTTTTCTTCGGGGAAATAGCCCTGCCACAAGGGTGCAAACATCTTTTGGCTCACCCATCCGTGGAGCTTGCTCACACCGTTCACCTCCTGGCAGGTGTTGCAGGCAAAGATACTCATGCAGAAACGCTCGTTGTGATCATCGGGATTTTCGCGACCCATTCCTATGAATTCGTCCCACGATATGCCCAACATTTCGGGGTAACCACCCATATATTTTCCAAAGAGAGCTTCGTCAAAATAGTCGTGACCTGCCGGAACGGGCGTGTGCACGGTGTAGAGCGACGAGGCGCGCACCAGTTCCAAGGCTTGGTTGAAGGTGAGGCCTTCGGCCACGTAATCGCACAGACGCTGCAAGTTGCAGAGCGCGGCATGCCCCTCGTTGCAGTGATAAATGTCCTTCTTGATGCCCAATTTCTTCAGCGTCAAGATGCCGCCGATGCCCAACAGAATCTCTTGCTTGAGACGATTCTCCCAGTCGCCGCCATAGAGGCTGTGGGTGATGGGACGGTCGAACTCGGAGTTCATGTCGGTGTCGGTGTCCAACAGATAAAGGCTGATGCGCCCCACATTCGCACGCCACACCAAGGCATGCACATGATAGTTCATATAGGGCACGTCGACCACCATCTGGTTGCCGTTGGCATCAAGCACACGCTCAATGGGCAAGGAGTTGAAATTCTGCGCGTCATACTTGGCAATCTGCTGGCCGTCCATGCTGAGGCTCTGTGTGAAATAGCCATAACGATAAAGGAACCCCACGGCACACATGTCGACGTTGCTGTCCGAAGCCTCTTTCAAATAGTCGCCGGCCAGCATGCCCAAACCGCCCGAATAGATTTTCAACACCTGCGTCAAACCAAATTCCATGCAGAAATAGGCCACCGAGGGACGCTTCTTGTTGGGTTTCACAGCCATGTAATCATGAAACTTCGTGTAAACATCCTTCACGCGTTTCATGAGCGCTTTGTCCTTCACAATAGCCTCTTTCCGCTCGTAGCTCAAACGTTCGAGCAACAACACCGGGTTGTAGTTGACAGCCTCATAGAGGTCGGCATCGAGGCTCTTGAAGAGCTTGGGTGCCTCATTGTTCCATGCCCACCATAGATTGTGAGCCAATTCGTCTAAGCATTTCAATTGCTCAGGCAAACGCGATTTCACTGTTAGCTCCCGCCATTGGGGGGCATTTACATAGTCAGCTTTAATTTTCATACCGCTTGATTGATAATGTTTTTAAAATATTGTTGCTACGCCCGTGCAGCAGCTTTGCGCAATGCAAGGGCATAGGCCTTTTCATAATAAGGAATGAAGTGCTTCCACAGTGCCGCTTTCGACAAGTTCCAAGCCGCCTTTCGGCAAGCTTTGCGCTGCGCCTCGTCGGCCTTCGCATAGTGTTCAATAGCTTGGCAAATGGCTGTGGCCACCTCTTGATAATTATTGTCATCGCGATGCACCACACAGACGCCATCTGCTAACCTTGCTTCATGCCCCACAGTGTGGTTTGCCCACAGACCAAAACCGGCCAAATCGGTTGTGATGCACGGCACATGAAAAGCGATGGCTTCGAGTGGCGTGTAGCCCCAAGGCTCATAGTAGGACGGATAGACGCAGAGATCGTTGCCGCCCACCAAATGATAATAAGGCTGATTGAAGATGCCATCCTGCCCCGTCAGATAACAAGGCACAAAAATGAGTTTCACGCGCTCGCCCAAAGCGTTGTGCATGCCCAAATAGTTCATCATGCCCAACACGCGATCGCCTGCTGCGTCGTGCAAGCTATGGGTGCAAATGGGGTTGTCCAAAGGCGTGTCAAAGGTATGACCGCTGCGCAGACGCGCTTGCAAATCTTCGCGCGGACCAGCCACCCAGCCCGGCACTTCGATAAAGGCAACCACCTTTTGTGGCAAAGGGACGCGGCGCAATCGATGCATCGCTTCAATAAACACATCAATACCTTTGTTGCGAAACTCGTAGCGCCCACTCGTCGAAACAATCAACGTTTGGTCGTCAAAACGGTCGCCTGTCAAGGCATTGGCCACCTGCAACAAAACTTTTCGTGCGGCCAAGCGCTGCGCATCGAAAGCCTTTCCGCGCGGCACGAAATCGTCTTCAAAACCATTGGGCAGCACCACATCCACGGGCTTATCCAACAGTTCCCGGCATTCCACAGCAGTGATGTCGCTCACGGTGGTGAAGCAATCCACATATTTCGCAGCCTGCTTCTCCACCGAATGTTTACTCTGCATGTTGAGTTCTTCGGCCATCTGGTCGCCACGATAAGCCCAAAGATATTCGTAGAGCGGCTTCATGTTGCCCGCAATGCTGCGCCCGATGCTCGTGGCATGCGTCGTGAAAATAGTGCCTATCTGCGGCACATGCTTATGAATATAAAGCAAACCCAAGCAGGTCATCCATTCATGCCCCTGATAAACCACCTTTGCCGCAGCCGGCAACACATGCCGATAGAAACTCTCGACCACCTTTGCCGCAGCATAGGAAAACATCGATGCCTCGTCATAATCGCCATAGGCATGCAGGCTATCCACCTGGAAATCGGCCCACATCTGACCATAGATATCATTCTTTTGCGCATAGAACGGGCGGAAATCCACCAACAGCGCAATGGGCTCTCCAGGAACATTCCAGCGACCCACACGCACATGCAATCCCTCTTGCTGCGCCTTCGCACGCCAATCAGAATACAGTTTCTCATCGGCCGTAAACAAAGGATTATCAACCTCGCCGCCAAAATCGGGACCAACGAAAAATACCCTGTCGGTAAACTGCTTTTGCATGGTCTTGGCACGCGTCGACAACACGGTGTAAATGCCACCCACCATGTGGCACACTTCCCAACTCGATTCAAAAATATAATCCGGAACACACTGCCCTTTAACCATACGAAAAACCTTTTTTTGAGCGACAAAGATAGCATAAAATTCCTAAAAAGCCAATGAAGCGCACACTATTTTGCCCAAAAGCGCCCATTCCTTGACATAAACTTTATACCTTTGCACGCAACTAAGTGTATCGCATAATGAAACGATGGTTTTTATCAATCCTCCTCACGCTCGCCTGCACATGGACATGGGCGCAAAACACCAACGAGCCTTTCAAAGGCCATCTATATAATAAGGAGTACAAAGTCTATCTGCACATCAATTTCTATCAAAACAACATCCTCATCCCCGGGCAAGAGCTCTTCGGACAAGTGGCGGGCTATTTCGGCGCCGATTTAGACAGCCGCAAATGGATTTTCACCAACGTAACCCTCAAAGACAACCGCACGGCCGCACTCTTGGTGACCAACGATTATGGCAGCGAAGACCTCGAAGCCACACTCACGGCACAGCCCGACGGCACATTCGTCTTCGAACAAGGAAAAGGCAGCACCATCAAATTTGCCATCAACCGCAAATGGCAAAAGATGCCACGCCAGCTCGTCTTCATCAAACAATAACGCACCCGTTCAAACATCATTCAACAAAAAAAGAACACCAACAAACCCTATGGAACAAATAACATTTCACCACAGCCTTCCCATCCAGCTCCGATTTACCGATGCCGACCAATTCGGACACATCAACAACACAGCCTATTTTCAATACTACGACACCGCAAAAATCGATTACGTGCGCAAGGTGTGCAACATCCCCAACGAGCGCTATGCCATCTTCGCCGCACACGTCGAAGCCGACTTCCTCGCACAGGTCTATAGCACCGACCAAGTGGAAGTGCAAACAGCCATCACCGCCATCGGCACCAAGAGTTTCACGCTCACACAACAGCTCATCGACTGCCAAACAAAAGCCGTGAAATGCGTGGGACGCACAGTGATGGTGGCCTACGATCTGCTCGAAAACCATTCCATCCCCATGCCCCAAGAATGGATCGAAGCCATTTGCAAATATGAAGGGCGCGACGTGCGACGGAAGAAATAATCCCCACCACACCACACACACATCGGGGGCGGAAATGCATCGCGCACTCCCGCCCCCATAACTCAAAATAAAAAAGTGTGTGTATGTTATGATTTCGGCGTCACCGTGGCATCGCCCTGACCTTTGCCGCCGGGCTTATCCTTACCATCGCCCGGTTTATCCTTACCATCGCCACCGTCGCCCGGCTTTGCAGCATCACCGCCCGGTTTCTTGCCATCGGGCTTCTTCCCGCCGTCACCGGGTTTCTTCCCCTCTCCGGGTTTTCCACCATCGCCGGGCTGCTTGCCATCGCCCTTTTTCTTCGCCTTGGTCAGCACCTCCTGCTTGTAGTGCTTCACCTGCTCGTTCATCTTGCTGATGAAATCGGCATAATCGGCCTCGCCCTCGACCACCGCCAAGGCATTCACCT
>ERZ772957.1511-NODE-1511-length-14990-cov-9.446602_pt1 | contig 14990 bp, 9 predicted proteins | sample MGYA00580682_ERZ772957 | MGnify/ENA primary metagenome ERZ772957 (study PRJEB29015, sample SAMEA2737921) | human oral metagenome | biome: human oral; feature: human-associated habitat; material: dental | place: China | collected 2025 ...
CTAAATACGTCCATTTTGACATAAGAACATAAGAAACACAAAGAAGTGCGCTTTAAGTTTTCCTCATTATAAGTTGAAGGAGTTAATCGCTCATCCTTTCGTATTGCTACCTAAATACGTCCATTTCGACATAAGAACATAAGAAACATAAAGAAGTGCGCTTTACGTTTTCCTCATTATAAGTTGAAGGACTTAATCGCTCATCTTTTCGTATTGCTACCTAAATACGTCCATTTTGACATAAGAACATAAGAAACACAAAGAAGTGCGCTTTACGTTTTCCTCATTTTGTGCCGCAGGAAAGATGCTTTCAACTTGCAAAGAAGGGGTTGAGAGGACTTCCACCAGGTTAACTTGTTTGATACACAGCCACGTTTTGCCACAGACAAATGCGGCTGAACTTCGGATTTCGCCGTACCTTAGTCCTGCGCTTGGTACATGTGCGGCGCGTTTATCCTATGCGTACCTCACAAAGGCCACAAGCTCCTTTCAATTTACAGAAACAATGAAAGTCGAGCCCACTTCGCCGTATGGCGTACAAAACAAGTAGCGTTTGCATCACATTTATCGCCCAGTGTGCCGCAACAAGAGAAGTTTTGGCGTAAAACTTACCTATGAGGAAAGCTAAATACAACATTCACAGCATGCCAATCGATTGCACAAATTGTCAGTTTTGCATCCGTTTAACCGACCCTTTGCTCCTAAAATAGCGCGCCTTTTGATGTGAAAAAAGGTAAAAATGAAGAATATTTTTTTGCTAGATTTATTTTTATGCGGTTTTTTTACTATATTTGCCGCCTTGAAAGTAGAAATGTGCAACGCGCCGTTTATATGGGCACAGCACAGCCAAAGACAGTAATTTCAAATATAATTTTTACCAGTATTTCATTTTATCATCACTCTTTATAAACTAATTGTATGGCAATACATCTGAAACGCTATCTACTTGCAGTGTTCTTGGGAGCTCTGGCCTTGGCCATGCTGCTACCCACCGAGGCAATAGCCCAGACCCAGGGCAAGCGCATCTCGGTTTCGTTTAAGGACAAGCCGCTAGCCAGCATCCTCGATTTCGTGGGGCGACAAGGCGACTACGAAGTAACTTACACCGACGACGTGCGAAACGACACGTTGACGGTAACTATCTCTTTTGAAAACGTAGATGCCTTGCAAGCCGTGCAAAGCTTGCTGGCCAGAACCGCTTTCGCCTACAACGTAGACGGAAAGAAAATCAACGTCTACCGCATGGAACAACACAAAGAAACGGCTTTTACCCTTAAAGGACTTGTGAAAGACAAGGACGGACAGCCCGTTTCGTTTGCCACCGTGCAGATTAAAGGCACTACACAAGGCACTACCACCGACCTAGACGGGCACTTTACCATGAAGGTAGACCGCCAAGAGGGTAACGTAACCATATCGAGCGTGGGGTTCGACACCAAGACCGTGAAGTATGATGCACGCCGCGAGTTGAGCGTACTGCTGCCTTCGGCAGAAAAAATGCTGGGCGAAGTGGCCGTCATTGCCTATGGTAAGCGTAACACGCGCGAGCAAGTGGGAGCCATTGGCTCGGTAAAAGCAGAGGATTTGCAGAAAGTGCCCTCGCCTAGCCTTGAAAACTTGCTGCAAGGACGTATTGCCGGTGTAGACGTTACCAACCTGTCTGGTTCGCCAGGTGGTGGCGGTTCGAAGGTAACCATACGTGGATTTAGCTCGCTCAACCAGCAAGGCGCAAACGATGGAACGCCGCTTTACGTGGTAGACGGCGTGCCCGTGGCCAACGACCCCCAAAACATGGGTGGCATTAACGCCCTTGCCGGACTGGACCCATCCAGTATCGAGAGCGTGCAAGTGCTGAAAGACGCCGCCTCGGCATCGCTCTATGGGTCGCGTGCAGGTAACGGCGTTATCCTCATCACCACCAAAAAGGGTAAGGCCGGGCGCAACGAAATACAGGTAAACGTATCGCAATCGATGTCGTGGTTGCCCGCAACGCCCAAACAAACCATTGGAAAGGCCGAACGCGACATCGCCCTGATGCTGGCCAAGAAATACCGCTCGGCGCACTACGACCCCACAACCGACCGCATTGTGATGCCTAACGACTATGCAGACACATGGGGATGGGGCGACGACCTTGACGGAGGTATGGACTACTTGTGGCGGAACGGAAATGTGATGACGGGCGACAGGAAGATTAGCCCCATCATGCAAGACTCGCTGAACACCTTCTACAACAACCGCACCAACTGGTGGAAGTACGGATTTAGGCTAGGGCGCGTTACCAAAGCCGACGTGCAACTGGCCGGCGGTACCGAAAACATGCGCTACATGGCCAATGCAGGCGTGTACGACGAAACGGGTATTATGATTAACTCCAACTTCCGCCGTTACAGCTTGCTCACAAACCTCGACTTCAAGCTTTCTACCAAGCTCGATGTATTTATACGTTTGAACATGGCTTACACCAACCAAAGTGCAGGTTCGGGCGGACGCGTGCAGGGACTAACCTTCGACCCCAAGCAAACGCCAAGTGTGCTGCCCGGCAAAGGCAGCACGGCCGAACGCGAGGCAGTGAAACAACTGCGCGATGTAGACCAAACCAACTCGAACTACAACTTACGCCTGAACGGAGGCCTTAACTATTCGCCCATAAAGGGTTTGAGGTTTACCTCCACAGCGTCGATCGACCACTATTTCACGCGCGTTTACATCTTCCGTCCCAGCTATTTGATGTACGACAACCTATCTGAGGCGCGCGGTTCGAACGCAGCAATGACCAACCTTCAAACCGAAAACATTGCCACATACAATGCGCCCCTGCCCCAAGACCATAAGTTGGAGCTGATGGCAGGTATTACTTACAACTACGATTTGATGCAAAGCATTGGCGGATGGGCTAAAGGTGGCCCCACCAACCAGGTGAAATACGTTGGCGAGGGGTGGCCCACACTGCTGAAAGACATCAGCGGACAGGCCAAACCTGCGAGAAACTTCGACTCGAACAAGGAAGATCAGGCCATGCTCAGTTTCCTTGGACGTGCCGCCTATGGCTACAAGAAGAAGTATTTGGGCGAGTTCTCCGTTCGCCGCGACGGTTCTTCGGTCTTTGGCAGCAATGTTCGTTGGGGCACATTCCCCTCAGTGGGCTTGGGTTGGGCGTTCAGCGAAGAGCGTTTCATGAAAAAGCTGTGGTGGCTTAGCTTTGCTAAGCTGCGCGCCTCGTGGGGACGTTCGGGCCAGAAGTTCCAAGAGCCTTACCTGGCATTGGGCACACTTTCAGAAACCGACGTGTTTAACGGCACTGCGGGATTGGTTCCCGCCGCATTGGCCAATCCAAACCTTACTTGGGAAAAGAGCGACCAGTACGATGTGGGCCTCGACCTGCAAGTGTTGGATTATAGACTGAAATTCAAGCTCGACTACTATTACAAGTATTCAAGCAACTTGCTTATGGAAAAATACTTGCCGGGCAACTTCTTCTATACAGGCAAGGTTTGGGACAACGTTTCGGCCATCTCTAACGAAGGTATCGAGTTTGATGTGCAGGCCGACCTTATCCGCAGCAAGGACCTTAACCTGAGTGTTGGTCTCAACGTGTCGCACAACCGCAACCTCTTCCGCAAGACAGATAACGGCGAAGACCTGAACGACAAGGTGCTGGGTCGACCCGTTTACGGCATTTACACCTACCAAGACGAGGGAATAGTAAAAGACGAGAGCCAGATACCGTATTATTATAGTCAGACTGGCGCACGCTTGCCACTCTACTTCGGCAATCCTAACTATCCCTTGCGCGTGGGCGGAAGGAAGATTAAGGACCAAAACAAGGACGGTAAGATAGACAATGCCGACCTGTATTATGCTGGTAGCACCCTGCCAACAGCCTACGGTGGTATCAATGGCCACCTAGACTGGAAGGGTTTTAACGTAGACGTGCTGTTTAGCTACGTGCTTGGCCGCAAGGTTATGAACATGGTTCAAAACAGTGCGTTCACCTTTAACAAGAGCGTTAACCCCTTAATGGCCCATTTCAGAGCCAACGAATATTGGAGCAAGGACAATCCCAACGCCACTAAGCCCTCCTTAGAGTTTGCCGACCCAGGCTATTTGGGACACTTCGACGGCAATGTAGACTCGAACATCGAGAATATCAGTTTCGTTAGGTTGAAACAACTGGTGTTGGGCTACACCCTTCCCGCAACGTGGTTCAAGTCTAAGTTCATAAAGAGCATCAACGTGTACCTATCGGGCGAAAATCTATTTATGCTCACCAACTACTCAGGTTTGGATCCCGAAGTTATCGACCCATATACGGGCAAGGACGACGGTTCGCAGTATCCGCTAAATCGCAAACTGACATTTGGTTTCAACATGAAATTTTAGAAAGATGAAAAAAATAAGCATCGCAACGCTACTCTTGGCATGCACACTAACGTCTTGCAGCTTAGACATACTGCCAGAGAATGCGCAAACATATAACAACTCGTTCGACAAGGAGGCAGGAGTGAACTCTGCTACCGCCACAATAGAATACTTTATCAATATCTACGCACCCAACAACAGCACGTTTACCACAGTCGGTATGTTTGCCGACACGCTGCAAGATGACATGGAGGTACGCCGCTGGAACCCAAGACGGATTATTGGGCAAAACGAATCGTGGAAAGAACTCTACGACATCATATTTTCCTCTAACGTCATTGTGGACAATATACACCGAACAAAGGATCTTACCGACGACCGCCGCAACCACTACTTGGGGCAAGCAGAGTTTGGTTTGGGCTTTTGTTACTTCCTTTTGGCGCAACGTTTCGACGACGCGGTTATCACCGAGAACTCTTACGTGATTAAGGAATACGCCACTTCGTCGCGAATGGACGTGATAAACGCGGCCATCGACCATGCCACAAAGGCTTTCAACATGCTGCCCACCTACGACAAGCTGCGTAAGATGGACGGAACGCCCATTACCAACAGGCAAACGGCATCGAAAGGAACATGCGCTGCACTGCTGGCACACCTCTATGCCTGGAAAGGAAGCATCATCGAACTGATGAAATTGGAGGGCGACGCACAGGCCGCTTACACCAAGTCGATGGAGTATTCCACCATGCTGATAAACAAACAGGTGGGCGATTACAGCCTTTGCAGCACACCAGAAGAGCTTTGTCAATGTTTCTCGGCACCCGAAAAGACCAATCCCGAGGCCATATTCAGCTTTTTCTACGACAAAGCACGTTCGGGTCAAACGTTCTCGCCCAACAAAGTGGCCGAAGGCTTTGTAAGTTGGCCGGTAGACGAAACACAAACGCTGGCCGACATTGCTAGCCGTCCAAGGTTTAAACTTTACAAGGAAACCATCAGCAAGTTGTACCCCGACGCAGGCGACTTGCGCCGCACGGCTTTCTTCTACAAGTTTGATACGGACCACACTGTTGGTGCCCATAACTACGCCATACCCTACAAGTTCCGCACGGCGGTTCTGGATCCCGACCAAACATCGCAGTCGGGTAAGCTATATCGTTCGATAAATGCCGACTACGTGTATTGGCGTTTGGCCGACTTCTACCTGCTACGTGCCGAATGTGCGGCCAAGCTAGGCAACGAAGGGCAAGCCATTGCCGACCTTAACGTTATTCGTAATCGTGCAGGAGCCACCGCCTATCCCTCGGCCAACGACACCAAGGGGCTGCGCAAAGCCATCTTCCGCGAACGCGAACGCGAATTTATCGCCGAGAACGATGCCCGTTACGCCGACATCATCCGCAACAATTACATCAAGGAAGAGCTGACTGGCAAGTTCAACACCCTTACGTTGAACGACATGCGCGGCGGTGCTCTGGGCTTACCACTGCCCACCGATGCCAAGACAGATAAGAACGGAAACCCCATTAACAAGCTTATCCGCCAAAAAACGTATTGGCAACGATACGAATAAGCAAGGCAACAAGCAACATTTCCTAACCGCGGCCGCCGCAACAGCAAGTAAAGAACGGCGGCCCAAAACAGAAAGAAAGAAAATGAAACGCATTAAATTTTTCGTTGCGGCATGCTTGCTGACACTTGTTTCGGTGAGTTGCACGCAATACAATTTCGAAGATACGGGCGAGGCTTACGGCGTGCACGACTGCACCATGTGGGATTATTTCAGCCAAGACCCCTACAATTGGAAACTGTTACAAGAGATGATAACGCGCGCCGGACTAGAAGACGTGTTCAAAGGAACCAGCACGTACGGCAAAGACATCACCTATTTTGGCGCTACCAGCAACTCCATACGCGCCTATCTCTTGGCAAACGGCATGAAAACCGTTGACGAGATGCCCGTAGACGACTGCAAGGCATTTGTGCTTAACGGCCTGCTTGCCAAGCGCAAGATGCTCGACGACTTTAAACCCGGACGAAAAAGCAGCGACCCCAACGTGCTTATCGGCACAGGTGGCGAAACGTTCGACATGGCATCGGGCAAGAAATTCTGGATTTACACCTTCAACGACACGTACAACGGCGTTCCAGGTGCAGGCCCTAAGCGGATTTACGTCACCTCGTTAGATGCAAGTAAGGAGAGTGTCGTGGCATCGAGCAACATTCAAACGCTCACAGGCGTGGTGCATTCAATGGATTATGATTTCAGACTAAGCGACTTTTAACACATGAAGAAGATATATAATTTGGCTCGCGCGCTCTTTGCAGTGGCGTTCATCGCTATGGCGGTGGCTGCCTGCAACACCATGCCCGTAGGATTTCTACGAACGGAGGGCGCATCGTTCAGCCCCGACACGCTCAACGTGTACCACAACCCACACGCCAGCACCCCGCGCTATAACGACCATCGCCCTTGGGTGTCGTATCGCATACAGGGAGTAGCGGGCACCAACCCCATCAACTACGAACTGGCCGACGTTAAGGCCACCGAAGGCGGAGATGCCGAAAAGTTTAAGGCCTTAGCCCAAAAGGGACTGCTGAAAGTAGACGGTGGCATGATTGTATTGATGCACGAAGGCGTGGCCGAACTGCCAAACAGCGGACGTTACACCCTCTCGCTAAGAGTTTATAACGATGGGCATTCGAAAACCATCGACGATGTTTACACCATCATCGTTGGCGTTGACGAGCCCGAACCAGAACAACAAAACCCATAAAGATATGAAACGACTGATATTATTGCCCCTCATGATGCTGGCCCTGCTATGCAAGGCACAGGGCGAACAAGGCATAACGTTCTTCAAGGGTTCGTTTAACGAAGCCTTGGCCGAGGCTAAAAAGCAAAACAAACCCCTCTTTGTAGACTTCTACGCCACATGGTGCGTGCCCTGTAAGCGCATGGCCAAGGAGGTTTTCACGCTCCCCGAAGTGGGCGAATACTTCAATCCGCGCTTTATCAGCTTGCAAGTAGATGCCGAAAAGCCCGAAAACAAGGAGATTGCCAAGCAATATAAGGTGGAGGCTTACCCCACTGTGGCCTTCATTGCGCCCGATGGACGAACCATTGGCGTGAACGTTGGCGCTCTGGGAAAAGAGGATTTGCTTGAAGCAGCCAAGGTTGTGGCTGGCGAGGGCGTTAGTTTCGAACAGCTATACGACGAATATAAGAAGAACCCCAACGACTTGGAAGTGCAACAACAGATGCTGATGAAGGCCCCAAACTTCCTTGCAGCGCAAGAAGGAATGGATGCCGACAAGTGGGTTGTGCGCATTCAGAAACTCTATAAGGGCTACATCGCCGCCAAGAAAGGTCCGAAACTCATCAACAAAGACGACTACGCCATTATCTACAACCTTGAAGGAAACGACGATAAGGCGCATAAACAAGAGATGGTTGACTTTATCAACCAGAACCTAGACGCGTGGAAGGCGGCCATTGGTGCCCCCGCAGCCTACTATGTGGTGATGTCTAACGATGCTTGGGCCGAAGAACTGGTGAAAGAAGGCAGCGACAAGTACAAGCAATACGTGGAAAAGATTAAGAACGAGTATGCGAAGGCATACGAAGTTGCTGCTCTGCCCACGCTGCCCGCCTACGAAAGGGCAAAGCTTTACTACGACGCGCTGTACAACCTTTATAAGAATAAGGACGTGAAAGGCTACATTCGCGACATGAAAACCCTCTTGCAAAAGATGGGCGACAAGGTTGCTCCGGCCGATTATGGTAAGGCTGCACAAGACCTTTACAACGCTGCCGGCAAGAAACTGACGGCCGACGACCACAAACAAGCCATCGAATGGGTGGAACAAGCATTGAAAGCCGAAGAGGCTGTGATGGAACGCGTGAACTATCTCGTGATGATTGGCGACTCGTATCGTGAGCTGAAAAACTACGCTAAGGCCCGCGAATGCTACAACCAAGGCTATGCCGAGTCGCTAAGAATGCAGAACATGGAGATGCCGCAAGCTATGGTGCAGAACGCCATCAAGCATAAACTGGCCACTTTGGAACTACTAGAAAAGTAAGTCCGTATGAACACAACGCTAAGAAACCTAACGCGACGCATGCGTACGGTCATGTTGTGCCTTGCCACCATCGGCTTGGCGCAACAGGCCTACGCCCAAAGCGAGGTACTAAGAACGGGTAAGTTGCCCAACGGGCTTACCTATTATATATATAACGACGGCTCAACACCTGGCGAGGCACAGTTCTATCTTTACCAAAACGTGGGGGCTGTGAACGAGGCGGACAACCAAACGGGCTTGGCTCACGCCTTGGAACACTTGGCCTTTAATGCCACCGACAACTTCCCTGGGGGCGTTATGGCTTTCCTTAAAGCCAATGGGCTTACCGATTTCGAGGCCTTTACAGGCGTTGACGATACGCGCTATGCCGTACACAACGTGCCAACGGCCAACGCACAACTGATGGGCAAGATGTACTTGTTGCTCAAAGACTGGTGTCACGGCATCAAGATACAGCCCGCCGACGTTGAGAAAGAACGTGGAATTATAATGGAAGAATGGCGCAGACGTGAGGGTATCGACCGCCGCATAACCGACAGCACCGCCAAAGTGATGTACAACTACTCGAAGTATGCCTACCGCAACGTCATTGGCAACGAGGCTCGCCTACGCTCCTTCACGCCCAAAGACGTGCGCACTTTCTACGATACGTGGTACAGACCGCAGTTGCAGTTCGTAGCTATCATAGGAGACGTAAACCTCGACCAAGCCGAACGCACTCTCAAAGCCACCCTCTCGTCGCTCCCCAAGAAGGCAACACCCTACGATGCCGAACTCCGTAAAATCAGCGATAATGCTCAACCGCTGTACATGCAGTTTGTAGACAAGGAGAACAAGAGCCCATCGTTCGGCCTTTACCAACGTGTGCGCCTGCCCAACAACCCCAATTCCGACGAGGGTACGCGCAACTTCCTTTTCACACGCATATTCAACACCTTGGCGCCACGCCGCTTTGCCCGTCTTAAAAATGCCGATGCCGAAACCTTCATTGCGGCATCCGTAAGCCTTTCGCCCCTCGTACGCGGCTTTGCGCAGGTGGCATGGGATGTTGTTCCCTATGCCAACAACGCGCATCAGGCCATGCAACAGCTGCTCGACGTAAGGGGAGCAATAGCAAGCGAAGGCTTTTCGAGTAAGGAATTCGAGGCCGAAAAGAGCGAAATGTACCAAGGAATGAAAGATGCTTTGGAGGCGAAGGGGCTGGGAACACCCGACAATGTGTTCAACTTGATGAAACAAAACTTCCTTTACGGAACGCCCATCAGCGACTTCCGCGAGCAAATTCAGCGCAATATCGAAGTGCTGGTTGAACAAGAAGTGGAAGACTTTAACGCCTGGGTAGCCAAATTGCTCGACCAAAACAACTTGGCTTTCATCACCTACGAGCGCAAACCAGGCGAGTTAGACCTGTCAGAGGGCACTTTCCTCGCGGCGTTAAAAAGCAGCGAGACGCCATCCATAGGCGTTGCGCCAGACAACACGCTGACCAAACTCGACCTCAGCCACATCGTTGCAGGCAAGATTGTAAGCGAAAAGGCCATATCTAAGCTTGCCGCCAAGGAGTGGAAACTATCTAACGGCGCACGCGTAATCTACAAGTACCTGCCACAAGCCAAAGGAATGCTCTTTTTCTCGGCCACAGCCCCTGGCGGACGCGCTGCCGTTACGCCCCAACAATTGCCCAGCTACATGGGCATGCGCAATCAGCTGATGCAAACGGGCGTGGGCGGATACAACCGCAACCAACTGGCATCGTGGCTGCAAGGCAAAGACATTGACCTTACCATGTCGCCTGGCGACTACTCCGACGACTTGTCGGGCAGTGCACCCGTTGCGCAAGCCGACAACTTCTTCGGTTACCTCAATCTCATATTGTCGCGCCACGACTTCTCTCAAAGCGTGTTCTCAAAGTATGTTCAGCGCAGCAAGTATCTCTACGCCAACCGCTCGCTCGAAGGCATAGAGGCCGCACAAGATTCTATTCGCCAGCTGCTCTTCCCGCCATCGGAGGCCAACCCCGAACAAGACGAGGCCTTCTTCGACCGCATGCAGTTCAACGAATTGCCCGCACAGTTCTTCGCCCACTTCGGCAATGCAGCGCGCTACACCTACTTCATCGTCGGCGACATGCCCGAAGTGCAGGCCAAAAATCTGGTAACACGCTATCTGGCATCGCTCAAAGGCGACCCCAAACAAACGTTGCCAGCCCCCACGGCCATGAACTTTGCATCGAAAGAGCCACTCATCAAGCGCACCTTCAACGTGGAAATGCAGGGCGACTTGGCCGAAATTGAACTGTCGTTTGCCAACAACCTGCGCCTAACCGACAAAGAGCGCGCCGCATTCCAAGTGATGCGCGGCATCTTGGAGACCAAGTATTTCGACGAGTTGCGCGAGAAACAACACCTAACTTACACTGTTGGCGTGAAGGCCGACTACGTTTCGCAACCCGAAACCACCGAGACACTCAGCATACACCTGTCAACAGCGCGTGCATCTGTTGCCACCGCGCTGGCTCAGGTAAATGCTTTGCTCAATGATGTACGCCTTGGCAAATTCTCGGCCGACGAGTTTAAGGCTGCTGTTGTGCCCTTGGCGGTAGACGAACAGACGCCAGCATCGCCCGATATGGCTACCAATCCCATGCTGTGGATGGCCACATTGGGTGTATATGCCCAAACGGGCGAAACCATAACGCCCGAAGAGAGTGCCGCTGTCGACCCCATTTTCAGCACCCTAACGCCTGCCGACGTATCGGCCGTTGCCGCTAAGGTGCTCAACAACGCCGTGAAACGCGAAATTGTTGTGCAGGCCATTGTGCACGAGGGCAAGCTAAGCTAACCGCAAGCACATGCGCAATACGCTATAAACAGCATAGCAAACAACCTAAAATCGGCGTTCGCACTCTGCTAAAGAGAATGCGAACGCCGATTTGTTTTTCCCAAACAAGGCAACGCCACCCTCAACCACGTTGCGACAAAACGCATTACCTACGGTTGTTTAGAACGGCATTCAACATTTACCTGCACAGAATGATAATCAAACAGAATTGCTTTGGGGTAATTGTTTTTATAAGAATGAAATACGTGTGTAGCCTCGCCATCAACAAAGCCTTACACAGAGAGAAGGAACACTTTGGTTTGCTTACGATGAAACTATGGCTTTCCAAAACCAATCATGTTTGGCTATAACCAATTATGTTTGACTATAACATCAGTACACAACAAACTCGTCAGCTTGAAAAATCATCAACTCACAAACCCACGAACACATTAACTTAAAAACTCATTAACTCAAAAACTTACCAACTCATCAACTCAAAAACCATCAACTCAAAAACTTATCAACTTAAAAACTCACAAACTCATCAATGCACAAACTCACAAACCTACCAACTCAAGAACTCACGAACCCATCAACGCACAAACTTACGAACTCAAAAAACCATCACCTTAAAAACTTAAATTGCTATCTTTTATTTTACAATACCGCACTAATTTTCGCACCGTTCTAGCGAAAATAGAGGCCATAAAGTAGGTAAATCGGCACTTTTTATAGCCTTTCACGTCTTTTAAATTGTCCGTTTTTAAGCATACAACCTGCATTTTGCACCATTTAGCCTTTCTAGTTTGGTTGTAAGCTCGAAATTTTTCAAGTCCAATTACACGCTTTTAGCCCCTAAAAACGTACTTTTTAACCGCTATTTTACTCTTTTCAGCGATGATTTTGGTAGTGATAAAAGGTTTTGTTTATACCATTGTCGTGAATATTTATGCCTTTCATCTTGCGTTTAGCAGCATTTTGCACTGCGTTTTGCACCATTTCACCTTGCGTTTTGTACCAAAATGCAGTGCGTTTGGCACCAAAATGCACCGCATTTAGCAGCATATTGCACCACATTTAGCAGCATATTGCACTACATTTAGCACAAAATAGCCCCAAAACAGGTACAAATGGCGAGCTTTTCAAATAAATATTCATTTTGTTGCATTCACAAACTAACCCTCGCTTGCATCAAGACAAACCCTCGCGAGAATCGATTTTTTGCACACAGGCATACGATTGGTGGATAAAAAGGGCACTCATAATGTTAAAATCCGTACTAAAAACAAGACATTTTTTGGTTTGTAAGCGTTAGGTTTAGTAAGCTGGTCGGGATGGTTTATCTAGGTTATCTAGCTGTCTAGTTTTTCTGGTTGTCTAGTTTCTCTAGTTATTCTAGTTATTCTAGTGTTTCTAGTGTTTCTAGCTATTCTAGTGTTTCTAGGTTGTCTTGGCTTTCTCGGCTTTCTAGTTATCCTAGTGTTCCTAGTTGTTTTAGCGTTCCTAGATATTCTAGTGTTTCTAGTTACCCTAGTGTTCCTAGTTACGCTAGCGTTCCTAGGTATTCTAGGGTTTCTAGGTATATTAGTTTTTTTGTTATTCTAGGCATCCTAGCTATTTAACAACATTAGGTCTGCTTGTTCATCGGTGGTGCGCAGCCATCTTTTCACCCTTTCACCCTTTCACCTTTTCACCTTTATAAGCCCTTTCACCTTTTCACCTTTTCACCTTTTCACCTTTAAAGGGCGCAGCCACCTAACCTCTGCTTTTCCTAAACGTGATGCCATAAAACCTGTTGTTCCAGAACAGTTCTGTTTGCTTGTCTTCTGCCTGTGGCGGAACACATTGCTCCATTTCGTACAAGTCTACCGTCTTACCATCGAAATACGACTTAGAGAAAACGCTTTTCTTATACTGCGACTCCACAAAGTCGGCCGTTTCGTCGGCAACAAGAATCTTACTCCCAGGTTTCGCAACCCTCAGCATTTCGTTCATTGCACGAGCCTTATCGTTAAAGAAATTGATGGCCCCATTGTGGAAAACAAGGTCGAAAGTGTTGTCGGCAAAAGGAAGTTCTTCGGCAGGACATTGCACAAGCGTTAAGTTTGTTTTCTTCTGCCACTTCTTTTTGCATCTCTTAAGCATACCCAACGAAATGTCGGCACCCACCAACTCCATCGTTTTAAGGTCGACACCCTGCGGCAGATGATGCAAGTCGGCTCCCGTACCAATAGATACGTATAGCACGGAGATGTTGTTTCGCCACTCCAAACGGCTCATCAGTTGGGAGCGCAATTGGTCGATAGCTCCGCCATATTTAAGCCGCCCTATCCATTTCTCTCCAAAATCGTAGACGTAAGACATCCAATCGTACATCTTCATGTACTTATAGTTGTCTCCACTAACGAAGTCGTTGTCCATGTACACGAAGATACCACCCTCTTGTTTTAAACCTTCTGCCTTTATCTCAGGCTTCAACCATGTTGATATATTTGCTGCCATAATGATGATGTGTTGTTATGTTATACACGTTTTTCTTTTAATCGGCCGTTGCAACAGGCCAAAGAACCACCGTAATGGTTCACTCGCCTTATGGATAATACCTTTCCCAGAGACCACATTGCACACACAAGCGCGTGGTGATGTGGTTTTGGGAAACATTATCACTATGATGCAAAGGTAAAAAGAAAAATAACAACAAGCAAGTTCTTCGCCCTTAAGCGTTGTGTGTTTGTTCATGGGATGTACCACATCGTTTGTTTACAGCAGGTGCAGAACAAAAATAAGAACGGAAAGAGGTGAAGAAGATAGGCAGATAGAGGTGGGCAGATGCTGTTAATTACCTTTATGGCTTGGTTTTGCCTAACCGTATTGACCTTTTTCTTAATTGCAAAACACGTAATGCCGGCCTGAAAAGGGGCAGCAACCATAAGATTTAAGAGCCATTGAACGTAAATAACAGAACCCACCTAAGATAAAAGTCTTTGCAGAAGTACAGAGGAAAACCCCTAACGGAAACTTTAGCCCAAATCGCCCGTTAAGGGTCTGTGCAGATATTGCGTATTGTTGAGCACCTTGTCTGTCTTATTCTTGAAGGCGTAGCGGGCTACGGCAAGAGAACAAGACAGGCAAGATGTCGACAAGCAAACGAAAAATGAGCAGGAAACAACGGAAACAACCTAAAACAATTGGTAAGCGGTCTGGGCGAGCGATTAGGGGTTAATCAACAGGCAACGGGACCCCACTTCTTAACGTAACTTGTGTTACCTTGCCCGACACAAGCCTTATCTCCCCATCGTACACGAGCTGTTCCTTATCGTATTTAACGACACTCCCTGCATAATACACTTTGAGGTGATAATTGCCTTGGGAGAGTTTGCTCATCTTAAAGTCAACGTCGTACATACAGATGCAATCTGCCAACACTTCAAAGCGCTCCTTATGATGAACAACTAAGGTAATTTGATTGCCCTCGCAGGTAACATTTACCACTCGTTCTCGTATAGCGCAATTGTCCTTTACGTCTTCCACCTTACATTGGGCAACCCCATCTTTCCCCAATTCAATGCTTAGTTTCGTTTGTTTGTTCTCTTCCTCGCGCGGTTGTCTTTGCAAATCTGCCATTGTCGTCTCCCTTTTGCATGGTGAATTTGACACATCGTACGCCAGTTCGGGATAAGAAAGTTCCCTAAAAAGTTGGTAATCTCACTATTATT
>ERZ772957.1514-NODE-1514-length-14955-cov-5.586846_pt1 | contig 14955 bp, 15 predicted proteins | sample MGYA00580682_ERZ772957 | MGnify/ENA primary metagenome ERZ772957 (study PRJEB29015, sample SAMEA2737921) | human oral metagenome | biome: human oral; feature: human-associated habitat; material: dental | place: China | collected 2025 ...
TTACTCAGTAACGAACTATTTTTTACTTTTTGTTAATTTGCAACAGCTCATTTTTTATTTAAAAAATGATATAATATAGATGTAAAAAATGTAAAGTAATATCAGGGGGAAAAATGAATAATATTGTAGAAAAAATGACAAATGAATATATAGATGATTTATTGGTTAGAGCAGCACATCATTCAACAGCTATTGAAGGAAATACTCTAACTTTAGGAGATACCATTTCTATTCTTATTCATAATTATATTCCTAAAGGAATGAGTGAAAGAGAGTATTATGAAGTTAAAAATTATAAAAAAGCATTTGAATTTCTTTTAAAATCAGACAAATTAATTACTGCAAATTTAATAAAAAATTATCATAAATATATTATGGAAAATCTAAGAGAAGATAATGGAGAATTTAAAAAGATACAAAATGTTATTTTGGGTTCAGTTATTGAAACAACTAAGCCTTATTTAGTTCCAACAGTTATAGAAGATTGGTGTCAAAACTTAAAGTATAGACTTGATAATGCTAAGACTAATGAAGGAAAAATAGAAGCAATATTAGATCAGCATATAAAATTTGAAAAGATTCATCCATTTGGAGATGGAAATGGTAGAACTGGAAGATTATTGATTATTCATAGTTGTTTAAAAGAAAATTTAGCTCCTATTTTAATTCCAAAGGAAGAAAAAGGAAAATATATAAATTTTTTGACTTCTGAAAATCTTAAAGAATTTGTAAAGTGGGGAATAGAACTAGAGAAGAAAGAAAAAGAGAGGATAGAGTTATTTTATAATAAAGAAAAAGATAGCTATGATGTTGATATCGCATCTTCCTCCAGTGAAGATTCATATTTTACTATGTCTTTTGACAGAAAAGGAAAATTCATCAAAGAGAATTATGATAATATTACCGATAAAAAAAATACGGTAGTAAGACTTGACGGTAAATACCAAGAAAAACTGCAGAAAGCATTGGCTGATGATAAGAATGTATCTTATTATTTTGAGAACTGTTTAGCAGATTTTATAATGGATACGGACAAGTTCGAAACATATGAGAAGGAAATGAAAAAACATGCCGCAAAGCAATCTTCGCTCGTAATCGACAAGAAGTACGATGTTTCTTCTATGGGAAAAAAGCACGGACATATAGTTGTAACTGCTGTGTATAAAGAGACTTCAAATAAAGGAATAGGTAAACTTCTGCTGAAAATAAAAGAACACCTTGATAAGAAGAATTTTGGTTTTAAATTTATGGATTTGAGTATTATAGATGATACTGCGGGGGGAGAAAAAGATGATGGCAAAACACTTAATCTGTATTGTATCCCTTATGAAAAAATAAAGAAAAAGGGCATAGAAGATGTAGTAAAAAAAGCCGCTAAAATTGCATCGAAGGAAGATGCGGAGGAAATAGACGAGGGAGAGGATCAGGAAGAAGCGGAAGTTGAAGAATTTGTGGACTAAGATTGAATTAAGATTCAATTCATTAAGAAATTTCAGCGGATTAACCGCAGCCGTAAAGCTTGATAGTAGATTGAAAATATTAATCCGGAATTTTATACATAAAAATATTCGGATTAATATTTTTAACTTGACAATTCAATGGAAAAGACATAAACTACAGTTGAACAATAGTTCAACTGTTTGTTTTTTATAATGGCATTGTAGATGGATAGAAGTCATTGATTGGAGGTAGCATGACAACTAAGGGTAATGACGATACATATCGTTGTGATTGTAATATAATTCATGATGGGGTGATTGAAAAAGTTCGAGGGAATATGCCTAAGGAAGATACTTTGATGGATTTGGCAGATGCATTCAAGGTTTTCAGTGATTCAACCAGATTGAAAATCCTCTGTGCACTTCTACAGGAAGAAATGTGTGTCTGTGATATATCGGTACTTTTGGGAATGTCAAAGTCTGCAGTTTCCCATCAACTCAGAGTGCTTAAACAGACCAACCTGGTTAAGAACAGAAGAAGTGGCAAGGAAGTATACTATTCAATTGCAGATAAACATGTGGAAACAATTATAAATAACGGAATGGAGCATGTTCTTGAATAAGTAGATTTGCTTTTAATCAATCAGTAATACAGGCTCTCAAAACTTGCCGGACATGCAGTGCTGATTGAAAAATATTGAGCTAAAATAATGTATGTAAAATGTGGAGGTAAGCAAAATGAAAAAGAAATTAAAATGGATGAACTTCAGTGTGCAAACTGTGCTGCAAAGATGGAAGCTGAAATTAAGAACATTCCGGGGGTTACAGATGCAAACATGAATTTCATAATGCAGAAGTTGACTATAGAAGCGGAGGAGAATAGCTTTGACAAAATTTTAGAGGAAGCAGAGAGAATCTGTGACAGGCTGGAGCCGGGAATCAGAATCGTAAGATAATCAAAAGAAGAGTTTAATTATGACAGGAGTTTTCTCGAAATAGTAGGATTAGAATGAGATGAATAAGAATAAGAGGAAATTAGTTAGATTTATAGTTTGTGCCATATTATTTGCAGGTGTTGAAATCATCAGGCGAACCCTATTTGCAGTTTCCTTTGACACGAATATTTGGATAGGATATGCTTTATATCTTCCGCCGTATTTTCTGGTGGCATATGATGTGCTTATAAAGGCTTTTAGGAATATAGCCAGGGGACAGGTTTTCGATGAAAATTTTCTTATGATGATTGCCACATTTGGAGCCTTTGGGGTGCAGGAGTTTTCTGAAGCTTTGGCGGTGATGTTATTTTATCAACTGGGAGAACTTTTTCAGGATTACGCAGTCGGCAGAAGCAGAGCATCAATTAAGGAGCTTATGGAAATTTGTCCTGAATATGCCAATTTAGAAAGAGAATCTTCTGTGGAAATGGTAGATCCGGATGATGTGGTTGTAGGAAGTATAATCGTGGTTAAACCCGGAGAAAAGATTCCTTTGGACGGTATAGTTGTAGATGGTGAGTCAATGGTGGATACTTCAGCACTTACAGGGGAACCGATACCTAAAAGAGCTTCGGAGGGAGACGAGGTTATAAGTGGATGTGTCAATGGAAGCGGACTTCTTAGAGTAAAAACCACTAAGGAATTTGACGATTCCACCGTATCAAGGATTCTTGAACTTGTCGAAAATGCCACCGGAAAAAAAGCCAAGGTAGAAAATTTTATCACAAAATTTGCAAAGGTGTACACTCCGATTGTAACTATAGGTGCAGTGGTTCTTGCCTTTGTTCCGCCGCTTTTCTTTGGGGGCGCTTTCACAGATTGGCTTCAGCGTGCTTGCGTATTTTTAGTTATTTCCTGTCCATGTGCCCTTGTCATTTCAGTGCCTCTCGGATTTTTCGGAGGAATTGGTGCCTCATCTAAAGCAGGTATACTGGTTAAAGGCGGTAACTATATGGAGGCACTTTCAGAATTGACAACTATGGTCTTTGATAAAACGGGAACTTTGACAAAAGGGGAATTTGTTGTAAGTGAGATTCGCCCTGTGGAGATTTCAGAAGAGAAACTCCTTGAAACAGCAGCACTTGCAGAAGGATACTCCAATCATCCGATAGCGGTTTCTATAAAAGAAGCATGCAAATGCAAAGATAATCTATCCCAGGTGAAAAATACGAAGGATATAGGGGGTACAGGTATTATTGCAGAAACTGATGATGGTGATATAATTCTCGGAAACAAGAAGATTATGGACGCTAACGGGATTGAGGTTATAGAAAATAATGGTGTCGGCACAGTGGTATATATCGCCCGAAATAATGTTTATTTGGGAAGCATTTTGATTTCTGATACCGTAAAGAGTGGTGTGAAGGAAGCTATTAGAAATATAAAGAACATGGGTGTTAAATCCTGTGTAATGCTTACAGGGGATAAAAAAACTGTTTCGGAAAAGGTTGGAAAAGACCTGGATATAGATGAAGTTCACAGTGAACTTTTGCCTCAAGACAAGGTTGATGTTTTAGAAATTCTTTTGGAAAAATCAAAAAAAGAAGGGTTTCTGGGATTTGTGGGAGACGGGATAAACGATGCTCCGGTACTTGCCCGTGCAGATGTGGGCTTTGCAATGGGAAGCATGGGATCTGATGCAGCCATTGAAGCGGCAGATGTCGTAATCATGGATGATGATTTAAATAAGATTGGAAAAATAATTAAAATTTCCAGAAAGACTATGACGATAGTAAAAACAAATATTGTCTTTGCCTTAACGGTAAAATTCTTGGTTCTCGGTTTGGGTGCCTTTGGAATAGCGAATATGTGGGCAGCGGTTTTTGCAGATGTGGGAGTTGCAACGCTGTGCATTTTGAACTCAATGAGAATGTTGAGATACAAGTGAGATTGACTATTTAAGGAAGCCGTGATAGCATCAAAAAAATGAACATTGTGAACATGTAGTGTGGGAGGAAATTATGAAAAAGTTTTCAAAGACCTTGAGAGATAACTGGATTTTTCTCTTGATGGTTTTACCAGGGGCACTCTGGTTGATTCTATTCTTTTACATTCCAGTATTTGGGAATGTGGTCGCCTTTAAAGACTACCATATGACCAGTAATGGTTTCATAGATAGTATTGTGAATAGTAAATGGGTCGGGTTAGATAATTTCAGATTCTTGTTTAGTTCAAAAGATGCCTTTATCATCACTCGAAATACTGTCCTCTACAATCTCGGCTTTATCTTTATCGGTTTGATTGTATCAGTAGGGATTGCCATCATCCTCAGCGAGCTTCGCTCTAAGAGAATGGTTAAGATTTTCCAAACGTCTATGTTGTTCCCTTACTTCCTGTCATGGGTTATCATCAGTTTCTTTACAGATGCCTTCCTAAACATTGACAAAGGGGTCTTCAACCATTTCCTAACATCCATTGGCATGAAGGAAGTCAACTTCTATGCTGACTTAGGCATTTGGCCATACCTTCTCCTTTTCCTAGGTATCTGGAAAGGCTTTGGATATAGCAGTGTCATGTACTATGCGACGATCATGGGAATTGACCCAACCTACTATGAAGCAGCAACAGTGGACGGGGCTAGCAAGTGGCAACGTATTCGCAACGTAACCATTCCTCAGTTGACTCCGCTTGTAACAGTCTTGACCATCCTTGCAGTCGGAAATATCTTCCGTGCAGACTTCGGTCTCTTCTATCAAATTCCCCACAATGCTGGTCAGCTTTACAATGTAACCAACGTTTTGGACGTATATGTCTTTAATGGTTTGACTCAGACAGCAGATATCGGTATGGCTTCAGCAGCCGGTCTTTACCAATCCGTAGTCGGTTTGATTCTGGTTATCCTATCAAACTTGCTTGCAAGACGAGTTGATCCAAACTCAGCTTTGTTCTAGAAAGGAGGAGAATATGGCAGAAAAGAAAATTAAAAAAGAAAAAATCGATAATGTCGGCATTCACTCCTTCAGTAAGAAAGCAGATATCTTCTTTAGTATCATCTCTGGTTTGATCGCTCTTTCTTGTATCTTGCCCTTTATCTTCGTTATCATCATTTCGGTGACAGACGAAAAGAGCATCCTCCAGTATGGATATAGCTTTTTCCCTTCGAAGTTTGGTGTAGATGGATTCCAGTTCCTAGCTCAGTTTAAAGATAAGATCCTCCAAGCGCTCTTTATCTCAGTTTTTGTAACCGTAGTCGGAACAGTGACCAACGTCTTCATTACAACCACTTATGCCTACGCCATCTCACGTACAACCTTTAAGTACCGCAGATTCTTCACGATCTTCGCTCTTCTTAGTATGTTGTTCAACGCTGGTTTGGTACCAGGCTATATTGTGGTAACTCGCCTGCTTCAACTTGGTGATACCGTTTGGGCCTTGATTGTTCCAATGCTTCTCTCACCATTTAACATCATCTTGATGCGTTCCTTCTTCAAGAAGACCATTCCAGAAGCTATTCTAGAATCCGCTCGTATCGATGGTGCCAGTGAAGCTCGGATCTTCTTCCAGATCTGTTTGCCCTTGTCACTTCCAGGTATCGCAACCATCACGCTTTTGACAGCTCTTGGTTTCTGGAACGACTGGTTCAACGCCCTTCTTTACATCAAGAGTGACAACTTGTATCCATTGCAATATTTGCTCATGCAAATCCAACAAAATATGGACTACATTGCAAAAGCAGTCGGTCTATCTGGTCAACTGGGAGTTGCTCTACCAAAAGAAACAGGTCGTATGGCCATGGTTGTGGTCGCAACCCTTCCAATCGCAATCTTGTATCCATTCTTCCAACGCTACTTTGTAAAAGGTTTGACTATCGGTGGTGTGAAAGAATAGTACTTGTCGAGAAAAATCATTTCTCATTTCCAAACTTCCCTTGCGTGAAGTTAAGATCATTACATTGTTTATAAGTTTAAAAATAAAAAAAAGGAGTTTTTATCATGAAAAACTGGAAAAAATATGCTTTTGCATCTGCTAGCGTAGTCGCTTTGGCTGCAAGTCTTGCTGCTTGTGGAAACCTTTCAGGTAACAACAAAAAAGCTGCTGACTCAGCTTCAGGTGACAAACCTGTTCTTAAAATGTACCAAATCGGTGACAAACCAGACAACTTGGATGAATTGCTAGAAAATGCAAACAAAATCATCGAAGAAAAAGTTGGTGCTAAATTGGATATCCAATACCTTGGATGGGGTGACTACGGTAAGAAAATGTCAGTTATCACATCATCAGGTGAAAACTATGATATCGCCTTTGCAGATAACTATGTTGTAAATGCTCAAAAAGGTGCTTATGCGGACTTGACAGAGTTGTACAAGAAAGAAGGAGCAGAGCTTTACAAAGCACTTGATCCAGCTTACATCAAAGGGAACACTGTAAACGGTAAGATCTACGCTGTTCCAGTTGCGGCTAACGTTGCATCTTCACAAAACTTTGCCTTCAACGGAACTCTTCTTGCTAAATACGGTATCGACATTTCAGGTGTCACTTCATACGAAACACTTGAACCAGTCTTGAAACAAATCAAAGAAAAAGCTCCAGATGTAGTACCATTTGCGGTTACGAAGAACTTTATCCCATCTGATAACTTTGACTACCCAGTGCCAAACGGACTTCCATTCGTTATCGACCTTGAAGGAGACACTACTAAGATCGTAAACCGTTACGAAGTACCTCGTTTCAAAGAACACTTGAAGACTCTTCACAAATTCTATGAAGCTGGATACATTCCAAAAGACGTAGCAACAAGCGACACTTCATTTGACCTTCAACAAGATACTTGGTTCGTTCGTGAAGAAACAGTAGGACCAGCTGACTACGGTAACAGCTTGCTTTCACGTGTTGCTAACAAAGATATCCAAATCAAACCAATCACTAACTTCATCAAGAAAAACCAAACAACACAAGTTGCTAACTTTGTTATCTCAAACAACTCTAAGAACAAAGAAAAATCAATGGAAGTGTTGAACCTCTTGAACACTAACCCAGAACTCTTGAATGGTCTTGTTTACGGTCCAGAAGGCAAGAACTGGGAAAAAATTGAAGGTAAAGAAAACCGTGTTAACGTCCTTGATGGATACAAAGGAAACACTCACATGTCAGGTTGGAACACTGGTAACAACTGGATCCTTTACATCAACGAAAACGTTACAGACCAACAAATTGCAGATTCTAAGAAACAATTGGCAGAAGCTAAAGAATCTCCAGCGCTTGGATTCATCTTTAACACTGACAGTGTGAAATCTGAAATCTCAGCAATTTCTAACACAATGCAACAATTCGATACAGCTATCAACACTGGTACTGTAGACCCAGATAAAGCAATCCCAGAATTGATGGAAAAATTGAAATCTGAAGGTGCCTACGAAAAAGTATTGAACGAAATGCAAAAACAATACGACGAATTCTTGAAAAACAAAAAATCATAAAATCGATTGATTTCGTGTATTCATTCCTAATTCCTAAAAATGTGATCACTGCCTTCCTTAGTTCTCTAGGGGAGGTAGTGATTTTTAGGATGTAAACATGAAAAGAGTGGTTCTGAGGGTTTATGCGATGTGATACACATACATCTATAGGAGATTTATTATGAAAAAATATCGTCTTCTTTTCAAAATGAGTGCTGTCTTCTCTTACCTATTTTTCGTATTTGGCCTTTCTCAGCTGACGCTTATTGTCCAAAACTATTGGCAATTTTCTTCCCAGATTGGCAATTTCTTCTGGATTCAAAATATCTTGAGTTTGCTATTTAGCGGAGTCATGATTTGGATTCTGGTTAAGACAGGCCATGGTTATCTCTTTCGCATTCCAAGAAAAAAATGGCTTTGGTATTCGATTTTGACAGTATTAGTGGTAGTGCTCCAGATCTCTTTTAACGTTCAGACAGCTAAACATGTTCAGTCAACTGCTGAAGGTTGGGCTGTATTGATTGGTTATAGTGGGACTAACTTTGCAGAGCTAGGTATTTATATAGCCCTGTTCTTTCTGGTTCCACTGATGGAAGAGTTAATCTATAGAGGATTACTGCAACACGCTTTCTTTAAGCATTCGCGATTTGGTCTTGATTTGCTTCTTCCTTCTATTTTATTTGCTCTCCCTCATTTTTCAAGCCTGCCTAGTCTGTTAGATATCTTCGTCTTTGCAACATTTGGAATCATTTTTGCTGGTTTGACCCGCTATACCAAGAGCATTTATCCTTCCTATGCGGTGCATGTGATCAATAATATTGTAGCGACCTTGCCATTTTTGCTGACTTTTTTACATAGGGTGTTTGGGTAAAATACTGGCGAGAGTTAGGAATTATAGTGTTTCAATTTATAAGCGAATTTCAGGAGGAAAATGAGATGACACCATTAAAATGGTTTGCTGGAGGTAGAGAAAGGCGTTGTGAAGCGATGGCTATTATAGATCATCTATTGGAAGATATGAAGGATGCGCCTCAACTTTCTCCCTTGAAAAATCAGTTAGCTGTTTATAAGAGTCAACTGAAGGGCGGTGGGATCTCTACTCCATTTGTCCTGAGTCAAATGAATGTTGATCTTGCGCGTGTATTGATTGACAATAAGCTGATTCTGTCAGAAAGTCAAGCTGAGCAGATAAAAAAATTGAGAGAATTATCTGCGATTCGCTATGGTTACTGATGAAGTGCAGTGGCAGGTCTCTCTATATAATTTCCGGTCAAATAAATTGCATTCGTTTTCTCAAGTGGGTATACTAGAATAGTTGAATGAAAAATTCTGAAAATTTAAGAATAGAAAAGAGAACAAATCTTATGGCAAAAGATATTCGTGTCTTACTTTACTACCTTTATACTCCAATTGAAAACGCAGAGCAATTTGCGGCAGACCACTTGGCTTTCTGTAAATCAATCGGTCTCAAAGGCCGTATCTTAGTCGCTGACGAGGGAATCAACGGAACCGTTTCAGGTGACTACGAAACAACTCAAAAATACATGGACTACGTTCACAGCCTCCCAGGCATGGAAGACCTCTGGTTCAAGATTGACGAAGAAAGTGAACAAGCCTTCAAGAAGATGTTTGTTCGCTACAAGAAAGAAATTGTCCACCTTGGTTTGGAAGACAACGACTTTGACAACGACATCAACCCACTTGAAACAACAGGTGCTTACTTGTCTCCAAAAGAGTTCAAAGAAGCCCTTCTTGACGAAGATACCGTTGTCCTTGACACACGTAACGATTATGAGTACGACCTAGGACACTTCCGCGGAGCTATTCGCCCAGACATCCGCAACTTCCGTGAGTTGCCACAATGGGTTCGTGACAACAAGGAAAAATTCATGGACAAACGTGTCGTGGTTTACTGTACAGGTGGAGTTCGTTGTGAGAAATTCTCAGGCTGGATGGTTCGTGAAGGCTACAAAGATGTCGGCCAATTGCACGGAGGAATCGCAACTTACGGTAAAGACCCAGAAGTTCAAGGTGAGCTTTGGGATGGGAAAATGTACGTCTTTGACGAGCGTATCGCAGTCGATGTCAACCATGTTAACCCAACCATCGTAGGGAAAGACTGGTTTGATGGAACACCATGTGAACGCTATGTCAACTGTGGAAATCCCTTCTGTAACCGTCGTATCCTAACATCAGAAGAAAATGAAGACAAGTACCTTCGTGGATGCTCACACGAGTGTCGTGTTCACCCACGCAACCGTTATGTTTTAGAAAATGAATTGACACAAGCAGAAGTGATCGAGCGCCTAGCAGCTATCGGTGAAAGCTTGGATCAAGTCGCTACTGTATAACATCAAACAGCTCCTCAGGGGCTGTTTTTCTATGCTTTTTATCTAAAAATCTAAAATTTGTTTCTGTATCTTTCAGGAAAATAGGTTATACTGTATGTAAACGATTTCAAAGGAGGCCAGTTATGGCGAAAACATTTTTTATCCCAAATAAAGAAAGCATTCTAGGACAACAGGAGGTCTTGACTGCCAAGTCCATCTTGGCCTTGGTGGAGGGCTTGGAGTCACACAGTTATGATGCGGTCTATCTCCGTCAGCCCCTCAATCGTCTCGAATACATGGAGTGTGGGATTGTAGGTCAGTCGCAATTTCTCTTCAAAGTGAACTATGCGGATAGTCGAAAAGGTTATCAAGTGGTGATTCCAGATTTCCTTACTAGAGCGGACTGGGAGATTGTAGAGGCTCTCCTCCAAGCTCTATCGAACAAGTTGGGGCATGTGGTAGAAGGGTTAGAAGGGTTTGACTTTGAAGCTTATTTCCGACAAACGGTCAAGCATTATCTAGTGGATAAGGCGACTCGTCTAGTATACTGCCAAGGGCTCTTGTCCACTATCTATCTCAACAAGGAATACCTCGAGAGCTTTTTGGCTGAGGATGGATTGGCACGTTTTGAAGAGCTGGTCAAGAAGGTTCAAGGCTCTGATGCCTACCTTGCCAGTGTGAAATTTTACCCAGACGCCCAAGGCAAGGTACACGGTATCTACCACCTAGCCCAGGGAGTCAAGACAATTTTGCCAAAGGAACCCTTTGTACCAGTATCCTATACCGAGCAACTAGCAGGCAAGGAGCTTGTTTGGGAGATTGACCTAGTGACGATTTCTGGTGATGGGTCCAAAGCAGAAGACTACGAATCCATCGCTCGCTTGGACTATGTAAGATTCCTAGAGTCGCTACCAGAAGCATTTTATCAGCAACTAGATGCCAATCAATTAGAAGTACAAGCCATTTTGGGAAAAGATTTTGAGGAATTGACAACCATCAAGTAGCCATTGTTCAAAAAAGAGTAAGCATAAAAATCCCTGTCATTAACAAATGGCAGGGATTTTGGTTAAAAGAATGTCAGGATGCGAAGGTAGTCCACTGTCAGCGCGAGCTCTGCAATGAAGAAGGGTAAGAGAATGGCACCATCAAGTAAGACAGCGAGCAAGAATCGATAAAATGGGTCGAGGCTACTGGTCTTACTTGGCTTGCTAATCACAAAGAGATTGCCAAGGGCAAAGATGGCCATGCTTAGAAGAGTGAGGATACCAGCAAATCGTAAGCCACCAAAGAGTGCAAAGAAACTTGCTAGAGCCGTTAGGACAAGTGGGATAGCAAAGAGTCTGCTATACCGATCAAAGGCTTCTTGGAATGTGAAGTCGCTCTCCTGGTCCAACACACGTCGGACAGTAAAGCCTCCCAAAATGATGGAAAAGTAAAATAGAGCGCTAGCGACCAAGATAGAAAGCCCGGCAAAGAGATCTAAAGGTGGGAGCTGGTTAGGAGAACTATTAGCAATAGAAATCATATAGCCATAGTAGAGGTGCTTGATATGATAGATACTAAAGAAAAGGTTGATTGACGACAGCAAGGTGAGTAGGGCAAAGACACTATAACGATGCTTTTGGTCCCTAGTCTTGCTGGCAGTTGGTTCTTGGATAGCGTCCAGCAGCCAAGTCCAAAATAGTGCGATTTCTTCTTTGAATCGAGCAGTTTTGCGGGGGTCAATGTCTGGGATATAGGGACTTTCTAAAGCCTTGCTGAGAATACTTTTCTCTTTTGCAGGGGTTTCTTGCTTGCCTTCCTCTTCAGCTTTTCCTTCTCTCTCTTCCTCGGTTTGGGCTTCTTCTATCGTTTCGGGAGCTTCCTCCTCATGCTTTTCCGACTCTTTAGATAAGATAGGAGTTTCTTGGCTTGCTTGTGGTTCGGTCTCCACAGTTTCCGAAGTCTCTGGTTGGTCGGGTTGGATTTCCGATTTCGTCTGAGCTGATTTCTTCTCAAGATCGGCGCTTTCAAACCATTCTTGTGTCATGGTGGAACCTCCTTTTTAATGGTCGTTTTCTATTTTTAGATTAGCAGATGAAAGCGTTTTTGTCAATGGTTGCTAGGTGGGGCAGAGTATTCTTCTTCCTTAGTTAGGTAGATATCCTGATTGGCTTTTATAATGAGCAGGTCCTTGACATCTGCTTTGTCTGTCTTGTAGGGGTTTGTAAGTTCATTTTCTCTTTGTCGAGGGTGTTCTCTTTGTGCATTATGATAAATACCGCCATGCTTAGAAGACATATCTAGATTGATACGATCGAATTCTGTCTTAGAAAGAAAGAGTCTTAAGTGGTTATGAGAGTCTAGCTCAACCTTGCCGTGAACCTGGATATTTTCAGCATAGATGTGTCCCCCCTCCGTCTTGACCTGGCTATCTGTCAGTTCTGTTTTAAAGATATTGATGATATTGGGTGTTGTGAATTTGCTATTTTTAATACGACTTCCTTCAATTCGGAGGAGATATCCGTTTGTATTGAGGGTCGCATTTTCAAGGGTAGCATTAATGATAGTGGTCTGTCGAAGATTAGCTGAAACGGTGATTGCTTGCAGCTTTCTTCCTTTAGGTAGGGAGAGAATGACTTCGTCAAAACGGTGAGAATAACTGCTGGCAATACGAAGTAGGCCTTCGATTCCTGAACCGAGAAAACGATGTTGGGAGGCTTGTTTGTCAGTGACGCTCAGTGTTTTGTCACTCATACCAGTAGTCAAATCGTGACGACCAGACACCGAAGGATGATAGGTGATATGGATCTTGTCATCTACAGACTCTGTGATGGTTAGGCTATGTTCCTCAAGAGTCAAATCAAGTTTTTCCACTTCGCTTCCAAAGGTTACTTCTTCGATACGATTGTCATAGACGGGGTCTTTTGACATGGCAAGCAAACTTTGAATACCATTGGACTGGGCGCCTACAATGATCATGATAAAACCAAGGATTGTAGAAACCACACCAAAGATGAGAAATCCTTTCGTCAATTTACGCATGTCTGTCACCTCTCTTTCCTTTTTTAAGAATCCATTGCACCAAGCGGACGACTAGGAGGCCAAAGAAACGAGCTACATAGGAGATACCTAGTAGAACAAGAGAAGAAGCACCGATAGCAAGCAAACCAGCCCCGAAAATCAAGATAAAGGCAGATTTGGCTTCGACTAGGACGCTAAAGCTCTCTACGATAAAGAGTCCACCCAGCAGGATACCCGTCACAGAGACGGTAAAGAAGGCTAAGATGACGGAGACAGCCGCGATAAAAATACCGATGATGGCCATGAGGATGCCGATCCCGACCGGAATTCCGATAGGAGCTACTAGCAGAGCCAGGAGGGCAATGTGTAGCAGTTGACGGTCATTCTTTTGAGCAGGGGCTTCATTGACTTTTTTATCGAGAAGATCAGAGAGGATATCATGGGCAGCTTCTTTTGGAGTTCCCAGACTGGCAATGAGTTCCTCTTCGCCCTCTGAACCCGCGTCGTCAAATAGTTCCTTAAAGTAGTCCATAGCTTCGATGCGGTCAGCTTCAGGCAGTTTATGGAGATAGGTTTCTAACTGAGTCAGATAGTCAGTTCTTGTCATGGCGGATACTCCCTTCTATGATGCCGTTGACGGTGTCGGTATAGAGCGTCCACTCTTCCTTTAGAGTAACGAGCTGCTCTACGCCCCGATTGGTCAAGGAGTAGTATTTGCGCATACGCCCCTGAAACTCTCTAGAGTAGGTGGTCAGAAAGCCACTGGCTTCCAATTTTTTGAGAATGGGATAGAGCGTAGATTCTTTGATATTGGCGATGAGTTTAATGGTTTGGCTAATCTCATAACCATAAGAATCCCCCTGCTCCAGTACAGCCAAGATGAGAAACTCAATCAAGGCAGAGGATGTTGGGAAGTACATGGGAAACCTCCTTTATATTATATAAAAATTTTATATATACTCTTTTCAAATATATTGTATCTCAAGTTGAAAGCCCTGTCAAGAAATATGTGTAAAAATTTTATATATAAAAAACTCCTAGTAAAAACTAGAAGTTTAGAGGATGTTATCAGCCTTTATCTAAATTTTATCGTAGATTTCTTATACTTAATTTTCTTATCTAAAAGTTTTAATAAAGGGGTAACGTATTCAGGATTCGGAAACTTAGGACCGAAAATGACCTCCTCAATTTGAATTGAATTTTTTCGTTCTACATAAAGTTTACCCACCCCAGAAGTTTTGTCAATTTTGATTTCGTCATTACTTGGGTCTAGATTGGCATAGCGCAAGATACGCAGTTCATTCTCATATTTGTAATCGACAGATTTAAACAAGTAACGAATTTCTTCGATACATTCAGCAATAGCATTTTGATAGTTCTCCTCTTTGACTTTTGAACCGATATCTAGTTTTTCTTTTAAACTATTCAACAATTTTTCTAATCTATCTATTTCTGGCTTCTCAAATAGTTCAGTTTGTTCTAGTTTTAAATTTTTATGCTTAACATAGGCAATTCGGTATAAGTAATCGATATTGCTATTGGAATCATTACCTTGTTCTTCAGATTTTTTTTGCGTTTCTTTATCATTAATAGTATCAGTTGACTCTTTGTTCTCTGATTCATTTTGAGAGTTCTTTGAATAACTACTTAACTGCGATATAGTGGAATTCATCTTATTAATAGGAGACAGGGTTATGGTTTCTTTACGCCAGGAAACGTCATTGAATGATGTAAATCTTGAAAAATCATCTTCACGAAGTACTAGACAAACACCTTTGGCATCATCACCATA
>ERZ772957.1516-NODE-1516-length-14947-cov-14.214813_pt1 | contig 14947 bp, 18 predicted proteins | sample MGYA00580682_ERZ772957 | MGnify/ENA primary metagenome ERZ772957 (study PRJEB29015, sample SAMEA2737921) | human oral metagenome | biome: human oral; feature: human-associated habitat; material: dental | place: China | collected 2025 ...
GCGTGACAAGCAATCCGACCATTGTAAAAGCAGAAGGTGCAGTCCCCTTCTTCGCCCATATGCGAGAAATCCGCTCCATCATAGGAGCACTGCGCCCTCTGCATATACAGGTGACAGCACAGGACTATGACGGCATGATGCGCGATGCAGAGGCGATCTTTCGCCACGTCGATGAGAATGTTTATGTCAAAGTTCCGGTGGACTTCGCGGGGGTGAAGGTCATCAAGGCACTCAAGCGTCAGGGGGCAAATGTGACTGCGACAGCGGTCTACGGTATGGATCAGGCGTTTATTGCACTCGAAGCGGGTGCGGACTGCATTGCGCCGTACTACAACCGTATGGAGGCACTCGGCGTTGACGCTGCAAATGTGATCGGCAATATCGCGGGCATCATCAATCACTACGGCTACGAGGCAGAGCTTCTTGCCGCGAGCTTCAAGCAGCCCGCTCAAATCGACCGCGCCATCCTCGCGGGTGCGCACTCCATCACCGCAGCACCGCACGTCCTGCGCGACATCTTTGAAAAAAAGATCGTAAAGGATGCCGTGCAGACATTCCTGGATGATTGGGCCGAATTGTACGCCGGCAAGACGCTTGCGGAAATCGAGAATTAAGCAGGATCCAAGGGAAGCACGAATCAATTTGGCACGGTGATCTGCTCACATAGCGCTTGTAGATCCTTCATACCGCTCTAGCCATGAAGAAAATTTTTTTGAAACCGCTCCGCTCTCTTGCACACACCCTTCAAACGTGATATACTATGCCTTGTCGCGCGAGCGTGTGCGTCTTTCGTGCGCGTTCGCATCAAATTAACTCTGCCGCTCTCAAGGGGGCGGTCACAGACCGAAGAGGAGGTGATTTCGTGAGATTGTACGAAGTCATATTTATTGTGAAGCCGATGGAGGAAGAAGCGACAAACGCCGTCATCGAGAAGTTCACGAAGCTCATTCAGGCAAACGGCGGTAAGATCGAGAAAGAGGATCGCTGGGGCAAGAAGCGCCTCGCCTATGAGATCAAGGACAACAGTGAAGGATACTATGTTCTGCTGTACGTCAATGCAGAGCCCGCCTGCGTCGCTGAGTGCGACCGCGTGATGAAGATCACGGACGAGCTTTTGAAGCACATGATCGTCCGTGCGGACGGTGTCGAGGAGTAATCGACTGACGGGAATCCATGCAGGAGAGAGAAACCGATGAACAGAGTCATATTGATCGGCCGCCTTGCGCGCGACCCCGAGATTCGCTACACACAGAGCGGAAAGGCTTTTTGCCGCTTCACGATTGCGGTGGATCGGCGTTTCTCGCGGGCGGCTCAGCAGGAAGGACAGCAGACGGCGGACTTCATTCCCGTCACTTGCTGGGAAAAACTTGCCGAGATCTGCGGAAACAATCTGACGAAGGGTCGCCGCGTCGGCATTGAGGGGCGCATTCAGGTGCGCAGCTACGACGGCAATGACGGACAGCGCAAGTATGCGACGGATGTCGTGGCGGACAATGTCGAGTTTCTCGATTCCAAGAATGCCGGCAGTTCCTCGGGCGGCTATGACGCGCCGATGGGGCACAGTGCCGCGCCCGCTGCGGGCGGCGGTGCACCGGATATGATGGGTCCCGTGATTCCTGACGACGACATTCCATTCTGAGCACGTGATGCTCAGTACATCCCGTAATAAGGAGGGACAGCGAAATGATGAAACGAGATCGAGGCCGCAAGCCTCGTCGTAAGGTCTGCTCGTTCTGCGTGGACAAGGTGGATCATATCGACTACAAGGATGCTGCAAAGCTGCGTCGGTTCACGACGGAGCGCGGCAAGATTCTGCCGCGCCGCATTTCCGGCAACTGCGCAAAGCATCAGCGGCAGGTAACGCTCGCAATCAAGCGCGCACGTAATATTGCACTGCTTCCGTTTACGGCGGAGTAAGTTCTTAAGCAATAAGGGATCACCGTGTGATTTCCTCAAGCGTCGCACCTTTCAAGGTGCGGCGCTTTTTTTAAAAAGAGTAGAAAGGATAGGGGGAAGATGGATCCGAAGAAAAAGGCAAAGCGCGTCGGGATTGCGTTCATCGCGCTCTTCATCATCGCGGGGCTTGTGCTCATGTATACGGGCAATGATGCCGTTGTGCTTGCCGTCCGCCAGAAGGAGGGGCTTCTCACCGCAGAGCAGGTGAAGATGTCGTTCGACTCGGTGAGCGGACGCCTCGTCCGCGAGGCGGTGCAGGAGGGCGACGAGGTGAAGGCGGGCGATATCATCATGGAACTCGACGCGACGGACAACACGCTCGCGCTCGCACGCATCGACGCGCAGCTTGCGCAGATCGAGGCACAGATCGCGGGGAGAAGTACGTCGATGGGGATTTCCATGCAGCAGGTTGGGACAAATGAGACGCAGACCTTTCGTCAGATCGATGCCCAGCGTGCGGTGGTCGACTCTGCGCGTGCGACACAGCGCAACAGTGAGCGCGACTACGAGCGCATGACGGTGCTCTATACAGAGGGGGCCGTGTCGAAGGAGGCTTTGGACAACGCAGAGATGCGTGTATCGGTTGCCGCAGCAGCAACGCGCCAGCAGGAGGAGGGGCTTGCCCGCATCCTCGGCGGTGCGGTCGATACAGGCTACACGGAGTCGCTTACCCTGCCGACGATCGAACAGGCACGCGCGGCTGCGGCAAATATGACGAATGACATTGCCGCGCTTGAGGCACAGCGCGATGCGCTTCTCGTACAGAAAAAGGAACTCGAGGTAGCGCGTGAGCGCCTTATCCTGCGTGCTCCCGAAGACGGAAAAGTGCTGAAAATCCTCGCCAAGGAGGGCGAGATGGTGTCCCCGTCGCGCCCCGTCGTACTCCTTGAGAGCAGCCGCAGCTACTACGACATCTACGTCAGCGAGGAGCAGGTGCAGGGGATCAAGGAGGGATCGCGCATCACGGGCAAAACGATCGCGGGCAATCGGAGCGTAACGGGGACGGTGCGCCTTGTCACGAAGGCAGCGGGCTTTGCCGACCTCAAGATGACGCGCGAAAAGAGTCAGGCGGATCTCTCCGCATTTCAGATCCGCATCTACATCGACCCGACCGATGGTGTTATCCCGGGTATGACGATTGGAGTGAGCGACCGTGAATTCACTCAAAGCTGAACTGCGCTACCTCTTCTCGGGGCAGGGAATGCCGTATGAGAAGGTCTCCATCATGGTGGCGATGGTGGTCTCCGTCCTGCTCTCGATCATGCTTGCGGGCAACTACTCCAAGGACGCGCCCGTCGTCATCATCGATCGCGACAACTCTGCCTATACGCGCGAACTCGCGACGCGGATTGACGCATCCGAATATATGAAGGTGACGGCGATCATCAATACGCCCGCCGACCCCGAGAGCTTCCTCTACCGCGATCAGGCGATTGCCGTCATCTACTTCCCACAGGGGCTTGAAAAGGATCGCTTTACAGGGACAGAGAACCACATTGGTGTATTCTATGACAATACGAATGTGGCACAGACCGCCGAGATCAAGGAGGCGATGAACGAACTTGCTGCACTTGACAACGCGGCGGCAAACGGGGATATAGGCAGCACGAACGATGCACTGGACGGCGGCATTCAGATTGCGGGACGCAACCTCTTCAGTCCGAATGCTTCGATGAGCAACGCCATGTCGCTCGGCTTCCTGTTCTTCTTCGGGTCGATGTTCTACACCTTTGCGACCATCGGCATGATTCCGCGCCTACGCCTGACGGGGGAACTGGACACAGTCCTGCGTACGGGCACACCGTGGGATCTCATTCTGCGGACACTTCCCTACGGCGCACTCCTCATCGTCTCGTTTACAGTCGGGCTTGCGGTACTGCGCATCTGGGGTGATCTCATCTTTGCAGGGCATCTGGTGAACTTCGTATTCGTACAGATCTTCTATGTCTTTGTCCTCGGCATGGTGACCACTCTGACCGGCTGGACAGCGGCGAATCCGGGCGTTGCCGCGAGCCGCATGATCCTCATCATCCCGGGCGGATTCATCTTCGGCGGGACCACGGGACCGCTTGCGCATTTTGCCGACTGGGTCGTCACATTTTCGCATATTTGGCCGCTGACGTGGCAGTTCCACTTTACGCGTGACATCATCTCGCGCGGCGCGGACTTCATGGGCTACGCCGCGACCTTCGGCGCATTCCTCATCTATATTGCCGTCATTGGCATTCTCTATACGCTGAAATTCTACCGTGCTAAAAAAGAACTTCTGCGGCAGGATGCCGAGGAGCGCACGCATAAAGGGACAAAACTTGCTCTGGAGGAGGGCGTATGATGGATACTGCATCTCTGATTTCTGAAATTCAGAGCCGTCCGGCGCAGACGATTGTCTGTGACCGTATCCTCGTACCGATTGACGGCTCTCCGGCATCCATGCACGCGGTGGAGTGGGCAATCGATTTAGCGCGAGCGGCAGATGCCGAACTGACCATCCTCATGGTGATCGACTACGACGCGCATATCTCCGCATTCGAGCAGGTGAGCATGAGCGGTTATCTGCCGTCGGAGCTGAAGATCGCGGCATATCGCTTCCTCGCGGAGCTGATGCACGAGATCCCGCGCAGCGTACGTGCGCATACGCGCGTCGAGGAGGGCGATCCCGGCGAGGTAACGGTCGCGGTGGCAGCAGAGGAGGAGAGCCATCTTATCGTCATGGGCTCGCGCGGCTTCGGTACGTTCGAGCGAATCGCGTTCGGCAGCGTATCCACCTATGTCACGCACCATGCACACAGCCCCGTTCTGCTCGTGAAATAATGAATTCTTTACCTGCTCTTAAATACCCTCCAACCCAAAGGCAGTAGGGTAGAGGTGGAAGGACACGAGGCAAAGGAGTAAATGATGATGGAGAACAGAAAATGCATTGCAGGTGTTTTTGCGGCAGCTCTGGGATTTGGCATGATGACACTGTCTCCTGCGGTGGAGGCTGCGCCCGTTTATCAGTCGCTCGACTACATCAACGGTGCGACGAATGAGTACAGCTTCCGCATGAAGGAGGAGGATCGCGTGCACGAGCAGAACGTGCGCAAGATCCGCTTTGAGTTTCAGCGCGACGGCAATCAGGAGAAGTATGATCGTGCGATGAAGGAAGAGCAGAAGCGTCACGATCAGGAAGTGAAGAATATCAAACGCGACTACGATAAGCGTACGCCGTGGCGGCGCTGAGCAGACGAAAAAAGACCTTATCCCATGTGAGAAGCATGAGATAAGGTCTTTTATTTGTGTAGGTCAATCGTATCGAGCACCGTCCCGTTCACAGTTTCACAGCGGATGTGGAGATGCTGTGTATCTGCCTCCATATAGAGGTAGTTGGACGGTGTAGGATTCGGCCCAGCGACGATATCGAACTTTTCAGGGCGAACGTCAAAGTACTGATTTCCCGCAGGTCCTGCGAGAAGATATAGTGTGCCATGTTCGTCTGTCTGCCGCGCACGGATGCGGCGACGGCGGTAGGCGTGGACATGCCCCGAGACGACGAGATCGATACCGAGTTCGTCGAATACATCCAGAAAGACCTGCCCGACATCGCTGATGCCGTCATTCCTATTCTGCTCGGGCTGATAGTCGCCGTACGCTAGGATATCCTTGTGCATCAGGACGATCTTCCACGGGGCTGTGCTTGATGCAGCGTCATGTCGGAGCCAGTCCATCTGCTCCGCTTTCAGAGTGTCACCGCGCTCCTCGGCTTCGAGGAACTGTGTATCGAGCACGATGCAGTGGACACTCCCGAGGTCGAAGGAGTAGTAATGTCCGCGAAAATCACGGCTGCCGTTGTCGGGGAGTGCGAAGGTTTTCAGATAGCGTACGGGCGGTACCGCTGTCCACTGCAGCCCGTAGTATTCGTGGTTGCCGAGAACGGGCACGTGGGGATGACGTGCGAGTGCGGTTCCTGTCTCCATCGACTCAAAGAAGCTGCGCCAGTGCCACGCGGATTCGCCGTTGTCTGTGAGGTCGCCGACGATGGCGGCACAGTCGGCGTTCGGATGCCGCTCCCATGCCGTTTGATAGGTCGCGCCCCACACATCGTAGCTCTCGCCGCACTGACTGTCCGAAAAGAGCAGAGCGCATACGTGATCCTTTTCGTGGATCGGCAGGAGCGGAATCCAATCCGTCGCACCTGCGGCGTGTGTGACACGATAGAAACTGCCTGCGGTGGCAGGAATCTCACAGCGATAGATGAACTGAACTTCGTCGTCCATTGCGAGGTAGGTATAGGCGGGAATCGTATGAGTAATGTACCCCTTACTGTCACGCAGCTCGACACGCACATTTTCGAGCTGCTGCGGGCTATCCCACTGGATCATGCGCGTCTTTGCGGGATGTGCTGTCACGATCTGGCGCAGGTGCTGAACGCCATCCGCAGCAAAAGCGGAGCGGGGTGAAAAGAGACCGCTAAAGCCCATCGCGAGAATGGTCTTGACGGCGGACTGCAAAAAGGAGCGGCGCGTCATTTGTTGTTCTCCGTTTCCTGTGGGACGCTCTCGGTACGCATCAGATGCTTTTCATAGCGAATGGCCGTGTAGATGAGGATGCCGGCGACGATGATGACGATGATAAGGCGTGTATTGTCCTCCTGATGCATGATGATGTCATGCCCGATGATCGCCTCAATGCCCGTCGACGGGAATTTTCCGACGAGCGACGCGAGCACGTAGTCGCGGAAGCGGATGGAGGAGAGTGCGCCGACGGCATTCATGATGGCGGAGGGGAGGTAGGGTACCATGCGCCCGATCAGCATGATGATGAAGCCCTTGCTGCCGCTGTATTGGTCGACCTTCGCAAGAAAGGGGCTTTTGGCAATCGCCTTTTCCGCCGCCTCGCGGAAGTAGAAGCGCATGAGGATGAATGCAATCGTCACGCCGACGGTTTCCGCAACGCAGGAGAGAATAATGCCGGGCACAATGCCAAAGAGGATGACATTTGCCGTCGAGAAGATGACGGCAGGCGGGAAGCCGAGCGCGTTCGTAAAGAGGGTGAGGAGAAAGGCAAAGACGAGTGCCCACTCACCAAATGAACGGATGTATTCAACTGTTCGCGGGATGTCGCCGCTCGCGAGCAGCGTAAAGAGCTCGGGCAGGAAGTCCGGTGCGAGGAGGTGAATGATGACGAAGAGCAGAACGATTGCCAGCGCGGCACCGACCTTCAAAACGCCCATACCCATTTGCTGTTTCACATAGATTCCTCCTAGGTAGTGAGAACCAGAGCGAGTGCGCCAAGTATGAGCGCAAAGCTGAAGCCCTGCATGGCGTTTGCAATGCTCTTTCCATAGGTTCGGGAGTAACGTGCGACAATCTTTCGCAGCTCGAAGATCAGGAAGGAAAGGCAGAAGAAGATGAGGGGGAGATCGCCCTCCGTCCAGCCGTAGGCAAAGATCAGCGCGGAGAGAACGATGCCCGTCTGCTCGCCGCGTGAGAAGATGCGCTCGGGTTCCTTTGCGTGTTCCCGTGCGTCAATCTGCGCACGGGTCAGCGGAATGCCCATCTCATCGACCTTTTCCTGATCGCGGTCGAACCAGCGGTAGTGAAATCCCATCGTTCTTCACCTCCTGTGTGTTATGTTGCAATGCGCCGCTGTGCGGGATTCGGATTTGGTTTCGGCAGATCGGGACGTTTGCTCGGCTTGATGTTCGGTTTTGCCGGTGGGGGCTGCACGGGCGGGTTGGGACTGCTCGGTGTCGGATGTGAGGGGCGCGTCATGCCGTTCCTGCGCTGCGTCTCCTCCATCTGCGCACGGATGCGTGCACGCTGTGCTTCCTGTGCCTCGCGTTCACGCTGCGCAATGCGCAGACGCTCCGCTTGCAGCTCCTCGGACGCGTAGCAGAGACGTGCCTGTTGGACAATATCGGGCATCTGGGTATAGAGATAGCGGCCGGGACAGGCGGTCGCGTTGAGGTCACGGTGTCCCTTGACCGTACCCTGCCACCGTGGGTCGAGCTGATAGATCGTGCAGAGCGAGGCGATGAGATGCGCTGCCGAGGATTTCTGCGCCTCGGTTGGAGTACCGATCTCGAAGTTGCCCGCAAGATTGATGCCGACGGTGTGGTTGTTTTCGCCGTAAACATGTGCGCCAATCGTGCCGAGCGGTCGGCCCTCCTCGATTGTGCCATCCTTACGGATGAGAAAGTGATAGCCGATGCCTGCCCACCCTTGATTCAAATGCCATTCATGCACGGTTTCTGCTGCGACATCGTCATCGTTTGGCATACCGATGTGATGAACGACGATACAGTCCGTCACAAAGCGGTTTTCCAGCGATCTGAACTTCAAATGTGTCGGACGAATGCTGACGCCCGGCAGTACGGATGGTATGTACCATGATGCCTCCGCTGCGGAGGGGAAGAGGGGGAAGACGGCGGCACCGATGCCGATGAGTGCCAGACGGCGCAAAAATTCTCTACGATTCATGGGGGATCTCCTGATAGGTATACGTTTGGTCTGATAGGCGGAGCTCCGTGTCATGAAGGGCAAAAAGGGTCGAGCGATGCCCGACGCTGATGATGCTTGCGTTGGGGAGTTCCTGATATAAGAGTTGATAAAGAGCGTGCTCGCGTGCCTCATCGAGGGCAGATGTCGCCTCGTCGAGGAAGATCCAGTCGGGGCGGATGAGCAGGATGCGGGCAAAGGCAAGCCGCTGCTGCTCGCCGAGCGAGAGGATGCGGCTCCAGTCGTCCACATCGTCGAGACGTGCGGCAAAATGATCCATTCCGACCAATTTTAGGATGCGTGCAATTTCCTCGTCGGATGCCGCCGCTGTGCGCGGATAGGAGAGTGCGCGGCGCAGCGAGCCGAGGACAAGATAGGGACGTTGGGGGAGGAAGAGCCGCCTCGTACCGTGCGGCAGGTCGATTGTACCGCTGCCGTACGGCCAGATGCCCGCGAGTGCGCGGAGCAGTGTGCTCTTGCCCGCACCCGATGCGCCTGTCACAAGGACGTGACTGCCGCGTGCAAAGCGCAGTGTGCACGATGTGAGGAGCGGTACACCGTCCGGCAGATGGATGGACAGATGCTGCAGTGCGAGCGTGTCATCACTGTGCTCATTTCGTGCAATTTCGCTTGTGACCCGTGCGGACTCCTCCATATGCTCCGTAAAGCCCGAGAGTCGCTGAATGACGGCGGCAAGCTCCGCGATGGAGCCGTAGGACTCGACGAAGAAGGAGAGCGCATCCTGCACGCGCCCGAATGCAGAGATCGTCTGCATGAGCCCGCCAAGTGCCATTTCACCTGCGTAGTAGCGCGGTGCTGCCATGATGAGCGGGAAGATGATCGCGAGCTGGCCGTAGCCGTTGACGTAGAAGTTCAGCAGCTTCGTGCGCCGCATGAGCCCCCAGTAGTTCTTGATGACGTTTGCAAAACGCTCCTTGAACCCGACACCCTCCGCCATCTCACCGCGATAGAATGCGATGCTCTCGCTGTTTTCGCGCACGCGCATCATACTGAAACGGAAGTCCGCCTCATAGCGCTGCTGGTCGAAGTTCAGGCGGATGAGCTTCTTTCCGACGACGTGGACGAAGTATGTGCCAAGCCCCGAGTAGAGGAGGGACAGCCAGAACATATAGCCGTAGATGGTAAACTCTGTGCCGCCGACGGGAACGGTGATCGCGCCCGAGAGATTCCAGAGCACGACGGCGAAGGCTCCGAGTGTCGTCAGCTGTTTGAGAATGCCGACGAGCAGCGTCAGTGTCAGGCTGACGAACTGGTTGATGTCCTCGCTGATGCGCTGATCGGGGTTGTCCGTGTCGCTGCGCAGAACTTGCAGACGGTAGTAGACCTGTCCCTGCATCCAGCGTGCGAGATATTGCTCCGTCATCCATGTGCGCCAGTGGATCGTCAGCATCTGACGGAGATAGACGGCATAGACGGCAATGACAATGTAGATGAACGCGAGTCCCGTGAACTCACCGATGAGCGGCCAGAACGATGCCCAGTCATACGCCTGCAGCGCGTCGTAGAAGACGCGGTACCAGTCGTTGATCCGCACGAGCAGATAGACCATGATAAGGTTGAGCGCGATGACTGAGGTGAGCAGTCCGCGTGCCTTCCACTTTTCGGGCGAACTCCAATATCCTTTGAACAGCTGCCAGAAGCCGCGCAAGAGGGGTAATTTCAAAACACATCCTCCTTCATGAAAGAACGGCTTTTATTATAGTATTTTTTCACATAGTCTGCAAGACGTACGGCGGGGATAAGAAAGATATAATGATATCTATTATCGTTGACGAGAATAAAAATATGTAGTAGAATAAGTGCGCTTATGATGGGTGGCTTGGATCATCGCAACTTAAAAGGAAGGAAAGATCGAAGAATGGATTTTATTGCACAGGGAATTGAATTTTTTCGGCAGGGCGGACTGGTCATGTACTTCCTGCTCGCAGCATCGATCTTTGTCGTATTCATCGGCATTGAGCGTGCGTTTTACTTCGCGCACATGGATGCGGGGCGTGCGTTCGCGCATGATTTTATGATGCATATCGCAAATGGCAGATATAAGGACGCTGTCACGCTGACGGATGAAAAACGCGGTGCGATTGCGGATATCCTGTTCAGTGCGATCTCGAAGAACAGCAAGAACTCGCGCAAGATGTCCTCCTACATGGAGATCCAGTCGGGCATCGCACTCTCGAAGCTGCGCAATCGTATGTACTATCTGAGCGTCATTGTCACAATGGCTCCTCTGCTCGGACTTCTCGGTACGATCAGCGGTATGATCTCGACGTTCAGCGTGTTCAACATCGAGGCGGGCGAGCCGAGTGCCATTACGGGTGGTGTCGGTGAGGCTCTGATTGCAACAGCGATGGGCTTGTGTGTTGCGATCATCGCCCTCTCGGTACACGCGTATTTTTCCCAGCGCATTGAGAATATTGTCACGGATATGGAGATGTGCTTCTCCGCTGCTGAGAGCAGCCGCGTAGAACTGGCGGGTGCAGCGGGGGTCAAGGGAGTGATCGAGACCTCTCTGCATGCGGAAGGAACGGCGGAAGGTGATGAGGCATGAGACTGCGCGACAGAAGGGCATTTGAAAAGCCCGAGGTCATGATTATCCCCATGATCGATATCATGTTCTTCCTGCTCGTGTTCTTTATCATGAGTACGCTCTATATGGTGAACCTGAAGACCGTGGATGTGAATCTACCGAAGGCGCAGACGGCACAGACCCAGCTGAACGTGACCTATCTCGTCACCGTACGCAAGGACGGTTCGCTCTGGCTCGAGGACAAGCAGATTGACGAGGCAACACTCCTGCGCCGTGCGCGTGCAGAGAGCCAGAAGAACCAGCGCTTCGCCGTTGTCGTCCGCGCGGATGGGGATCTGAACTACAGTGGTGTCATGGAGCTGCTGGACAAGTTCCGCAAAGAGGGGATCACACGATTCGGACTTGCGGCGGAGTGAATGTGTAGTATGAAAAGACCGAAGTCATTGCGGCTTCGGTCTTTGTATTATGGGGATATTTCGAGATTCGGATGCGTCTCCATCCGAATCTCGAACGTGCGCGGCCACGGATAGTATGCCGTGATATTGCTGCGCATAGCGCGCAGACGCAGATTGCTTTGCACAAACGGGGCACGAAATGCGGTGGTGGATTCATAGCTGCGGATGCGGCGACTGAGATCGTTTGCGAGCAGATCATTTGCCCAGCGCCAGTTGCGCGTGAGGTCGAGGTCGGCCGTATTCCGATAGCCCGCATTGCGGAGTGTATCGTTGACGCGGTCGATCGTCTCCTTCAGATAAAATTCGTCCTCTGCGATGCGTCCCGTGAGAAACGCGAGATTTGCATAGGCGGCACGCGCACGTTCCTCTGTGTTTTCAGCCCTCTCGATAGCACAGTGATAGAGCACAGCCTGCGCGAGTGCCGTGCCGATCGCGTTGCTTGCCGTGTTCCATCCCGCATATGCCGTGAGTGCATTTACAGGCACATTCTTTTCCACAAGAATCGGGAACAGCGTCTCCTCCGCATGGAAGTGACGCGAGAGATCGACGAGGGCTACGGGAGTTCCTGCTGCCAGCATATCCTTGACGGCGGCTGCGGCGGGGGCTCGCGTGCCGAGCGTATCCGCGCCGCTGTCTCCCGCAGAGATGAGGAGCGTAAGGTCGCTTCCCGTGCCGTCCTCTGCGAGAGCTGCGCCGAGCATTGCAATCTTCTCCCGCGCCGTCACATTGTTCGAGACCGCCATAAATGGGAAAATCATATCTGCCATATCCGCCCGCGCATAGCGCAGGGCGATGCGCGGAACTGCACCGCCGCGTGTGCGCAGTTCATCGACCGAGAGCCGTGCAAGCATGGAGAGCGCGATCTCGTCCGCGCCGTGCACGATCATCGCCCGCTCTTGGGCGATGTTTTTTTGTGCAAGCAGGGCGGCAAGCTCCTTTTTTTTCAGATTGCCGACGGAGTACTCCTCGCCGTCGTCCTGCCCGAGGATGAGGCGCGTCAATACACCTTCCTCCGTGAGCTCGATGAGCATGGAGGCGAGTTCCGTGCTCTCGTCGAAGTGCGCAAGATATTTTTCCAGATCGTCGGGCGGGAACTCTCCGCGCAGCCGCTCCATCTCGCCCTCATCGACGGGCAGCTCCTCACCCGCACGTCCGAGGAGACGTGCATAGGCGAGCAGGGCGCGTCGCTCACGCCAGCCCTCGATCCCGTCCTGCGGAATCGCACGCGGCAGGATGTAGAATGCGTGCAGAGGTACGGTGGGGTGCGCCGCGTGCAGCGTGCGTAGATATGTGGCAAGCGCATCGATGTCGGCATGAGAGATGTGCGCCTCGCGTGCCGCGAGGAGTCCCCCCGAGAGCAGCTGATCGACCGAGAGAATCACCGCATCCGCGCCGCCCGCATTCTCTGCAAGCCATCGTCGCATCTCCGTCGTCTCGCCCGCCTTTGAATAGTAGTCCATATACTCCGTCGGTGGCGTTACGACTTCGCGCCCGATGATCTTCCCGCCGTTTATGACGAACTCTCGACAAGGCGGACGCGAGTCGAGCGGTACTAGGAGAATCGGACGCTTCCCCGCACCATGCTCCATTTCCATCGCAGCGGACAGCGTGCGCCACTCACCTACAGGTGTCGGATGGAACACGAAGTGAAAGAGAAGGAAGGCAGACAATAGGAAAAGAATGGTTGCAAGACAAGTTTTTTTCATTGGTGTTCTCCGTTTCGTGTCCTTCGCATTATAACACAGTTTTCAACAGCGAGGCATGGTTGAAATGCGAATGCGAATTGTGGTAGAATAGGAAAGTCCATAGTAGAATAGTGGGAGGAATGCGATGCGGATCATTACGGGCAGTGCACGCGGTGTGCGTCTGAAATCCCCTGCGGGGGAGGGGACGCGTCCGACGGCTGACCGCACGCGCGAGGCTCTCTTTAGTATGCTGGGTGCGCGGGTGTATGATGCGCAGGTGCTTGATCTCTTTGCGGGGACGGGAGCGCTCGCGCTTGAGGCTCTTTCGCGCGGGGCGGCATATGCGGTGCTCGTGGATCGTGCAACGCACAAGATTCTCACGGAAAACGCGCAGCGGACGAAGCTGACGGCGTGCGCGGAGATTCGGCGCGGCGATGTCTACGGGCTGATTGCCGCACTTGCGGATGAGGGGCGCAGATTCGATCTCATCTTTGCCGATCCACCCTATGCACGCGGCGACAATGCCCGCGTGCTTGCTGCGGTGGATGCGGCGGCTTTGCTTGCGACGGACGGTCTTTTCGTCCTTGAGCAGGGGGCGGGAGAGTCCGTCATCGAGTACAGCGGCAGACTTTCTCTTGTGCGTGAGCGTCGCTATGGTGCGGCACGCATATGTTTTTACACGCAGGAGGTGCAGGGATGAGACGCGCGGTATTTGCCGGCAGTTTTGATCCTGTGACGACGGGGCACATCGATATTGTGGAACGTGCGGCGGCGATGTTCGACGAGCTCATTGTGTGCATCTTTCACAATGTCCAGAAGGAGGGCTGTTTCCCTCTCGATGACCGTGTCCAATTTCTGCGGGAGGCGGTTGCTCATGTGCCAAACGCACGTGTGGATGTCTTTTCGGGTCTTCTCACCGACTATATGAAGCAGCAGAATGCGCGCGTTGTTGTACGCGGGCTGCGCTCGGTGAAGGACTTTGAGTACGAGGAGAACCACGCGGCGATGGTTCGTCATCTCATGCCCGAGAGTGATACGATATTTTTGCTGACGCGTCCCGATCTGACCTTTGTCAGTTCCTCGGGGGTGCGTGAACTGATCCGCTTCCGCGCTCCGGTGGAGGGAATTGTCCCGCCGGCGGTGGAGCGGGCGATATTGAAGCTGTATGACAAAAAGCCCCCTCGGGGATAAGATCATCGAGGATGCACAGGAAAAGGAGATAGATTTATGGCAGTAATTGATACGCTGAAAAAGCTGGAAGATCTCGTTGCGGACGCATCGCACCTCCCTTTCAGCGACAAGGCTCTGGTGAATGATGATGAGATTGTGCATCTCGTGGAGGAGCTGCGCATGGATCTTCCGAAGGAGCTGAACCGCGCGGCAGAGATCATGCAGGAGCAGGACAATATTATCAACCGTGCGCGCGAGGAGGCAAAGGAGATTGTCGATGCGGCGCAGTCCCGCGCGAATCAGCTCATCGAGGATAGCGAGATTGTGATCCAGGCGAAGGAGCGTGCTCGCGCGATTATGCAGCAGTCGCAGGATCAGGCGCGTGAGATCATGGAACAGGCACAGGCGGGGGCGGCGCGTCTGCAGAGCGATGCGGATGCCTATGCAAATCAGGTGTTCGAGCAGCTGATCGCCCACGTCGGCAGTACGTTCAAGGGGGTTCAGCAGGCGGAGATGGGGCTGAATCAGGCGATGAATGTCCTGCGTACGGCGAAGGCGCAGATGAACGCACCGCAGGAGGATGCGTCGAATCTCTGAAAACGCTCCTTGACAATGCCGAAAACCGCCGCTATAATGTGAAAGGTCATGCGTCATGAT
>ERZ772957.1520-NODE-1520-length-14929-cov-12.815719_pt1 | contig 14929 bp, 14 predicted proteins | sample MGYA00580682_ERZ772957 | MGnify/ENA primary metagenome ERZ772957 (study PRJEB29015, sample SAMEA2737921) | human oral metagenome | biome: human oral; feature: human-associated habitat; material: dental | place: China | collected 2025 ...
GCCGCACTCGAGCGCTCCCCGGACCCGCTGCTGGCGGAGCGGTTCGTCGCCACGCTGCACGCCGTCGTCCGCCGCGATCCGCAGGAGGCGGAGCTGGCTCTGGGCGGGCTCAACGGTGTCAACGCGCGCCACCGCCTGGGGCTCGACGTCTACGCCGAGTGGCAGCAGCCCCTCTTGAAGAACGCCGATCACGCGGACGAAGCACGCGAACGGGATCTCGGCCCCAGACTGGCGGAGGTGCCTGTGGTCGTGTCGCTGCCGAGTCGCGACGATCTCACCATCGATCCGGAGGATCTTCTCGATCGGCTGCAGCAGTTCGACGAGGCCGGCGTCGCAGTGCCCGCCGGGGATCTCTATTGGGCGCTGCTGCGCCTCGATACCACTGCCGTCACAGAGGACCTGATCTCACGCGCCCGGATGATCCGCGCCAACGTGCGGTTCGCCGACGGCTCTGCTCTAAGAGGCGGGACTCGGCTCCCAGTCGGCCCCACACGCGACTTGACTGCCGGCCAGGCGCTGGCCCAGCTGATGGAGCACCCTCTGGTCGAGCCCTGGGACGATGACAAGGAGCACCTGACCGACGTCAGCCTGGCCGAGCAGCCCGGGTTGACCGGATGGCCGATACATGTGCGGGAATACTGGGGATTTCACTACCTGCTTCCCCGCATGTCGAATCTCTTGATCCGGAGTGTCCACTTCGATGAGGGCATGGAGAGCGCGCGGCAGACCGCCAGGCACGGCCATCCGTTCACGCGCCGCACCACAGTGAACCTGCTCGCCCTCGTGGTCAACGGCGAAGACCGCGCCAGGGCCTTCGAGGCTGCCGTCGACGCTTGGAAGCGCGGCCTGCTGCTGCCCGAGCGATTCCGGCCCCGCAGCCTCCCCCACCGGTTGGCGGCCTGGGCGATCGTACTGAGGGACCTGGCCGAGGCGGGGGCGCTCGCACTGTCCTGGCGGGTGCTCGATGAACTGCTGGCTCTGGCCGCCGTCGAGTCCCGGCTGCCCGCAGGCACTAAGGAGTTGGTGACGGCAACCGCGCACCTGACCGAGTCGGTGCTGGCCGCTGTCGAGGCCGGGAGCGCCCCCGCCTCGGTGCTGGACCAGTCCGGGCTCCGCGGGGTCGCCGGACGCAGCGGCAGCTCCGAGGCGGTGAAGCTGGCCCGAGAAATTGTCGGCCGGCTACCGCAGGTGAACGGTCCCAAGCCTGCCGGGACGACGATCCGCCCTTGGCGCTACGAGGACGTCTGGAATGGGGACCCCGTTTGGAAGCCGATCGACGATGGGATCTCGGTCAAAGTGGTCGAGGTCAAAGAGCGGACTACGCTGTTGCTGACGACCGGAGACGGAACCCGTTATACAACGCCCATCGGCTGGACCCACGACCTTGCGTTCCGTCGACAGCGTTGGTGCGTCCATATGGAGACGGGAGCCGGGGTCTGGCTGTGGTGGGACTCGAAGAGAAAGAAACTGCGAGTCAGCGACAAGCATCGCAGCATGGAAAGCAGGGAACCTCTGAGCAATGGGCTGGCGGCCGTGGCCGTGGCCTCGTGCAGCAGCAGCAGCGACTACTACTGGCTGGGAGAGCTCCTGCGAACCAACACGCTGACTCCGGCCACCCTTGCCGCTGCAATGCCCTCTCTTCTGCCCGCATTGGCGACACCGCTGCTGCGGGGAGTTGAGAAGAATCAGAAGTACTGCCATGTGCTGTGGCCGATCGTCACGGAGGCCATCGCCTACGCCGGCGCGCAGAAGACCCCGCCCCGATGGTCCCCACGAGCGCTGACCCTGGCATTGCAGATCGCACCAGTACTGCAGGAGGCGGCCCGCCGAGGCAAGATCGCACCAGTGGGCTGGGAGGGCTTGGACTCCCTCGTCTCCGCGAGGGGAAAGACCGGCGAGCGCGCCCGAAAGCTTCGTGAGCTGGTGGCAACGATATCCGAGGCCGAAGAAGACCGGCCGACCAGGCGAAGGCGCTGATCGAGCTGCTCGACCACCTGGAAGTCGAGCGTGTATTTCGTCCTGGGCGCCTCGGCAGGCGGTACGGCGGTGATCCGCTTCGCCCTTGCCCACCCCGGGCACACCAAGGGGCTCATCCTCTGCTCCCCCGCCATGCACAGAATCTGAGCGTTGTAGTTCTCCACCGAGCCGGGCTGCCGACGCGATGCGCAAGCGTCCCGCTATGGCGTGCTAGTGCAATCTGAAGCAGCTTTGGCCAGCCGGACGTCGAGAGTGAGCAACTGGCACCCGAGCACACGAGCGAGAACCACGTACATGGCATCGTATGCGGTCATATTGTGGCGCTGCGCCCACACCTCTGAGAGAAGATCATCCATGGGAAGCTGCTCCACTCCCAATTGCCTGAACTCCTCGAACCCTCGTAGAGCTTGCTCCTCAGTGATATGTCCGCCCAAAGACAGGCCCCGGAAAACCGAGGCGACTTCCGCGGTCAGGTGCTGAGGAGCGAGTAGATCATGGCCGCCCAGCAGCGCCGCCGCCTTGCCGCCACGCCGCGTCCCTAAAAGCACCTCAACAACGACAGCGGCATCGACCACTAACGTCATCGCCCGTCTCGCTGCTCGGCTAGCACATCTTCTGCCGCAGGCAGGTCGCAGACCCCGCGTTCGGCGATTCGGGCCAGCAACTCGGCACGGCTAGGGCGATCAGCGATCCGCTGCAGCTCCACCAGTAGATAATCGCTGAGCGAGCGCCCCTCCATTGCAGCTTTCGCCTTAAGAGCGCGACTGGTCGCCTCAGGCACGTTGCGAATCTGAACCGTCGACATGCATTTAATATGCCGCGCATGCAGCGCGCATGCAAGAGATGGTGATCGGGTGGCGCATGTCCGCTCAGCGGCTCGCTTCGCAGTCCTCGATCTCGGCGAGCTTCTCGCCGTAGCTGCTGGAGGGGTCGTGACGTAGATCGAGCCAGAGGTCCACCAGGGCCCAGGCGGCAGGCGCCGCGATGCGAGCGGTCACACAGTCATCAGCACTCGATAAGCGCGATTCCGTGAAGATCCTTGAAAACATGATCCGCACTCGCCAACGCCCACCCCCGACGCATGGCCTGAGCCGAGATCATGCGGTCGAAGGGATCCCGGTGCTCCCATATGAGCGACGCCGCAGCGATCATGTCCTGGGCCTCTAAGGACAGCGGCCGAGCATCCAGCTCTACGAGCTTGTCATTCCATTCCAGAGCGATGAGTTCAGCCTGGGGCCACTTGCCCAAACGAACTTTGTTGATGAGTTCGTAAGCGCTGGCGCTAGAGACCCATAGCCGGTTGCGAGGATCGGACAGGGTATGCAGAGCCGGCGCGTTGATCCTGCGACCCCCGGTACCCAGGAGCCACGCAACAACGTTGGTGTCCAGGATGATGTCCATAGCCCACTACTCCCACCGCGCGAGTTCATCCTCCGACATCGGGGCGAGGAGGATTTCATCCGGGATGTCGTACTCGGCATAGCTGGGGAACACCCGCCGCTCTGGCGCCTTGATAGCAACGATCCTGGCAACAGGCTGCCCCGCCCGGGCAATCGTGACATCCTCGCCCTTCTCAGCCCGGACAAGAAGGTCGGAAAGACGGGCCTTGGCCTCGGCTACATTGAACTGGGTGCTCATAGCGCCGATGATGCCCCCTCAGCCATTGTTGGTCAACATTAGTATGACCAACTATCGGGCGGGCACGCCCGGATCCTCCAGCGCGGAGCAGCCGACAGTGACGCTCGGGTGTTGGACGAGCGGACCGATCTCCACCAGTAAAACGCATCAGCAATGATTGCCGGCCTCATACGCCTCGATCTCGGCGAGCTTCTCGCCGTAGCTGCTGGAGGGGTCGTGCCGTAGATCGAGCCAGAGGTCCACCAAGGCCCAGGCGGCGGGCGCCGCGATGACGTTCTGCCCCATGCACAGAATCTGGGCGTCGTAGTTCTCCACCGAGCCACGCACGGTGACGAGGTCGTGGGCCGTCGCAGCCCTCACACCCCTGACCTTGCTGGCGGCGATGGCGGTGCCGACGCCGGTGCCGCACACGAGGATGCCGCGATCAGCCCGCCCGTCGACAATGGCCTGCGCGGCCCGGAAGGAGACCTGCGGGTAGGTGATATCGGGCTCGGACAGATCAGTGACGGCGCTGACGCGCTCATCCCTGTGCAGATGCTCTTTCAGAGCATCCTTGAGAGCTAGACCGTTGCCGGGGGCGCCGATGACGATTCGCATACTCGTAGCCTCTCAGGCCGCGACTCGGGAGGCGAGCCAAGGCCCGACAGACATGACCGAGCACCCGTCCGGTTGCCGCGACGCTCTGAATCTCTCCGCCGCGGTTTCCGGGCACCGGGAAGCTTATTCATGAGCTCTCTCATGTTTCCGCAGGTTGTGTGTGTTGCGCAGGAAGGTGTTGGACGGTCTTCAAGGGTTGAGGGCAGGATGCGCGCTTGGTCGAGCCCGGGGCCCCTCGCAGTGAAGGCCGGAAGCGGCGAGGGTTCCGTCAACCGGGGTCAACCGGGACTGCCGCCCTCAACGGGACTTCATCCCCGATGACGAGGCCCCGGCCTTCGTGATCGGCCCCGAACCCGCGTTGGCGGTGCGGCCCCGGTCTTCAAGTGCTTACAGGCACACAAATCCCACCTGAGCCCGCGCCAGCGGTGCGGCCCCTCGTTCACGACGGCGCTCACGCGACCTCGAGTACCCCGCCCCAGCCCGGCCCACTCCGGAGCGGCCCTGCTCTGGTGTCGGCGCGGCGCAGTGAGGGTGCTAGGTGTCCAAAACGGAGTAGATCAGCCCCGGGCACCATGCAGCGCGACACCGAAGCACATCGAAAACACGCCGAAAACACCAGGCCGTCGCATGGTTTCTTGGAGACACCCACGCCACCGAGGCTTTAATCTCCTCCGTTTTGGACAAATCCGCCCCAACAAGCACGGCCCACACGAGTCCAGCAGCCGAGAATTCCTTCTCAGCCACAATCGACGGCCAACCCTTCACCATCGACCAGTCGACCGTGAGCTGCGCCCTCGAGGGCGGATCGAAGTCCATTAGCGCCGAATCGGCGGACGCTGAAGAAAAACCCATTTACTTCATGATGATCCTCGACAGAAAGGATCACGTAGACACGATCACGACTTCTCGAGGACACGACCAGGGAAACGTCTACAGATTCGAGTACATGCTCCGTTTCACGGAAGCCTCTAGGACCGCCCATGCCGAAGCCACAGTGGAGGGATCGACCTATACCGTGACGGGTGAGGCCCCCGCCTCGGACACAACAGCTGATTCAGCCCCTCTCAAGGCCTTCGATATGACCGTCACCTGTTCCCGAATGGCCACTCCATCTCCATTATGAGTCCCCGTCGCCGTCATCCAGATTCTCGAAATAGCGAGCGACGGGTCAGCGCTGATACCCGTATGCCTCATAGGCGGCTCTTGCGGATGCACGCTCGGGATCATCCCCGGTTTCCACCATGATCATGGTCATCCCCACGTCGTGGGCACGGGTCGCAATGAGCAGTGATGCAATGACACGCGCGAGAAGTGATCATGATGAGCGCGGACATGCGAGGAATCTCGGAGAAGATCTCCGAGAAAATCTGGCGAGACATATCGAGACACATACCGAGGATCCCGAACTTATGCAACGGGCCACGGAACGGAAGAGCCGTTAGTCCCAGATTGCGAATGCAGATGAATGCGCAAGAAGCAGAATTCCGCAGCCGCCCACCGCTGTTCACCCAGAGAAGACGGCCCTGATGCGCGCATAGGCATCACTACACCCCCTCATTTCTCCAGCCGCCATCCATCTATCCCTTATGCTGCTGAGTGCGGGCGCCGCCGGCGTAAGCAACAGGTTCAAGTCGTTTGAGCCGCACCTCCTGACCACGACATATTAAGGACGGCATCAACCATGAGAATCCGAAGCATCCAGACCATCACGGCTCTAGCCCTGACCGCGACCCTGTCCACGGGATTGAGTGCTTGCAGCGGCAATGGCAAGGACAATAGCAATAGCGCGCCGAGCGCCACTGAGCATTCATCCGAGAGCGCCGCAAACGACAGTCCAACTAACAGCATGACCAGCACGGCTGCGGCGGCTGTCCAGGACTCCTTCTCAGCCACGATCGACGGTCAGCCCTTCACCATCGACCAGCCGATCGTCGCCTGCGCGACAGAAGGCGACGCGACGTCCGTTAACGTGACCGCAACAAACAGCGAAACCGACTACTTCACGACGGTCTTCGGCGACGGTGGCGGGGTAACCTTGATCATGGCTTCTCAGGGAGACGAGATGATGCTCAACTTCATGGATGCCACAGGAATCGGCCACGCCGAGGTCACGACCAACGGGTCGACCCATACCGTGAAAGGCGAGGTTCCTGCCGCGAACCCGGCGGATGAATCCGCTCCTCTCAAACCCTTTGAAATGACCGTGACCTGCCCCTGAGCACTACCGCAGCCTGGCATGGCCGATAGGAACGTGTGCCGGGAGAGTCGCATGGAGGCGACTCTCCCGGCACACATTCCATCCGGCACCGCTGACGATTGCATGCCCGCAGCCTGGCAGGCCTCGCCGCGTGCCGGAACAGCCCGGCCCCCTGAAGCCAGGATCCGCAGTCGAGAGCGCAGGTCGTATCGGTCCCGCCTACGGATCCCGGCTACCGATCAGAGATAGGAGGCGCGCAGGTCGGCCGGGTCCTTCGCCGACAGGTCGGCCAGCGTCACGTCGAAGACCGTGCGAGCCCCGGTCTCACCGCGCGCGGCCATCTTTGCCACCGCCCGACCCGTCGCCGCCACGACGGAGCCGGTGAACTCGGGGTTCGACCCGAGGCCCAGCTCGAAGGCGACGTTCGCGGCGACACCCCGGGAGGTCTCGCCCCGGCGGATTACCGTTCCCCCGTGCGGAATGCCCGCATGCTTCGCAGCCATCTCCTCGGCGGAGATGAAGGTGACGGTGGTGTCGTAGTCCGCGAAGTAGTTCGGCATCTCCACGATCTCCTTCTCGATGAAGGCGAGATCGGCGCCGTCTTCCGCTACGACGTAGCAGTCGCGCCGATGCATCGAGCGAGTCGTGAGCTCGACGTCATCGCCAGCCTTGACGGCGTCGACGGTCTCCCGCACCGGCAGTGTGTACTGCCTCGCGTCCGCGACACCGGGGATGCGGCGGATCGCGTCCGAGTGCCCCTGGGAGACGCCGGGGCCCCAGAAGGTCGTGGTGGCGCCGTCGGGCAGGACAGCCTCACCGAGGACCCGGAGCATGGAGAACAGGCCGGGGTCCCAGCCGGTGGAGATGAGGGCGAGGTGGCCGGCCTCCTTCGCAGCGGCATCGACGGAGGCGAAGTAGTCAGGGATCTTGGCATGGGTGTCGTAGGAGTCGACCGTGTTGAAGAAGGCGACCGTCGCCGGGCCCTGCTCGGCCAAGTCCGTCGCGGAGCCGCCGCAGTTGAGGCAGACATCGACTTTGTCCGCCCAGTTCGACATGTCGTCCACGTGCGCCACCGGCGCGCCCTGCGTCGCGATCGAGCCCGGATCGCGCCGGGTGAAGACGACGACGAGCTCCATGTCGTCGTTCTTGGAGATCGCCTGCTCCGCGCCCCGCCCGAGGTTGCCGTATCCGTTGATTGCGACCCTGATCATGAGTTCTCCTGCCGTTGTTGCTTTGCCGCTTAGTCTCCCATCGGGGCCGGGCGGGCGCGAGGCCCGGCGGGCCAGGCGCGATGAGGGATGAGGAACACCTCGCAGGGGCCGGCTCACCCGGCTCACAGATGCTCACGTACTCGCTCGCACCACGCTCGACGACGAGGCATCCACGCCTAGAACACGCCTAGAAGCGAGCTCAGGCCATGTAGGCGGAAGTAGGCGGAACCAGTCAGATCGACGCTTCTGAGCCGGCTTCACCACGTGAAATTATCCGCGTGAGCGAGGGATGCGAAACAGTTGCCCGGTTTTTACCTAAATGAAACCGCGAACAGCGAATCGGGTCTGGAACAGAATCCATCAGGCTCATACAATAAGTGCGAATTCGCCATTCCATACAAGAGCTCAACAATTCCCCTTCGTCAAGGATGACGAGGAGACGTGGAAGCATGGTGAATTCTAGATCCTCAGGAAGGAATCTCATGAAACATCTTCATCGATCCGCACTCGGAACGCTCGCAGCGATGTCGCTCATATGGACACTCGTTCCCGCAGCCACGGCCGATCAACACAGCGGGAAGCCGACGGACGGCGACGGGATTGTCGGGATTGCAGCTCCGGAATTCCCCGACCCCAATAGCGAACCATCAGTCACGCCCGAGCCCAGCATCGAACCAACAGCCGATGCGCCCATTGATCCCCCGGCGCCGTCCGCCGCCCCCATGCTCAATGGCTGGAACGAGGATGGCGGTCGCCGGTACTACTATGAGCAGGGCAAGAGGAAGACCGGATGGGCTCAGATCGACGGCTCCTGGTACTACCTCGGCACTGACGGCGCCATGCAATCCGACAAGTGGGTCTCCTCGGGCGGGCAGTGGTTCCACCTCAGCGCTGATGGCACGATGTCCACTGGATGGACTGAAGTCGGAAACGCCTGGTACTTCCTTAATGCCGACGGCGTCATGCAGTCCAATACCTGGATCGACTCCGGCGGGCGGTGGTTCTACCTGGGCGACTCGGGCGCCATGCTCACCAGCGCGTGGCTGCCCCAAGGAGGCTCCTGGTACTACCTGGGCGCTGACGGCTCGATGGCAACTGGATGGGCCCAGGTTGAAGGCGCCTGGTACTACTTGGGCGGCGACGGCGCCATGACCACCGGCTGGACCCGAGTCGGAGGCACCTGGTACTACTTCGGCGCTAACGGCGTTATGCAGCACGGCACGTGGATCTCCTCTGGCGGGCAGTGGTTCCATCTGGACGACTCGGGCGCCATGACGACAAGCACATGGCTTTCACAAGGAGGCTCCTGGTATTACCTCTATGCGGACGGCTCGATGGCGACCGGTTGGGCCCGAATCGGAAATTCCTGGTACTACTTCGGAACCAATGGAATCATGACCACAAACAAATGGGTCGGTGATTACTATCTGCAAGGGGACGGCTCCATGGCCACCGGTTGGGCGAAGGCTGGAGGTACTTGGTACCGCTTCAGCGGAAGTGGTCGATGGGCCAGCGTCTACTCAGGGACGTACACCTGCCCCAGTTGGGCGCCGATCAAGGGGAACAAGGAGAGCATGATCTACCACCAGCCATGGAACCAGGCCTACGGTCGGACCAAGGCAGAGGAGTGCTTCGCCTATCCGTCAGATGCGGAAGCCGCGGGATACCGGGCCGCGAAGAGGTAATCGCCTTTCATCAGATGTGGGCCGGGAAAACCAATTGGTTTTCCCGGCCCACACTCCTGGACTTCTGAACACATTATGAATGCGCTAATTTATGGGCGGAGGATCGTAATATCCAGGTAACGCGTTCCGGTGGGTTAGTGGCCTTGGGCTTCTTCGGCGTCGTCGGTGAGGTAGGAGATGCGTCTGACGAGGTCGAAGGGGTTGGTGGTGTCGGTGGTGGTCAGGGTGCCGGAGATCGGCTGGGCGGGCCCGCCGCCTACGGAGTAGGTGGCCGTCCAGGTGGTGGTCAGGCTGATGACCACGCCCTTGGCGGTGTGGGAGTACTTGTGAAAAACCGTCTGATCAGGGTAGGCAGCCCCCGGATCCGTAGTCGTGGTCGTGGCCCCATCGCCCCAGTCCCAGGCATAGGACACCGGAGTAGCCACAATGGTCACCGGGGCTCCCCCAACCTCAGTCTCCAAGGTCTGGGAATCCCCCGAGGTGTAGACAATCACGATCTTGGACACCAACGCCTTGGCGCCCGGGGGCTGGCGTGTAATGCCTGATCCGTTGGCCATGACTTTGGAAACGTCCGAGGACGTGACCACGACGGGCACGCCAGCCCCACCAGCCTCAACAACACCCGACCCAGCAGACGCTGAACCACCCTGCCCAGCTCCAAACCACGTACCAACCAGTGCACCAATACACGCCTGCGGAGCAAACTCACTCTCCAACGCCTGACACCTCTCCAACTCCTCAAGAAACGCAGACTTGCCCCCACCAACACCACCAGCAGCGTCGCCAGAAGCCTCTCCGCCCTGCACCACCGGAGCAGGCGCCGCCTCAGGAACCGGATCAGGGAAGACTAAAGTTTCTTGTTTATGCGATATTCCTGCAGAATTACCAGCACCCTCAACCTTCCAAATATCATCAGCTTCTGCGGGCGAAATAGAAAACAACGATAAAACCAACACTATCGCGACAATTAATGCACCTAGCGACCTTATTTTCACTCTACTTGCCCTTCCCGAATAACCCATTGTGTACCCTCATATTTCATGGCAAGGATCAGGAGAGTGTTTGTCTGAGGTTCGTTTACTTCGGGTGATGCCCCGGTTCCGTCATAGGCGTAGACGGCCTCCTGATCGAAGAGGACGTCTACTCGGGAGTACTCGCTGCCGGGACCGGGATCGGAATAACCGGTTTGAGTAATGGTGTGAACCCACGGGTCACGCCATCCTCCGGATTCGTGAAGTTCTTTCACATTGGTGATCACCGAATTGCAGAACAGGCAGTCCTGCCGACTCATCGACCTCCACTGCTCCAAATCCCCCGTCGCATACACATACGGATACAACTGAACGAAATACGTCGCCGTCGCAATAGCGCCCTCGGAGGAATCCTCATCCATATTCTCCGGCTTCTGCGGAGCCGGCATCGCCAAAGCCGCCTCACGCGCCGCCACCTGATCCTCAGGAAGATCCACCGTCGGCGAAGCCGTCGCCGAGACAGCCCCAGCAGAAGCCGACGAGCCCCCGTCACCACGGACACCATCACCGCCCCTGCTACACGCCGCCAGCGCTCCCATAGTCCCCAAGGCCCCCGACGCACTCAGCACCACCACCAACACCGCCCGCAGACAACTTTCTCCGGCACGGCGAACACGGCTTCTTCCGACACGGCGGACACGGCAGACACGGCAGACGTGCGCACGGAGACGGGACCAGACCGGGACAGCCATCATCATCACCACTATCAACAACGACGATTCAGGGAAAACAGGCATCAATGACCTTCGCGGCCCCACCCAGCGCCTCAGCACCACTCAGGACCGAACAGGCATCACAGCAACACTGTAGCGACCCCCTTGTGAGGCCCGCCACCCTCACAAACCCTTCTGTGGAAAACTCCAGGGCATGCCGCGTTTCTACACGTCCCTGATACCCGACTGGTCGGCGTCTACCATGGCGTTATGACCGACTCCGCTGCGATCGCACGCCTCAAAGCCGAAGCCGCACAGGCCGCCGCCGACGCCGCCGCAGCCAAGGCGGCCGCCGCTCAAGCCGCCCTTGACGCCGCACTCGCGACTGGCGACCCCGACCACCCCGAACCGCAGGCCGAAGAATCCGCTCAGGCGGCAACGGCCGCTCCCGCAGAGCCGGGCGGTGAACAGGCCGAGCAGGCCGAATCGAACGGGCAGGACACGGCCCCGCCGTCGAACACCACTGAAGCACCGCCGTCACAAACGGAGCCCGCGCCGCCCGCCGACGCCCCAAGCTCAGAGAACACCGAGCACACAGAGAACGCTCAGAGCACTGAAAACACCGGGGAGACCGGAAGCGCTGACAGCTCCGGGGATACGGGGTACACGGCCCAGGTGCGCTCCGGCTACAGCTTCTCCTCCCCCACCCTGCCGGTGGGCACCTACCTGGACACCCTCGCCGGGGGCGACCCGGCCCCGGTGCCGGGGTTGAATGTCGGCATCCCCCTGGGCCTGCTCAACCGGCACGCTCTGGTGGCGGGCGCCACCGGAACCGGTAAGACCCGCACCCTCCAGATGCTCGCCGAAGGCCTGTCAGGCGCGGGCGTTCCAGTCTTCCTGGCCGACGTCAAGGGAGACCTGACCGGACTGGCCGAGCCCGGCGCCACCAGTGAGAAGCTGGCCGCCCGCCTGGCCTCCACCGGGCAGGCATGGGAGGGGCGCTCCTTCCCCATCGAGCTGTTCACCTTGGGCGGCGGGCCGCAGTCGGGCGCGGGCGCCATCAGCGGCACACCCATCCGCACTACCGTCACCGAGTTCGGGCCGGTCCTGCTCTCGCGCGTCCTGGGACTGAACGACACCCAGACCTCCGCCCTCCAGCTGGTCTTCCACTGGGCCGACTCCCAGGGGCTGGCCCTGCTGGACTTGAAGGACCTACGCGCCGTCGTCGACTACCTGACCAACTCCGACGCCGGCAAGGAGGAGTTGAAGACCATCGGCGGCGTCTCGGCCGCTTCGGCCGGTGTCATCCTGCGCGAGATCGCCGCCCTGGAGGCGGCCGGCGGCGAGGCCTTCTTCGGGGAGCCCGCCCTGGACGTGCACGACCTCATGCATATCTCCCCCGACGGCAAGGGCATCATCTCCGCCCTGGAGCTGGCCGACATCCAGTCCCAGGGGACGCTGTTCTCCACCTTCCTCATGTGGCTGCTGGCCGAGCTCTTCGAGACCCTGCCCGAGGTGGGCGACCCGGACAAGCCCACCATGGTGTTCTTCTTCGACGAGGCGCACCTGCTGTTCTCGGGCGCCTCCAAGGCCTTCCTGGAGGCCGTGGTGCGCACCGTCCGCCTCATCCGCTCCAAGGGCGTCGGCATCGTCTTCATCACCCAGTCGCCCACGGACGTGCCCGACGAGGTCCTGGCCCAGCTGGGAAGCCGTGTCCAGCACGCCCTGCGCGCTCATACCCCGGCCGACGCCGCGAACCTGAAGAAGGCAGTCTCCACCTTCCCGGTCAGTCCCCTGGACCTGAGCCGCGTGCTCACCTCGCTCGGGACCGGGCAGGCCGTGGTAAGCGTCCTGGACGAGAAGGGCCGCCCGGCACCGGTGGCGCCGGTGGTGATCAACGCGCCTGCCGCCGTCATGGGGCCGGCCTCGGATTCCACGGTCTCCCAGGTCCTGAGTTCCTCGCCCCTGAAGCCCAAGTACGCCGACACGGTGGACAACGAGTCCGCCTACGAGCTGCTGGCCGCCAGGGTCCAGGCGGACGCCCAGGCCGCCGAGGAAGCGCGCGCAGCCGAGGAAGCCGCCAAGGAACAGGCCAAGGCCGAGGCGGCAGCCGCCAAAGCTGCGGAGAAAGAGGCGGCCAAGGAGGCGGCCCGCCAGGAGAAGGAGGCCGAAAGGCTGGAGCGGGAGGCTGCCAAGGAGGCCGAGCGCCGCCAGCGTGAGGCCGAAAGGACCGCAGAGCGTCGCAAGCGCGAGGTGGAGAAGACCATCGGCAGTGTGGGCCGCCAGATCACCCGCGAGATCACCCGATCGATCTTCGGCACCCTGCGGCGGCGTTGAGTCGAATCGCAATAAGCCAAGGAGCAGCGCATGAATCACGACCGTGCCCCGAACCGGCGCAGAGCCCTCCTCGGCCTAATGCTTCTTCCGACGGTGGCCGGTGCAAGCGCAGTTCTGAGCGGGTGCCGCAGTCCGGCTGGACGCACCAGCAGCGCTAGCGCATCTGCCACCGTTGACGCCTCTGGTCCGCAGCTGGTCACGTCGCGCGACGATCTGGTTTCACCCCGGCCTGAGGCCTGGGAATCGTGGACATTGGTATCTCCTGACACGATTGAGGTCAGCTTCTGGGGTCTGCCCGCTATGTGCCAGGCCATCTATGTCGAGCTCATTGAGACGGATGATGATGTGACGATCAACCTGACCATCGGCGATCCTTCAAACGGGACGCAATGTGACGCCGTCACCACCCGCACATGGTGCCGAGTGACGCTGAGCAGGGAATTGGGAGACCGGCAGGTGCGGCAGGACAATGCTTGATCAGCCCGACTAGCCCGGCCAGTTCAGCCAGCTCAATGCGCGACTCGCTCGGGCGGGCGGTGCACCGGTCAGCCGCTGGATGGGGCATTGGATGGGGCATATGGTCCTCATGCCGCCTCGGGAGCGGGTATAGAGGGTAAGGGGGGAGTAATTTCCCATGGGGTGGCTGTTCTACATCACTTCCATGTCACTATATGGTTGACTGGTCGAGTCGTCACCGAGCGGTCTCGACACGACCGAACCTGGTCAGCGACCAGCTTCCAAATATGTTCCTGAACCCTACCGGCGTCCCTGACCAGCCGGGGCGCCTCTTCTTGATGAGGGGATTTCATGCGCATGTCCATCACCCTGATTTCGCGCCTGACGGGACTGGCCTCAGCTGTCCTCCTGACCGCTGGCGCCCTGAGCGCCCCGGCCGCCGCCGCACAAGCCCAGCCCGCTCAGTCTGTGGAGCAGAACGGCGTCTGCGAGTATGGCGAGATCTGCCTTTACTATGGCAGCGACGCCACCGGGTCGCTCTCAGACTTCTCATCCGATCATGGCATCGACGACTACGGCGACTCTCCGACGGACTGCTACAAGTTCATCAGCCCAGGAGCCGGGCAGGGCCAGTGCATCAAGAACAACGCCGAGTCGCTCGTCGACAACAGCGACCTCGACGTGAGCATGCATACCTCGGGGCCCGCCGAAGGGCACACCTACATGACCCAGCTCTTCGGCATGACCTCTTCCTACCCCTCCTACCCCCAGAACTTCGACGACTACCTCAAGAATTACAACGGTGGCCACGTGGTATTCAAAGGGATATGAGGCAGCTGCTACGGGAAAACCTGTGACCTAACCTCACGCACACCATGCGAGCCGCCCTGGACGGTGGAGTATCTGCTGTTCCGTTACCTTGTTGGTGGTCCGGAGTTAGCTCGGGGCTGGGCCCGTCTGGGCCGACATGATGATTTGCCGCTCATGTCCGTAGACGATCTGAGACTCCTATGTTGCGTATCAAACGGCGGCGGGCAGTCGATGGGTGGGGTGAATCGTAGAGGGCGCCGTTTCGGATCATGGCGTGCAGGCTGACCTGACTCGTGACACTTTGGTGGGGTCTGGGTTTTGAGGTGGGTTTTTCGTT
>ERZ772957.1527-NODE-1527-length-14868-cov-10.063458_pt1 | contig 14868 bp, 10 predicted proteins | sample MGYA00580682_ERZ772957 | MGnify/ENA primary metagenome ERZ772957 (study PRJEB29015, sample SAMEA2737921) | human oral metagenome | biome: human oral; feature: human-associated habitat; material: dental | place: China | collected 2025 ...
TCTATCTGCCCATGCTGACAATGATGATGGGGATGTTCTGGCCGGTCTTTATCGCACTCGTGACGGTGCGTGAGGGACTGCGCTGGGGCATGCTTGCGGCTGCGGCATCCCTGCTGCTCACGATGCTGTTTGCAACGCCGGTGACGGGGGCGTTCTTCGTGCTCTCGTTTGCACCGACCGGGATTGTTCTCGGCGCACTCTTTCGACGGCGGGAAAAGACGGTGCGTGCTCTCGTGGGCGGCGCACTCGCCTCGCTCGCCGGCAAGATTGCGGCGGCGGGGATGATGCTGCTGCTCTTCGGGCTGAATCCGTTTGCGATGGATGTCTCAACGGCGAACGCGACACTGGATGAGACGCTGGCGATGTACCGCTCCCTCGGTATGGATGAGGCACAGCTGGAGGAGACGCGCGTCGCGTCGACGCAGGTGCTCGAGCTGTTCGTGCTCATGCTGCCCGCGCTGTTCCTCGGCAGTTCCGTAATCGAGGTGACGGCGTGCTTTGCCCTCCTGCGCAAGGTGCTCACGCGTCTGGGGCTTCCGGCCTCGCCGCTGCCCGCGTTTACGGAGTGGCGTTTGCCGGTCTTTTTCCCGTATCTTTTCGCATTCTCTCTGATTGCAATCTACTGGGGAACGACGCGCGAGATCACCCTGCTCTATCAGGCGGGGCTGAACGGCTATCTGATCGCATTCGTCGCGGGACTGGTGCAGGGGATTTCCCTCGTGCAGTTCCTGATGCAGCGGTTCGGGGTATCCTCGTTTGTGCGTATTCTGATCTATGTGTTCATTGTGCTCAATGGCTTTCTGACGCAGATCATTTCGTGGACAGGGCTGTTTGACATGGCGTTTGACTATCGAAAGAAGTTCAGTGGAAAGAGATAAGGAGTTCAATGTATATACGATAGTGATACAAAAACAATAAAGAAGGTGATTCTATGCCGCGGAATCTTTCCGCGTGGATTGATCTGACGATCCATCTGATCGTCATGCTCGCACTTGCGCTGATGACGTATTGCTACAATTCGTATGTGGGAGCCGCCGCTCTGCTGCTGTGGGCGCTGCTCGCCGCGTTTACGTGGGAACGATGTCGTGACAGAGAACGTCGATTTGAACGCTACTGTATGGGAATTATCCGCAATGTCAATCATGTGATGAATTATGCGGTCGATCAGCTCCCGCAGGCGATTCTCGTTGTGGCGAAGGACGGGCATCTCGAGTGGTGCAACCGTCAGCTTGAGGCGTATCTGGGCGGTGTGAAGCCGGAGCAGGGAACGCGCATGGCGGACGTTTGGCCGGACTTCAAGGTGGACGAGATCTGGGGGACGGAGGGCGGCTACCGCTTTACCCATGAGGGGCGTACCTATCATGTCTACCATCGTATTGTACCGACGCAGATGGACGAGCTGATGGCGTTCTACGTCGAGGATGAGACGGAGCTTTCCGATCTGCAGAAGCGTTTCCATGAGAGCCGCACCGCGCTCCTCTACATCCAGCTTGACAATTATGACGAGATCATGCAGGGCCAGACGGAGGCGGAGAAGTCCATGCTGCTGCTCGCGGTGCGCGAGCGTCTGGATGCGTGGATCAATGGGCTTGGCGGCTTTATGCGGGGAGTCTCGGACGGGGTGTTCCTGGCACTGCTCGACCGCGCCGCCCTCGATCATGTGATCGCGGAGAAGTTTGACATCCTCGATCAGGTGCGTAAGATCGTAAATACGAAGGGGATGCCCGTGACGCTCTCCATCGGACTCTCACTCGCTTCGGAACAAACGTTCAAGGAGCTCGGTGAGGAGGCTGAGGCAAAGCTCGATCTCGCGCTTGGACGCGGCGGTGATCAGGTGGCACTGGACATCAGCGGCAAGACGCAGTTCTTCGGCGGCAAGGCGAAGGCGGTGGAGAAGCACACACGCGTCAAGGCACGTGTCGTGGCACACGCCCTGCGCGACATTATGGCGAATGCGGACGAGGTCTATGTCATGGGACATCAGAATGAGGACTATGACTGCTTCGGCGCGTCCATGGGCGTTGCGTGCATGGCGCGTGCGCTCGGCAAGCCCGTGCACATCGTGCTCAGCGATACGAACGAGGGCATTGACCGCGTGCTTGACATGGTGCGGAAGGACGAGTCGTATGACGAGATCTTTGTCCATGCCGGCGATATCGCCGGGGTTGCCTCTGCAACGGCACTGCTCGTTGTGGTGGATGCACACGTTCCGCACATTCTCGCGGACAAGTCGCTGCTCGACCGCATTCCGAAGGTGGTTGTGATCGATCATCACCGCCGCAGTGAGAACTTCGTCAAAAATCCGCTCTTGGTCTATCTTGAGACCGCATCCAGCTCGGCGAGCGAGCTGGTGACGGAGCTTCTCATGTATTTCGGCGATACCGCGCGTCTGACGCGTCTGGATGCGACGGCGCTGTATTCCGGCATTGTGGTGGATACGAAGAATTTCAACGTCGGTGCGGGTGTCCGCACGTTTGACGCGGCGGCGTATCTCCGGCGTGCGGGCGCAGATCCCGTGCTTGTGCGGTCGCTCTTTCAGAGCGACTACGAGACGACGGTGGCACTGGCACGCGCCAAGGCGAATGCGGAGTTCTTCGCGGGCGGTCTTATCATCGGGAGCATTCCGGAGCGTCTGGCGAACGGGCAGATCATCGCCGCACAGGCGGCGGACGGGATGCTCCGCGTGGACGGGGTACGGATGAGCATCTACGTGTTCCAGATGCCGGGCGATATGGTCGGCATCAGTGCACGCTCGACGGGCGAGCTGAATGTACAGGTGATTATGGAGGCATTCGGCGGCGGCGGTCACGCAAATGTCGCGGGCGCACAGGTCAGGGGCGTACCTCTCTCGGTGGTGCGCGGAAATGTTGTTGAACAGGCAAGAAAATACATAGAGGAGAGTGACATACATGAAGGTCATATTGCAGGCGGACGTTAAAAACATTGGGAAAAAGGGCGAGATTGTGGAGGTTGCGGACGGGTACGGGCGCAACTTCCTCCTGCCGCGAAAGCTCGCACTGCCCGCAAACAGCGCGAATGTCAATGTGGCAAAGGCACAGGCGGGCGCAAAGGCACGCAAGGATGCGATGGCGGTTGACGAGGCAAAGCTGATGGCGGCGCAGCTCGAAAAGGTCGAGGTGGAGATCCCCGTGCGCATCGGCGAGAACGGGCGGCTGTTCGGCGCGGTGACGGGCAAGGATGTCGCGGAGGCGCTGAAGAAGAAGAACATCGACATCGACCGCCGCAAGATTACGATTCGCGGCGAGGTCGTGGGCGAGGGCCTGTATGAGGCAATCGTCAAGGTGCATCCGAACATCTCCACCACGATCAAGATTCATGTGAAGAAAGAGTAGGGCGAGGATTCCGAGTAGGACAGCCTCCCCCGTCGGAACGGTGGAGGGGGCTTTGAGCGACATACGCTTCTCTATCGTAAGAAAGTCGCATATGCAACCGGCGCCCCTATCGGCTCACTTCGTTCGCCACTTCCCCCGTCTCGACGGGGGAAGCTAAGATACCGGGGACTACTCTAAAAAGCCTCCCCCGTTGGAACGGGGGAGGGGGACCGCGTAAGCGGTGGAAGGGGCGCTTTGCGCAGCGCCTGGATGATTACGAAACTACAATATAGATCAGGCTGATGAGGATTGCCTCATCAGCTTTTCTCTCAAAAGGAAACATTTTATGTCATTTTTTAAGGACTTATTCGGCAGCGAAGGACAAACGAAAAAGCCACCTGAGTTCTCCTCGGAGGCGCGGATCGATGCGGAGATTGCCGCTCTCTTTCGGATGCTCGCGGATACGATGGGCACGGAACGTCTCGTGATCCAGGCGGGTAAAATGAATGCAATGACGCTCATGCGCTCGGAGAGCCGACGTGAGCGCGTACTCGCCCTCATGCGCATCCTCGAGGAGGATCCACTGCTCACGCCGCCGCCCTCGGAGGCGGAGATCCCCGAGATCCTAAACCGTATGACGGAGCAGATGGCGGGAATGCTTGCCCGCCGTGACCTCGAGGATCGCATCGAGCGCAAGGTGACGGAGAAGCTCGAAAAGGATCACGAGGAATATGTGGACGACATTCGCCGTCAGGTGATCTCGGAGGAGAGCCCCGGCACGGAGTCGCCACACGACAAGAAGAAACGCGAGGATCTGGAGGCTCTGGAACGTATTCATCTCACGCAGTCGGTCATGGAGCTGCTGCGTCCGCAGAGCTTTGATGAGATCGTTGGACAGGAGCGCGCCGTGCGCTCGCTCATGGCAAAGCTCTCCTCGCCCTATCCGCAGCATCTCATCCTCTATGGCCCGCCGGGCGTGGGCAAGACGACGGCGGCACGCCTTGTCCTTGAGGCAGCGAAGAAGCGTGCGATATCGCCCTTTGCGGAGTGTGCGCCGTTCGTGGAGACGGACGGTACGACGCTGCGCTGGGATCCGCGTGACATGACGAATCCGCTGCTTGGCTCGGTGCATGATCCTATCTATCAGGGCGCACAGAAGAGTCTCGCGGACAGCGGCGTACCCGAGCCGAAACCCGGGCTGGTGACGGATGCGCACGGCGGCATTCTCTTCATCGACGAGATCGGTGAGATGGACGAGATGCTGCAAAACAAGCTGCTCAAAGTCCTGGAGGACAAGCGTGCCTATTTCGAGTCTGCGTACTACGACCCCGACGACAAGCGCGTGCCGCCCTACATCCGCAAGCTCTTTGAGGAGGGCGCACCGGCGGACTTCGTCCTTATCGGTGCGACGACACGCGATGCGGACCACATCAACCCTGCGTTGCGGTCGCGCTGCGCGGAGATCTACTTTGAGCCGCTGACCCCCGCACATATCCTGACGATCGTGGAGAATGCAGCACGGCGTCTCAATGTCCGCCTTGCGGACGGTGCGGCGCAGCTCATCAGTGAGTACACCATCGAAGGCCGCAAGGCGATCAACATTCTCGCGGATGCCTATAGTCTCGCGCTGAACCGTCTGTCGGATGCGGAGATCGAGCGCATTGTTTCACGTGAAACATCAGACGAGGAGAAAAAAGATACTGTGCCGGAGGCTGCTTCATGTGAAGCAGTGGAGGAAAATGCGAAAGAAAATGTTTCACGTGAAACAGTGGGAGATGCGCCCGCAGTCACGGGTCAGTCAAATCCCATTGTTTCACGTGAAACATCATTGCAGATTCGCGTCACAAAGGACGATATCTACGAGGTCGCACAGGTCAGCCGCCTCTACCAGTTCGGCCGAAAAAAGGCATCCGATATCCCCGCCGTCGGCAGGGTGTTCGGACTGGGTGTCTCCGGCTTCCTCGGCTCTCTCATCGAGATCGAGGCAGTGGCGTTCCCTGCCGTAGAGAAGGGGAAGGGATCGGTGCGCTTCAACGAGACGGCGGGCAGTATGGCGAAGGACTCCGTGTTCAACGCAGCATCGGTCATGCGTCAGCTCACGGGGCGCGATATCCACGACTACGACATCCACGTCAACGTGATCGGCGGCGGCAACATCGACGGCCCGAGCGCGGGCACTGCCATCCTCGCGGCAATTGTCAGTGCGGTGACAGGGGCGGCGATCCGTCAGGATGTGGCTGTGACGGGCGAGATCTCCCTCCAAGGAGAGATGAAGCCCGTCGGCGGCGTGTTCGAGAAGGCATATGGCGCACGTCAGGCAGGGATCTCCACGCTCATCATCCCGTGGGAGAACAAGAAGGACATCCCCGAGGAGCATCTAGGACTCACCATTCACCGCCTGAAGAAGGCGGAGGAGGCGTTTGCGGTTCTCTTTGCGGATGATACGTGGAAGAAGAAACGTGAAGAAGTGTGATATGAGGTAGGGAACTGCTGCGGGGAGGATAGCATCCTGCGCGTAGATACAGAATGATAAATCATCAAGAAGAAGCTCTCTACTGAGGTCAGTGGAAACACGAAAGAATTTTATCTCGAAAGGAGAATCCAATGACGGAAGGACGCATCCCACCGCAGAGCATTGAGGCGGAGTTGTCCGTGCTTGGTGCGATGATGCTGAAGCCTGCGGCAGTCACGCAGGCGATCGAGCTGCTGCGTGCGGACGAATTTTATCGACAGGCACATCGCGCCGTATTTGAGGCCATGGAGGAGTTGGTCCGGAACGGTGAGCCGGTCGATATCGTGACGGTGACGGAGCTGCTGAAAAAGAAGAACCTCATCGACCAGGTCGGCGGCATCTCCTTCCTTGCAAACCTGACGAACAGCGTACCGAGCACGGCGAACCTCGCCCACTATGCCAAGATCGTCAAGGAAAAGGCAATCCTGCGTGCACTCATTGACGCGAGCACGGAGATTGCAGGTGCGGCATATGAGGCGAGCGAGGAGATCGCCGAGCAGCTGGACGATGCGGAGCGCAAGATCCTCGCCATTGCGGGCGGGCAGACGACAGGCGCTTTCGTCCCGATCAAGGATGTCGTCTTTGATGCCGTGGATCGTGTGAGCGAGCTCGCCAAGGCAAAGGGGGGCATCACGGGGCTTTCGACGGGACTGACCACACTGGACTCCGTGACGCGCGGCCTGCAAAAGTCCGATCTCATCATCGTTGCGGCACGTCCCGCGATGGGGAAGACGGCGTTCGTTCTCAATCTCGCGACCCATGTCGCGCTCCAAGGCGGAACGGTCGCATTCTTTTCCCTCGAAATGCCGCGCGAACAGCTCATGCACCGTATCTTCTGCGCGGAGGGACAGATCGATGCGACGCGTCTGGCGCGTGGGGAGCTGGACGATGAGGAGTGGGAACGCCTTGTCAAGGTCGCCGATCGCATGATGAAGACGAACCTCTACTTTGACGACACGAGCAGTACCACTGTTCTCGATATCCGCACGCGTGCGCGACGGCTCAAGGCGGAGCATGGGCTTGATCTCATCGCCATCGATTACCTCCAGCTCATCCAGGCGCCCGGCCGCGCAGAGAACCGTACCCTCGCCGTTGCGGAGATGACGCGCTCGCTCAAGGTGCTCGCCCGCGAACTGAACGTCCCGATCATCGTACTCTCGCAGCTCTCACGCGCGACGGAGGGACGCTCGGACAAGCGCCCCATGCTCTCTGACCTGCGCGAGTCCGGCTCCATCGAGCAGGATGCGGACATCGTCATGTTCCTCTACCGTGAGGACTACTACAACCAGGATACAGAGAACGCGAACATCACCGAGCTCAGCATTGCCAAGCACCGCAATGGTGCGACGGATACCGTGAAGATGTTCTTCCAAAAGGAGTATACGCGCTTCCGCGATCTTGCGCGGGAATCCTGATTGTTTCACGTGAAACATTTTCGTCCGATCCCCTCAAAAAAGAGGGGATTTTTTTTGTCATTTGTGCTATGATGAAGGAGGTTCATATGTATGGATTGCGTGCGCTCTTGTACGCATCAATAGGCAGGGGAGGAAGAGTCGTGTTAAAGAGTATTGCGATCATGACGAGCGGGGGAGACAGCCCGGGAATGAATGCGGCGGCGCGTGCGGTTGCGCGTACGGCACTCTATGAGGGTGTGAAGGTCTGGGGCATCTGCGACGGCTATCACGGGCTGCTCGAAGAGAATATGCGTGAACTGGAATCCAAGGACGTGGGCGACATCATCCAGCGCGGCGGCACCTTCCTCGGGACGGCGCGCTGCAAACGTTGGCAGACCCCCGAGGGACGCCGCCTCGGACATGAGAATCTCATCAAGCGCGGGATCGAGGGGCTTTGCGTGATCGGCGGGGACGGTTCTCTGCGCGGTGCACAGCTCCTCTCCGAGGAGTACGGCTTTCCCATCGTAGGCCTGCCGGGGACGATCGACAACGATGTCTGGGGCATGGACTATACGATCGGCTGCGATACGGCGGCGAACACGATCATCGACGCGATCAACAAGCTGCGTGACACCGCCTCGGCGCATCGGCGTGTGATCGTCCTTGAGGTCATGGGGCGTGGCAGCGGATGGCTTGCCCTCGTCGCAGGAATCTCGGGCGGTGCGGAGTACATCCTCGTGCCCGAGGAGGAGTTCAACATCGAGGAGATCACAAAGGATCTCTCGCGTGCCTATGAGCATGGCAAACGGTATATCCTCATCGTGGTCGCCGAGGGCGCGGCCTCGGGGCAGGAGGTCTGCGACTATATCGCATCGCATACGGACATCGAGACGCGTGTCTCTGTGCTCGGGCATATCCAGCGCGGCGGCTCGCCGTCTGTCATCGACCGCGTGCGTGCAAGCCAACTCGGGGAGCAGGCGGCTCTCGCACTGATCTCGGGGCTCTCGGGCGTGGTGTTCGGCTACAGCAAGGGACACGTCGTCTCGGTCAACCTCTACGATGCCGTGAACAACAAGAAGAAGCTCGATCCCGACTATCTGCATCTGGCGAAGGTGCTGTTCTAATCGCCGCGTTTGTGTTGGGCTTCCCCCTGTAAAATAAATTCTTAAAATAAACACTCCCGCAGAAAGGATGATCCCGTGGCAAAGATCATAGCGATTGCCAGCCAGAAGGGCGGCGTCGGCAAGACGACCACAGCCGTCAACCTCGCCGCCGCTGTCGCACGCGCAAAGCGCCGCGTCCTGCTCGTTGACATCGACCCGCAGGGGAACGCAACGAGCGGCTTCGGCATCGACAAGAATATGCTCATGTCCACGACCTATCGCGTCCTGATCGAGGGGCGCAGTCTGCGGGAGTCCATCGTTACATCGGACTACCGCGTGGATGTCCTGCCCGCCAGCGTCGAGCTCGCGGGGGCGGAGGTGGAACTGGCGGGGATGGAGCGGCGGGAGACGCGCCTCAGGGACGCGCTCACCGTGGTGGAGCACGACTACGACTACATCTTCATCGACTGCCCGCCCTCCCTCGGCTTCCTCACGCTGAACGCACTCGCGGCGGCGCACGCCGTTCTCATCCCAATCCAGTGTGAATTCTACGCACTCGAGGGCGTGGCACAGCTGATGAACACGATCGGCCTCGTGCAGGAGAGCGCGAACCCTGCGCTCACTGTGCAGGGGGTCGTCATGACCATGTACGACAGCCGCACGCGCATTGCGACGCAGGTCGTCGATGAGGTGAAAAATGTCTTTGGCGCGGCGCTCTACGAGACCCTGATTCCGCGCAACGTGCGCCTCTCGGAGGCACCGTCCTTCGGGCAGCCGATCACCTCCTATGACATCACGTCGCGCGGCGCAGAGAGCTATATCGCACTGGCAAGGGAGGTCATGAAGCGTGAAGAAAGCTAAGACAGGCGGACTTGGACGCGGTCTCGGTGCGCTTGGACTTGGGAAAAACGCCCTTGCGGGCGCGCCAAAACCGACAGAACAGCCCGCCCCCCCGGAGACGGCGGAACCTGCGGCACAGACGGGAAAACCCGCAGAGCTGCCCGTGGATGCAATCGTCCCGAACCGCTTTCAGCCACGGCGTGAATTCGATGAGGCGGCACTTGAGGAGCTGCGTGAATCCATTGTGCGGCATGGTATCCTTCAGCCTCTCTCCGTGCGCGATATTGGCGGCGGGAAATACGAACTCATCGCGGGCGAGCGCCGTCTGCGCGCGGCACGGATCGCAGGACTCACGACCGTCCCCGTCGTCTTTCGCACGGCATCCGACGCGGAGCTGGCGGAGATGGCACTCATCGAGAACATCCAGCGCGAGGATCTGAACCCCATCGAGGAGGCGCACGCCTACGAACGCCTCCTCACGGAGTTCCGCCTCTCGCAGGAGGAGCTCGCACGACGTGTCGCACGCAGTCGCTCGGCGATTGCGAACAGCGTCCGCCTCCTGCGTCTCGCCGACGAGGTACAGGCATTTGTCGCAAACGGTGTCCTTACGATGGGGCAGGTGCGCCCCCTCCTCACCCTCGGCAGTGCGGCACTCCAACGCGAGGCGGCGGAGTACATCCAGGAGCACGAGCTCTCCGCGCGCGGTGCGGAGGCACTTGTGAAGCGTCTCGTCAAAGATCCGAACGCTCTTAAAAAGGCGGCGGAATCCGCTCCTCCCAAACGCCCCCCGGACATCTTCGTGCGCGAGGCGGAGGAACGTCTCACACGCAGCCTTGGGACGAAAGTCCGCATACAAGAGGGGCGTGAGCAGGGCAAGGGACGCCTCGAGATCAGCTATTTCTCCGCAGATGACCTCGAGCGCCTGCTGGGACTGCTCACGGGCACGGACGGCGCGGCGAAGGAGGACAAGCGCGCGGCGCTGCGTGCCATCTCCACACAGGGCTTCACTGTGTGAATATAGCCGTGCAGTGTTCCTAAGCAAACCCTAGTGGAGCGAGCGGAAACGAGTGCGCGTTCTGCCCCCTGCGGATTTCTACCGTTCAAGCGCAGCGCGTTTAGAAATTCGCAGGTATTTAGGCAGATAAGCGCACGACCGCTTGCGCAACGAGGTGTTTGCGTGGAACACGCAGGGAGTAATTCTAAAACTGCCGAGAAACGTAGGGAAGAAGGGAAAAAGCATTGTTTCTGAACAATCTCGTTAGCTATATTGCATCACATGAGGCGGTACTTCTGCTCGCCTCCATGCTGCTGATTCTGGTACTATTGATCCTCGTCGTCTACACGATGGTGCGCCTCTCGACCATGCGGGCGCGCTACCGCGAGATGATGCGCGGCTCGGAGACCGAAGACATCGAGGGCATGCTCATTCAGCACATCCACGAGGTCGAGCAGGTCGCCGCGACGAATGCGCACATCCTTGAGGAAAATGAACTCATCCGTCAATTTCTCCGCAAAACCCTCGTCCGCACTGCAATGGTGCGCTTCCGCGCATTTGAGGACATGGGCGGCGACCTCAGCTATGCTGTCGCCATGCTCGACGCGAACAACGACGGCGTCATCTTCTCGAGCATCTTTGCGCGTGCGGACTCGCGCAGCTACATCAAGCCGATCAAGAACGGCTCCTCGGAGTACTCGCTCACGGACGAGGAAAAGGGCGTCCTGCGGGAGGCGATGGCACAGCCCCTGCCGATTCAGTATTGAAAAGTAGGTTCTTTGACATCTGTTACGGAACATTGGAAAACGACCCGTGCGATGCTCCTAAGCAAACCCTAGTGGAGCAAGCGGAAACGAGGACACGTTCTGCCCCCTGCGGATTTCTTTCGTTCAAGCGCGTAGCGCGCGTTTAAGAAGTCCGCAGGTATTTAGGCAGATAAGTGTCCGACCGTTTGCGTAACTAAGCGTTTGCGTGGAGCAAGCACGGAGCATTTCAAAAGCGGCTGTGCATACGCGACGCACAGCCGCTTCATACGTTCCTGTTATCTCTTCTCTGCGACTTCCTGCACAATGGCGAGTGTCAGCTCTGCCGCATCGTAGAGATCCTGCTCAAGGAGGCTCTCCTCCTTCGTGTGGCAGTCGGTCATGCCGACGCCGAGGACGGTGGTCGGCACGCCGTAGGCGTTGAAGTGGTTCGCATCCGAGCCGCCGCCCTCCTCCTCGAGCACGACGGGGAAGCCGAGCTTTTCTGCCGCGCGGCGCAGGTAGTGGATGGGCAGTGCGTCTGCGGGCAGCTCGTAGGGATCGTAGTCCTTTTTGAGGTCAATCTCTGCCGTGCAGCCCGTTCCTTTGACTGCTTCATTCACGGCGTCGATCATGCGCTGTGTGAGGGCGTCGAGCTTCGCCTTGTCGCGGCTGCGCGTCTCGAAGTGCAGCGTGCAGGTCTCCGCGACGACATTCGTCGCCGTGCCGCCCGCAATCCTGCCGACGTTGCAGGTTGTCTCCTCGTCGATGCGCCCCTGTGGAACGGCAGAGAGCACCCTGCCCGCCGCCGTGATGGCATTGCGCCCCGCATCGGGGTCGATGCCCGCATGTGCCGCCTTGCCGTGGATGGTGACGGCAAGCTGATTCTTGCCGGGCGCCTTGAACGCTGCCGTGCCTGCATGACCGTGCGTATCGAGCGTATAGCCGAGGTCGGCATGCAGGAGGCTCGTATCGAGGCAGCGCGAGCCGTTGACGCCGCCCTCCTCGGCGACGGTAAAGACAATCTGCAGATCGCCGTGCGGGATGTTCTTCTCCTTCAGCTGGCGCAGGGTCTCAAGGATGGCGACGACGCCCGCCTTGTCATCTGCACCGAGGATGGTTGTGCCGTCGGAGCGGATCACGCCGTCCCTCAAGCTCGGCTTGATGTTTGCGCACGGCTCGACGCAGTCCATATGTGCCGTGAGCATAACGATGGGCGCGCCCGCGACCGTGCCTTTGAAATTTGCGACGATGTTGCCGCAGTTGCCGCCAAGCGCCTTTCCTGCGTCGTCCTCGTGGATCTCTGCTGCGCCGAGGTGATGCAGACGTGCGGTCAGGAGATCGCCCATCTCGCGCTCATCGAGCGTCGAACAGCGGATGGAGACGAGCGCGAAGAACTCATCCAATACGCGTTTTTTGTCAATCATATGCTGCCTTCTTTCAGAGGAAAAGGACGATCATAAAGGTGATGGTGGCGAGCAGCATGGGCAGGGCGTTGCGTTTCGACAGCTCCATCGGGCTGACCTTCGCAAGACCCGCGCAGACGAGTGCCGCACCTGCGACGGGAGACATGGAGCGTCCGATTGAGCCTGCCATCTGGGCGAGCGAGCCGAGGTTGATGATGGACATGCCGAACGCCTCTGCCTGTGGGGTGATTGCACCGTTGAACGCGAGTGCCGCCGCGTCGCCCGAGCCGGAGATGACGGCGATGATGAAGGGGCCGAATGCACCTGCGATGCGCGCGATGGACTCCGAGCCCTTCATCGCCTCGATGAGGGCATCCGTGAGTCCCATTGCCGCCATACCTGCGGTGAAGACGGCGGCGGCGACGATGAGACCGATGACGCCGCCGTATGCCTCGCCCATGCCGTCAAAGAATTTGCGCGTGATCTCCTGCGGGTTCTGGCGCGTGACGACGAGCGCGAGCACCGTGCCGACGATCATCGCCGTCGGCACGTCCGTGAGGGGGAGGACGGCGATCTGCTTGCTGCCGAGGACGAGCAGGACGAGCGGAACGAGGGGGACAATGGCATAGAGCGGATTGACACGGAAATCGCTGCCGCCCTCCTCCTTTTCGAGCTGCGCATGATATGCGAGGCGGCGCGCCTCGTCAGGACCTTCCTTGCAGACGGTGGCGATGATGGTGAGCGTGACGACGGCGACGATGGAGGCGATGATCGCGGCGGGTACCTGCGCCATGATGACGGTCATGAGGTCGGTCTGCGCGAGATCGGCGACGAAGATGTTGTGTGCCTGTCCCGGGCTGATCGCGCTGCCCCATGTGCCCGCGAGCACCGCCGCGCCCGCCATCGCGGGGTGAACGCCCGCCGCCATGAGCGTCGGGATGAGGATGCTGCCGACCGCCGCTGAGCAGCCCGCCGCGCTCGGGATGGCGATGTTGATCCACCATGTGAGCAGTGTCGCGAGCGGGATGAGGACGAACTTGCTCTTTGTGATGACACCCGAGATCGACTCGACAAGATGGCGGTCACAGGTCGTGATCTTCATGACGAACGAGAAGCCCATGACGGTACAGATGACGGGTACGAGCGAGTTGTGCACCATCGTCTTGCTGAACGTCGCGACGGCGTTGCCCGTGACGCCGCCGATGATGCACATGAGAAAACCTGCCGCGAGCAGCACCATGCGCGTCTCGTACTTCTTGATGATGGCGGCGAAGGCAAGGATAACGATGATTCCTCCGGCAATAGCCAATGAAAAGACCTCCTTTGAATAGAACCTACAAAACTATACTGAATTTCGACAAATAAATGTGAATTCCTTCACGAAAAAGGGAAGCATCGAACGGACGATGCTTCCCTGCGTTTCTGTTGCTTACTCCGCAATCCCCGGACGTGTCATCTGGCGCGGGGAGAGGATGTGGTTCAGCTCCTTCTTTGAGAGGATGCCCTGCTCGAGGATGATCTCGCGAATGGGCTTACCCGTCGTATACGCCGCGCGCGCGAGCTCGGCGGACTTCTCATAGCCGATGTGGGGCAGGAGCGCGGTGACGATGCCGACGCTGTTGTCGAGCCATTTCTGGCACTGCTCGACGTTCGGCTCGAGGCCGATGAGGAGCTTGTCGACAAACGTATTGACGGCACGCGTGATGTAGTTCAGCGAGTTGAACATATTGAACGCCATGACCGGCTCCATCACGTTCAGCTCGAACTGGCCGTTCTCTACACCGAACGTCACGGCGAGATCGCCTGCGATGACCTGATAGCACGCCTGATCGAGAACCTCGGCAATGACGGGGTTGACCTTGCCGGGCATGATCGAGGAGCCGGGCTGGCGCATCGGCAGATGCAGCTCGTTCAGCCCGCAGCGTGGTCCCGATGCCATGAGACGGAAGTCGTTCGCCATCTTGATGAGGACGAGCGCGGCATTCTTGAGCGCCGAGGAGAAATCGGCGAACGCATCTGTGTTGTTTGTCGCATCGATGATATTCTGCGACGTACGGTATGTCTCCCCCGTGATCTCCGAGAGACGCTTGGCGACCGCCTTGATGTACGCGGGTTCCGCGTTCAGCCCCGTGCCGACGGCTGTGCCGCCCATGTTGATCGTGTGGATCGCTCGCTGGACAATGCGCGTGCGCTTCATGCAGCGGCGCACAGCGGAGGCATAGGCACCCATCTCTTGCCCGAGCGTGATGGGGACAGCATCCTGCAGATGCGTACGCCCCATCTTGAGGATACCGCGATAGGCGACAGCCTTCTTTTCCAGTTCGGCCGCAAGACGGTCGAGCGCGGCGAGGAAATCGTCCCCCTTCTTTGAGAGACAAACCTTGATGCCTGTAGGGAAGGAATCGTTTGTCGACTGCGCCATGTTCGCATGGTTGTTCGGCGAGATGATGTCGTAGCGTCCCTTCGGCTCACCGCGCAGTTCAAGCGCACGGTTGCAGAGCACCTCGTTCATGTTCATGTTGATCGATGTGCCCGCGCCGCCCT
>ERZ772957.1528-NODE-1528-length-14862-cov-12.077126_pt1 | contig 14862 bp, 12 predicted proteins | sample MGYA00580682_ERZ772957 | MGnify/ENA primary metagenome ERZ772957 (study PRJEB29015, sample SAMEA2737921) | human oral metagenome | biome: human oral; feature: human-associated habitat; material: dental | place: China | collected 2025 ...
CCCGCCGGGCTGGACCCCCGCCCAGGGCATGAGCCCGGGCCAGACCTGGGTCCTGGCCCTGGCTTACGCCCCCATGCTGCTGTGGCCAGCGGCCCTGACGGTGGCGCTGGTGGGCTACCGGCGCGGGCGGGCGTGACCAAGACCGCCCGAGGGGGGCCGGGACCGCCTTGACTCATCAAGAAGCCTTGATATAAAGTTGCCTTTATGCAAGGAAGGACGGCCGGTCCCCAGGACATAGCGCGCGTCGTCGCGCTGTTCAGGACCCTGGCGCACCCGACCCGGGCGTCCATCGTCCACCGCCTGACCCGCTCGCCCGCGGACGTCACCGAGCTCACCACCATGCTCGGCCTGTCCCAGCCGCTGGTCTCGCACCACCTGCGCCTGCTGCGCGAGGGGCACCTCGTCCAGGCTGAGCGCGACGGACGGCGCACCACGTACCGCCTTGTTGACGACCACGTCGCGTCAATCCTCCTTGACGCGCTCGGACACACCCAGGAGCACGACCATGACTGCCACCATTGAGCACCGCCCCGCCGAGGCCCACCACCACACCCACGGCCCGGACTGCGGCCACCACGCCATTATCCACGGCAACCACGTGGACTACCTGCACGACGGCCACCTCCACCACGAGGACAACGGCCACTACGACGAGTGCACCACCTGTTCCTGCCCGGACTGCTCGGACTACTGCGCCCTGTGCGAGTGCGAGGACTGCACCTGCCCCACCTGCAACCACAACACCTGCAGCTGTGAGCACTGCTCGGACTCCTGCTCCTCCTGCACCTGCGAGGACTGCAGCTGCGCCACCTGCCACCACGCGGCCTGAGAGGCGTCGCGCTTCAAGAGGCGCCGCGCTTCAGTGGAAAGGCCCAGGACCCGAATGGTCCTGGGCCTTTTCTATGCCCGCCGCCCAGCCGAACGGATGGGGACCTGGACGGCAGATAAGCCTTCTCAAGGGACGTCAGAAGCACCGGCGCAGGACGCCCGGTCGGCGATGGCCTCAGCCATTTTATTGAGCCGTGCAGGGCGGCTCCAATCGTGCGCTCTCTCAGAACGTAGGATGTTCATCCAAATCGCCACCTAGGGCAACAGGAATCCAGAGAACCTCGAGTAGAGGGCCGCCGTATCCCGCATTGATGGATCTCGGTAGCACAAACGGACCAGATCGACCAGAATAGATGCATTGGATGTTACTGGTGAGACCCACAGATCTATTGACGACTTCCACCCCGGGGCCGGGCGCAACGCAAGCTTTAAAATTATTTCATTTCGACGAGTCTTGACCAGCGTAAATCTGCCATTAAGGTCTTCCCACCTGGCCGCAGCCTTGCGCCTACCGTACTGTTGGCTCAGCCCCTTTTCATTGACGACAATGTCACCTGGATACAGGGAGCGCTGGCGACGCTTCGACCATAGGCTTATGGCCCAGATAGTAAGCCCTGCGACAGCAAGAAAGAAGCCGATGGTGATCTCCACAGGAATATACTCTTCCCCAGACTCGAGCAAGACAGAAAATCCCAGCACTCCGATTGATAATCCAGCGCTTCTGAGCAATGGCGGGAGTAGATTGTCCGGCCCTGCCCCCCCTTTTAGGAAAACCCCTTCAACATTCTTTTCGACGAGAGGATACCAGGTTAAATAAGACTCGACCACGAAGTATTCTTGCCACTCACCATTAGCGTGCAAAATACTACCGAACAGGATCAAGGCACCCGCCGCAAGAGCGAAATTATTAAGCGTCGCTCTCGAATCCCAGAAAAAAAATGCTGTCACTATAAAAACCGACACCGCAGGCATGCAGAGGATGGCAGCCCAGCTACCAAACCGGTCACCCTTACCAATTTTCCGACGATAGGAGTGATCCTGATAATTCCGCTTTTCAGGCACGTAAGATATTACAGCACACCTCCCCACATGTCCTCTTCTCTGCTTGCGGTCAGGTTGTGCGTGGCGTCGTCCTGAGCTCCGTCCATGAAAAAACTCTGGACCAATTCCAACCCTTCTTGTTGGGAGAGCCTGACGCGGTCTTCGGGATGCTCAATGAAGAACCTGATCAGGTTCTCCACATACATCGGAGGGACGTCCAAAAACTGAGGTCCACACTGAATGTCAAGAGCTTGCATTCCAGGAGCCACATTTTCCCATGGTACACGGCGGTGATAGACGAAACGGGGAACCTTAGGCCTCGCAACGATGGCTCCGGGATACGTAGCGATCGTGACATAATGGGGAGATTGTCGCCAATCTCCAAACGAATTAATCCAGAGAAGATCATTCCATCCCACGGAGAAAGACCACCCATATACGGACCAGGCGAAACCATGAAAACCAAAAAATATTGGACCCACAGAATAGCGCCTCCGCAGCATAAAAAATACGAAGAGAAGAAGACCAACAAAAATGGGCACATCGATTACCATGGTGAAGAGCGAACCCGGGAAGACCCTCACGATGGGAACAAAAGATGCCAGAAATGTTACGGATGAAGAAGCACCCAATGCATTTAACGCGAGGCGCACAGTGGATACTCGATGTGGCCGCATAGCCACACCATCTTCTATTCTAGCGATGCGTGATTTCGGCATGGCTCGCGAAGCAAAGCGGTCAATTAATAGGGAGACAGATCCCGATACAGACAAGATGAACAATGATGTTCCCATAAGCGTAAAGTTTGGCAGATCTTCATTGACCCCCATATACGCGATCAAGACTCCGAAGACTGCCAGAAAGACGATTCCAGCAACCGCGATCGGCGTAACTTCAGGATTATTCATTGTCCATCATCCTGCACCTGCCAGCCATTTTGCTCCTTTCCATACTGATTTTCCAATATCGCAAGCTGTATCCTTAACAGCCTCGCCACCCTCCCTCATAGCATGACCAACACCCTGATGATCCTCCATCATGGAATCGACCGTCTTATCGGTGAAGATCGCCGCTGCGGTACCGGCAACAAATCCCGCCGCCAAGCCAACAGCAGTACCAACGCCAGGAACAACGGAGCCGCCTGCAGCGCCCAACGCCGCTGATGCTAAAATGGTTGAGCCCGCCTCGGCGATCCCTCCCGCCCCGACTCCAACTACCGTGGCAGCAGTGTTGGAAACACCTGCCTGCAACGGGCTTTCACCATTCGCGAGATCAACGCCTGTTCCAACAGCCAGCCCGACGAGCGGGAGTCTTTTGCCGGCTTTCGCAAGGAATGAAGGTGCTTCTACTTTGAATTTCGCACCTTCCTTCGCCATTTTGGCTACTATATTATTACCCTCATTTTTCATTGCACCAGCATGATTGAGCGCCTCGTTAGCAAATTTGGCACCACCAAACCCTATTGGATCCTTTAGCACCGCATCAGAAAGTCTTGCCGCATCAGAGATAAGCTTTCCACCTTGCTGCAACACTGACCGTCCGATTATAATTGAAGCGGTGCCCACCAAGGCCTTTGAACCTCCTTCAAAGGCGATGCTGAACAATTTATAAATATTACCGGCATCTTCAGCACCAAAACCACTCTTATCACCTCCTTGACCCTGGGGCAGCAGTGATTGCAATGTAGATTTCGCCTCAGTGTAAGCCCGACGAGCGTCAGCAGCCTGAACAGAAGCGTCTTCATACGCGGAATTTAATTTACTTTGGTCAGAGGCATTTACATCAGTCGGCATGGATATCGTCGTCCCAGAAACTGTTAGACCTTGAGCCGCTGCCTGCGCCCGTATACCTGACATTTTTTCCTGTACAGATTTCAAGGCGCAACCATAATCGGTGATAGCTGAGGATGTGGACGTAATCAACTCACCGAGATCGTCACAGTCTTGTACCGATCGGCCGGCTGAGGAGATGAAAGCATCGGCAGTGGCGCCCTCCCATTCAGATCCGATCAACGACTTCGCATCAGCGAAGGCATCGCCCGCGCCTGTCACCGCGCCACCCGGATTCGCGGTGAGCCACGACCCCAGGGACATAATTCCCGCCGCATCACCAGGAATATCGGTCTCGATCGTCATCGCGCAGCCCTCCCCGGAGTCGCTTCAGCTGTTGCGGAGTCCTGTGCCTCAAAATTCGAATTCGCGTTCTGAAGACCTGTCGACGCTTGCTCTATCGATGTAGAGATGAGGCTCATTTTGGAAAAAATATAATATACTGCGCCAGAGATGTCTTCCTGCACTTCTCCCGCATCGACCGATGCGGGCACCGCTTCCCCGAGCCCCGTAATACCATCACGAGCGCCCTGCAGTCGACTGACAGCGGAATCGGATGCACTCGAAGAAACTTTAGTGACCGATCCATTCATCGAATATCCTCCGGAATATAAATATCTTGAATAATCAGATCAAATGATTCTTCTTCTTGAATCCGCTCCAAGCCGGCCCAGTCCATCAGCGCCCAGGGGACGTCCCCCGCACACGTGTGAAGCCTATCCAAAGCGGTGTAGACCGGCAGTGCTATACGCCCATCATTGGTATAACGCAGCACCGCATGCCGTTCATCATGGTCGTCAACAGCACATGGGACATACACAACAGGGGGCATAACCGGCTCATTCGATTCGCTCGGATCTACATCCAGATCGTCCATAATCTTCCTGCTTTCAGAACTCGCTCGCCGCCCACTGTGGTCAGGCATGGCCGAAAGAATACAGCACGTGCCAGCAGTCACAGGTTACGAATATATAACACACATTGTTGATCGTCCTGGTAAAAATTTTTAGTACTGTCTAACATAAAGCTTTTAAAAAACCACATTGCCAGCGCATCATTAGCAATTAACAGCATTGTGGGGGAGCATCCTCAAGGGACGCTCCCCCACGACTCGATCAGTCAGGCTCTATGTGTTTACTCCGAATTCCCGGGCTCGGCGTCGACTCCTGCCTCCTTGCGCTGCTCGGGAGTGATCGGAGCCGGCGCCTCGGTCAGCGGGTCGTAGCCGCCCCCGGACTTGGGGAAGGCGATGACGTCGCGGATCGATTCGGCCTTGGTCAGCAGGGAGACGATGCGGTCCCACCCGAAGGCGATGCCCCCGTGCGGCGGGGCGCCGAACTTGAAGGCGTCCAGCAGGAAGCCGAACTTCTCCTGGGCCTCGGCCTCGCTGATGCCCATGACTGTGAAGACGCGCTCCTGGACATCGCTGCGGTGGATACGGATGGACCCACCGCCAATCTCGTTTCCGTTGCACACGATGTCGTAGGCGTAGGCCAGGGCGCTGCCCGGGTCATCATCGAAGGTGTCCAGGCACTCGGGCTTGGGCGAGGTGAAGGCGTGGTGCACGGCCGTCCAGGCCGACTTGCCCAGGGCCACGTCGCCTTCGGCGCGCGCCTCGGCGGACGGCTTGAACAGGGGTGCATCCACCACCCATACGAAGGACCACGCGTCGTCGTCGATGAGACCGCAGCGCCGCCCCACCTCCAGGCGAGCGGCACCCAGCAGGGCTCGGGAAGCGTCCACGGTGCCCGCGGCGAAGAAGATGCAGTCTCCGGGCTCAGCGCCTACGGCCTCGGCCAGGCCTTCGCGCTCGGCCTCGGAGATGTTCTTGGCGACGGGCCCGCCCAGCGTCTCGTCCTCACCCACAGTGACGTAGGCCAGGCCCTTGGCGCCGCGCTGCTTGGCCCACTCCTGCCAGGCGTCGAAGGTCCGGCGCGACTGGGAGGCGCCGCCGGGCATGACCACGGCGCCGACGTAGGGGTTCTGGAAGACCCGGAAGGAAGTTCCCTTGAAGTAGTCGGTCAGATCCACCAGCTCCAGGCCGAAGCGCAGGTCGGGCTTGTCCGAGCCGTACTTCTCCATGGCGTCGCGGTAGGTCATCCGCGGGATGGGGGTGGGCAGCTCGTAGCCGATGAGGGCCCATACCTCGCGCAGAACGTCCTCGGCGACGGCGATGACGTCATCCTGCTCGACGAAGCTCATCTCCACGTCCAGCTGGGTGAACTCGGGCTGGCGGTCGGCCCGGAAGTCCTCGTCGCGGTAGCAGCGGGCGATCTGGTAGTAGCGCTCCATTCCGGCGACCATGAGCAGCTGCTTGAAGAGCTGGGGGCTCTGGGGCAGGGCGTACCAGGAGCCGGGCGCCAGCCGTGCGGGCACCAGGAAGTCCCTCGCCCCCTCGGGCGTGGAGCGGGTCAGGGTCGGGGTCTCGATCTCGACGAAGTCGTGAGAGTCCAGGACCCGGCGCGCGGCCTGGCTGACCTTGGAGCGCAGGCGGATGGCGCGCTGCATGGGGCTGCGGCGCAGGTCCAGGTAGCGGTAGCGCAGGCGGGCCTCCTCCCCCACCTGGCCGGCGTCCTCGGCGTGGTCGGAGACCTGGAAGGGCAGCGGGGCGGCCACGTTGAGGATCTCGACGTCGGAGACCACGACCTCGATCTCGCCCGTGGGCAGATTGGGGTTCGCGTTGCCCTCGGGCCGGGCCGTGACCTCGCCGGTGACGGCCAGGACGTACTCGGCGCGCAGGTCGTGGGCGACCTCCTCGCGGATCACCACCTGGGCGATGCCCGAGGCGTCGCGCAGGTCGATGAAGGCCACGCCCCCATGGTCGCGGCGGCGGTCCACCCAACCTGTGAGGGTGACGACCTGGCCGATGTCGGAGGCGCGCAGGGAGCCTGCGGTGCGGGTTCGCAGCACGGTGCTGGGTTCCTTCCGTGTGGGGCACTGAGCCGGTGCCCGTCGGGGCGCACCGCGAGACGGGCGGACGCCGTCTTCGATCCTATGCCGGGTGCGCTCTCCGCTCGTCGAGGCTTCTACCAAGGTGATCAGACCAACATGCCTAAGGCGCGCCTACGGAGGAACCGCTGTCTCTCCCGCCGCAAGCCTGCGGTGGCTGACCACGATGATAGTGGCGAGCAGGACCAGCAGAAGCGTCAGCAGGAAGAGCGAGGCACCGAATAAGGGAAAAGCGGGTGTCTCGACCTCAACGGCAGGCGGCTGAGCGCCTCCTCCATCCGGCCTGATATCGATCTGGGTCGTGCTGGGGCTGGTGGAGGCGGTGGGAGACGCCGACTCCGGCTCCGCGGCAGTCGGGGAGGCGATGACGGGCGGAGGAGAAGAAGCGGCCTGTGTCGGAGATTCCGTCGGCGCATCCGTCGGTGAAGGCTTGTCGGAGCCGCCGATGATCGTCACGTCACCGACAGTGAAATAAGGGCTTTTGTTCGTGTAGTCCATGGTCCGGACTTCACTGGTTGGAATGTCGCGACCGGCGGAGACGCCGAATCGAAGCCAGTGGGAGCCCTTGGCAAGGTAGATGGGCAACTCCACGGCTCCAGAGGTGATGCCGTGATCATCGACAGTGGCGGTACCGATGACGCTCTGCCCTGGGCCCTGAGCGCCGAGTGTGTCATCGTCAACCGAGATCTGGATGGTGGCTCCAGGAGGGAATCCGGACAAGGTGTAGGTCAGGGTTCCTCCGACCGCGACGGTCGAGGGGCTGATGGTCGACGCCGTGCCCGTGGTCGATTCGCCGGCCTCCGCCGCGGATGCCGGCGGCCGCACCGTATCGAGCGCCAGTGCGCAGACGGCTATCGCTGTTACGACCGTGGCGATCACCAGTACGGCCCCGCGTCTTAGAAGCCTGCGGAACCGCGAACGACTTGAGGCCTCCCTGATGAGAGGCCTGTCCACCGGTCGGGGCCGTACACGCGTCCTGTTCACTGACGCGTCATCGGATCATCATCGAGTCATCACTACCTCGCGCACTCTCATCGCTTAAGACCGATCAGTGCCGGACGCGCAAGAATCAGGAGAGAGCCAGCCCCCACGAGAAGGAGGCCTCCTGCGGATGCGAGCATCCAGTCGTGTCGCTCCGGGGCCCGCGATTCATGAGGTGTCGTTGTCTCGACCGTCATTTGAGCGGGTTCGGAGGTATTCGCAGCGGCTGTGGTGATCTCCAGCTGCGCCCAACCGAGCAGGCGGGACTCCCTATCGCCGACAGCGAGTTGGTAGGAGCCCTCGCTGAGGTTGGAGACATCGATCGACACGGAGTTGTCGGCATCGACCTGCGTCCAGCCCGGAGTAGATTCTTCGGGGAAGAGGAAGATCGCCACCCAGTCGCCCTTCTTGGCCTTGTCAGACGGAAGGATCAGCGACACCACATTGCCGCGCCGGGTTCCTGACAACGAGCCGGCATTGGACGCGTCGAGCTCACTCGCATCTTTGACCGGTACGGCGGGCTCCATCGCCGGCCGTCCCCGCCCCGCTTCCCCATCCGGCTCAGGCACGATGTCAGGATCTGGAGCGGGCGGCTCAGGAGCAGGAGCTTCAGTCGGGTCGGCTGGGGTGGCCGGGTCGGCCGGGTCGGCCGGATCTTCGCCAGGTCCGGGCGGCGGAACCTCGTCGTCGCCCGGCTTGTACTCTCTAGGTCGAGGAGTCGCGGTGGGACTCGTACCGGATGTCGGCGGTGTCGGCTCCGAACTCGGCTCCTCTGGAGAACCGCTCGGATCGGGCTCGGGCGACGTGGCCGACGGGGACGGCACAGTGACAGGCCCTGTTGCCGTGGATCCGGTGGACCCCGTGGATCCAGTGGACCCTGCAGATTCTGAGGATTCTGGAGATTCTGTGGGGGCGGCGGAGTCAGCAGACCCTATGGGCTCAGCAGGCCCAGTGGGCTGAGGATCATGGGGCGGCTCCGCCGCGCTGGGCTCTGAGCTCGGGCTCGCAGCCGCCTCCGAGGACGACTCCGAAGCGGAGCTACCAGCCGAACCAGCAGACCCAGCCGACTCCGCAGACCCGGCGATCTGGAACTGAGTGGTACCGACGTACAACCGGGAGTCGATAGTGGCGGACAGGTAGTAGTCGCCGGGGCCTTGGCCCGAAAGACCGTAAAGGTCAGCGAGTTTGACTGACACGTCGAACACGCCATCGACGAATGTGGCGGGAACCAGAATCTCCTCGCGGGAGGCGTAACCACCTACAGCCACAAGACGCACACGGAGAGTCTGCTCTCCTTGAACGAGTTGGCCATCGAGACACCAGGCGCTGCCGGTGAGACGGACTGACGCGGCCGGGTCGTAGGCTCTCTCGCCCCCGCTCTCCGTTCCGTCTCCGGCCGCAATGCGCGCGCCGCCCTCCTCGCATGCACCTGTCCCGGCGTTCGGTGCCGGGAGAGCGGAAGACTCCGCCACGGGCACGGCGACGTCCCCGGCCATACCGCCCGAGAGGCCGCGAGAACCGCTGCCGCCTGCAGCCGTGAGAGTCGTATGCAAGCTCTCGAAGGATGCACCGCCGCCAGCGCCCTCGACCGTTGCGGCCCCTCCCATGCCGGGGCTCGTCGTCAGTGCTGCCCCCACCACCACGGGCAGGACGAATGCGGTACGCGCAGAGGACCTGACTCTGCGGCGCAACGTGGTGTAGCGCTGTGAGCGTGTCATGCGGTGACTCTCGTCGGTAGGCTCCATATACAAGTCGTGTCGCGAGAGCTCAGGGGCCGCTGCGGCGGTGGGAATTCCGGCGCTGCCGGACACGAGCATCGTGACCGACCAGTAACCGGCGAGGGAGATCGTATCGTCACCAAAGGCGACGTTGAAGCCGGCAGAAGCCGCGGGCGGAGCGATCACCCGGCCCAAGGCCTCGCATCGGGGCGCGCAGTGCGTCGCACAGCGCCTCAGCTCTGGCTCAGAATCCAGTCATTGCAACGTTTTCTCCCTTCTCTCATGAAGCTGCAGGATCGTCTCCGAGCCGGAATCCGCCAAGGTCTCATCTCGATAACAACTGTGTGGCGAGGGCATGGCAAGGCTCTGACCGTGGCTCCGGCTGCGGACTCACGCGAGTTCCGATCAGTAGCGATGCTCAGACAATCATGTTCCGAAACGAGACCGGGCTCATGTGTGATGTACGGCGTCACGCGAGTAGATGCTCCCGTTCGACCAAGACCGGCCCTAGGCTTGAACCAGGAGCGATCCGCATTGTGAACCCCGTTCGGGGCCGATCAGGACGTCCGCGCATGCGGGCTCGGTCGGTGTTCGACCCGTGAGTCTGTGCGTCAAGCCCATCAGCCATTGCCATCTTCTGCTGGAACTTCCACTGGAACAGGCCGTGGCTCGGGCGAGTGTGGTGGGTGCGATGCGGCAAGAGCGGAGAGCGAGCCGCCCTCCCCCACACTCCGCAACAGGCCTCACGCAGGCCGGATACATGGGAAGAACTTCATGACTGACACCAACACTGGCCCTTCTGCGTCCTTCGACGGGGCGGACGGTCCGCTCGGCCTCGACGATCTTTTCAGCGCCGAGCTCACAGCCTCATCCGAGAAGATCGCTGCGCCTCATACGGCTCATGCAGCCCACGCAACCGAAGCGCCGTCGCCCTCCTCCCCTGACTCCTTCGCGACCCCCGCCTCCTCCGACTCCCCGGAGGATCCCGAGGACGTCGAGCACGACAACGAGGACGACGACATCGACCTGGCCCTGCCCGAGACCGACCCCGAGGACGATGGGGACGACGACTCCGACGACGGCGATCAGGACACCGATGAGGACGAGGTCGATGGTCACGCCCCCTTCATCGACGTCGACGAGGACGACGAGGAGGATGGCGACGAGCCGGTCGCCAAAGCGCCGGAGGAGATCACCTTCGCCGACCTGGGCTTGCCGGCCGACCTGCTCAAAGCCGTGACGGATATGGGCTACCAGAACCCCACCGACATCCAGCGCGAGGCCATTCCGGTACTGCTGTCCGGCCGCGACGTCGTCGGCGTGGCCCAGACCGGCACGGGCAAGACCGCCGCCTTCGGCCTGCCCCTGCTGGACGCCGTTGAGGCACGTGAGCCCGTCGTTCAGGCCCTGGTCCTGGCCCCCACTCGAGAGCTGGCTCTTCAGAGCGCAGACGCCATTATTGATATGGCGCGGCGCTCGCGCGGACTGGACGTCGTCGCCGTATACGGCGGCGCTCCCTACGGCCCACAGATCAGCGCCCTCAAGGACGGCGCCCAGGTGGTTGTCGGAACCCCGGGACGCATCATCGACCTCATCGACAAGGGCGCCCTGGTCCTGGACGACGTGAGGTACTTCGTCCTCGACGAGGCCGACGAGATGCTCCGCATGGGATTCGCCGAGGACGTCGAAACCATCGCCGCCTCTCTGCCCGAACAGCGACGCACTTCTCTGTTCTCCGCAACCATGCCGCCGGCCATTCAGGCCGTGGCCCGCCAGCACCTGGTCGATCCCGTCCGGATCGAGGTCTCCCCTCAGGCCTCCACGGTCGACACGGTCCATCAGACCTACGCGGTCGTACCCTTCCGCCATAAGATCGGCGCCGTTTCCCGCGTTCTAGCCGTCACCGAGGCGCAAGCCGCCATCGTCTTCGTGCGCACCAAGTCCACCGCGGAGGATGTCGCCATCGAACTGGCGGGCCGCGGGATCCAGGCGGCCGCCATCTCCGGCGATGTGCCCCAGCGGGAGCGCGAGCGTCTGGTCGAGCGCCTGCGCATGGGCACCCTTGACGTGCTCGTGGCCACCGACGTCGCCGCCCGCGGCCTGGACGTGGACCGCATCGGACTCGTGGTCAACTTCGACGTGCCCCGCGAGGCCGAAGCCTATGTGCACCGCATCGGCCGTACCGGCCGTGCAGGCCGGCACGGTGAGGCCGTGACGTTCCTGACCCCCAAGGAGAAGCGCAAACTCCGCCAGATCGAGCGCCTGACGGGCACGAAGCTGGAGGAGATCACCCTGCCCTCCCCCGCCGACGTCTCCTCTCACCGGGCCCGCAAACTTCTGGATAAGGCCGCTTTGCGTCACGGCCGCGGGCGCCTGTCCATGTACCGGGAGCTGGTGGAGGCCGGAGCAGAGGACCTGGGCATCGACGCCGCCGAGCTCGCCTCGACCCTGCTCGCTCTGGCCGTTGGCGATGACGGCCCGCGCCGTCGAGAGGACGACGATCGTCCGCGCCAGCGCAAACGTCGCGAGGAGCGCCTCGATTCCGAGGGCACGTTCGTGTCGGCTTCCTTCGAGGGCGGGCGTGACCGCGAGGATCGTGCCGGCAGCAGGAGCAGCAGGGGCAATCGCACAGAGGGCAAGTCGGGTGCCGGACGCGGCGGGCGCCGCCATGAGGACGGCACCGGTACCGTCTACCGCATCGAAGTCGGGCACCGCGATCGTGTCCTGCCCGGTGCAATCGTGGGCGCACTCGCCAACGAGGGCGGAATCTCAGGCTCCGACATCGGTAAAATCGACATTCTTCAGTCCTTCTCCCTGGTGGAGATCCACACCCCGCTGAATGAGGAGCAACTGGCCACTATGGGCCGGGCGACATTCAGCGGCCGTGAACTGCGAATCCGCCCCGACCAGGGTCCGGGCCACGGATGGGACAGAGGCGACAACCAGCCCGGTGATGCCGCATCGCGTCGTTCTGGTCGGCGCGAGAACTGGCGCAGCGACCGGCGCGATGACCGCCGGGGCGGTAATGACCGCTGGGAGGACCGCGGCAACGGCCAGCGCGGAGGCTTCCGACGCAACAACGACCGGCCCACGCGCCGCACGGACCGGTGGTGACGAGCCTGCGCTGATCCCATCGAAACGGCTGGTGGCTGGCCCCATGATCGTGGTGCCAGCCACCAGCCGGCGCACAGCTGTCCACCGGCTGTCCCTGACTGGGCCGGAACGCGCCCGATCAAGATTCTTCTGCCGGCATCCGCCTGACCAGCCCTTCCAGCGCCGCGCATGCCGTACCAGGAAATTTTCCAACCCGGAATATTCCTGTGCGCTCGCAGGTTGTCGCCTGTAGAGACAACCGACACGGCATGAAGCCGCTGCCGGAACGGAAGGTACCTGTGATCCCAGCCATCTACCTATTCGCCATCGTCATCTTCGGATTCGCAGCCACGCTGCTGCGCCTTCCACCGCTCGTCGGCTTCCTGGCAGCCGGATTCGCCCTGGGAGCATCCAGCCTGCCCAATCTCGAATTCGTCGATATCCTCGGCGACCTCGGTGTCGCCGTCCTGCTGTTCACCATCGGTCTCAAACTCAACCCCAGGATCCTCGCCCGCCGTGAGGTGGCCGGCACGGCCGTCATCACCATGCTCCTGCTGACGTCGTTGAGCGCAGCCCTCATCAGCATTCTGCTGATCCTCGGTCTGGACGTCGACACTGTAACCCCGGCCGGCGCAGTAGCCCTGTGCTTCGCCCTGTCCTTCTCCTCCACCGTGGTGGTCGTCAAACTACTGGAGGACCGCGATGACGCCGCCTCCCTCTACGGGAGAATCGCAATCGGCGTCCTGGTCGCACAGGATATCGCCGCCGTCGCCTACATGGCCTTCAGCTCCGACGAACCGCCCAGCCCGTGGTCCCTTGCTCTGATCGCCCTGTGGCCCGTCTCCAAGCTCCTCGGCAAGGTGCTGGACCGCATCGATCACCGGGAGATGCGCACCCTGTTCGGCATGTCCATGGCCCTCCTGCCCGGTTATCTCTTGTTCGATCTCCTCGGTCTCGACGGCGACCTCGGCGCACTGATCATGGGAGCCCTATTCGCCTCGCACCCCGCGGCCAAGGAGCTCTCCAGCGCCTTATTCACCATCAAGGAACTCCTTCTGGTGGGATTCTTCCTGTCGATCGGCATGGACGGGATACCCGGGGTCGGAGCCTTCGTACTGGCCGGTGCGCTCCTCCTGCTGCTACCAGCGCGGGCATTGGTTTATACGATCGTCGTACGCCTCATGCTCATGCGCCGGCGAACCTCAGTCATGACGGGCCTGGCCATGACGGCCTACAGCGAGTTCGCCCTCATCGTGGTGAGCGTGGCCGTGAAGCACGACTTGCTCGGTGAGGGCTGGACCGCAGCCGTCTCGCTCGCCCTGGCGATGTCCTTCATCGTGTCCTCCATAGCCAATCGCAAGCCCGCCAGACTGGTGCGCTGGATGACCGACCTCATTCCGCACCGGCCCTCCCGCCGGCTGCACCCCGAAGAGCGCCCGGTCAATCTGCTGGGCGTGCGCACCGTTGTCTTCGGCATGGGGAGAGTGGGCCGCGCCACCTACACCCGGTTGTATGCCGACGGCGAGACCGGCGTACTCGGGATCGACAATGACGCCTCGAAGGTTGAGACCCTCGCCAAGCAGGGCTTCAACATTCTCGAGGCCGATGCCACCGACCAGGAGTTCTGGGATCGCCTCGACGCCGTCCACGCCACCAAGGCAGTGCTGGCCATGCCAGAGCCGGGTGCCAACGTGCACGTCCTGGAATGGCTCAACCGATCCAGTTTCGAGGGGCGGGTGATCGCCATCGCCACCTTCGATGATGAGGCCGACACCATGCGTCGCGCCGGAGTGGATGCCGTCATCAACATGTACGACGGGCTCGGGGACGCCCTCGCCCAGGCCGTGGAAGCACTGCCCGCCAGTGCCGTCCCGCCCGTTGCTCCCGCCTGCGAGGACATTGTCGCGCCCTCTCACTCTCAGTCGTCGGCTCTCGCCGACTGAGATGCGCTCCCGCTCACTGGTGGGGAGACTCCCGGCTTCTTCGACGTTCCAGACGTTCTAGGCGTTCCTCGAGAACTCAACGAGCCGGATGGCGGCGCATATTCTCAGCGCAGGCCGCTCAGCAGGGCGACGAGCTCGTCCCAGCGCTCTAGATCGGCTCGCAACGGTCCCAGCACCTCGTGCTCCACGACAGCGTCCGCAGCCTGACGCAGCCGGTCCTCCACTCGCTGTCGGCATCGCCGAGCGCCCACACGAGCCAGTGCCGTTCCCGCGGCCGCGCACAGGGCGCCCAGCGCCAAACCGCTGACGAGCGCCACAGTGGGCCAGGGTACGAGCCCCCACCGCGGCGGCTCCACTATGATGAGCAGGTACTGCCGCACTACGTGCAGCACTGCCAACCACGCTCCGCCCACAACGGCCGTCAGCATGATGCGGTATCTTGCTTTCTGCCGGTATGTGCTTAAACTAATCTGTGACTTC
>ERZ772957.1529-NODE-1529-length-14842-cov-45.327179_pt1 | contig 14842 bp, 14 predicted proteins | sample MGYA00580682_ERZ772957 | MGnify/ENA primary metagenome ERZ772957 (study PRJEB29015, sample SAMEA2737921) | human oral metagenome | biome: human oral; feature: human-associated habitat; material: dental | place: China | collected 2025 ...
ACGGGGCTCGCGCCGCGGCCTCGGGAGATGGCGCCGCGCCCGACGCATCAGGCGCGCAGGGCGGCTTCGATCCCCGCGATAACCGTTGCTCGCGCCGAGGACGCGGCCTTGACGACGGCCGCCGGATCCGTGGGCGCGTTAGCGAAGGACAAGTCGGAGACGACGGACATTCCGGCCACGCGCACCCCCAGGGCGTTCAGGGTGAGCGCCTCCATGACCGTGGACATGCCCACGCAGTCCACGCCCAGGCCCGCGAGGATCCGGGTTTCGGCCGGGGTCTGGTACTCGGGTCCGCGCAGGATCGCGTAGACGCCCTCCCGCTGGCAGACCCCGCGCAGCGCGTCCGTCATCGGCCGGTCCCAGACCGCCGACACGTCCAGGAAAAGGGGGCCGTCGAAGGGAGAGGAGCCCGACAGGTTCACGTGATCGGTGATCGCCATGACGTCGCCGAGCCTCCACTGCCGCAGGCATCCGTTCGCGTTCGTCAGCACCGCTCGGCTGATCCCGGCGCGGGCGGCGGCGCGGGCAAGGGCGGTCACGGCCCGCGCTCCCACTCCCTCGTAGAGGTGGGTGCGCCCCGTCGCCACGAGGACCGCTCCCCCGTCGCGCTCGTAGGCGCGCAGCTGCCCGCCGTGCCCGTCGGCAACGGGAGGAAGAACGCCGGGGATCTCTTCCAGGGACGCGGTGGCCGCGGGGGTTCCCCACGCCTCGTCGAGGGCGTCGGCCAAGCCCGACCCGAGGACAACGAGCGCGTCAGGACGTCCCATGAGCTCGGTGAGAGAGCGCGAGCCGACCAGCGCCTCCTCGTCCACGAGAGCCGCCGCAAAGCGCGGGTCGACGCTCACCGCTCGTCGCCTTCCGCACCCTGCGCGTAGGTGCGTGACTCGAGTTTCTCCTGCGCGCGCACGCGGCCGACGCTGGTCGCCCAGTAGCCCACGAATCCCACGACCATGGCCAGGAGGATACCGATGTTGGCGCCCGCCCAGTCACCGTCGCGACCGCCCAGGGGGCCCAGGAGGTAGCCCTGCCAGGAGAGCCAGGAAGCGTTCGCGTTGACGACGAGGCCCCAGCCCACCAGCGAGCCAACGAGGAGGGAGGCGACGGCCCCCCAGTTGACCGAGCCGTAGCGGCCCGACGGGGTAAAGAGCGAGGGCTCGTCGTAGTCCTTGCGGCGCAGCGCAATGTCGGCGAGCATGACGCCACCCCACGCGGCGATCACGACTCCGAGGGTCGTCAGGAACGCGGTGAAGGGGGTCAGGAAAGAATCGGCGAAGAACACGACAACGATGGTTCCCACGGTCATGATCGTGCCGTCAATGGCCGTGGCCACCGGCCGCGAGACGGGCACGCCCGTGGCGAGCAGCGACAGACCGGAGGAGTAGATGTCCATGACGATGCCGCCGATGAGTCCCAGGATCGCGACGAGCGCAAAGGGAACGAGGAACCACGTGGGCAGCAGCGTCGTGAGCGCTCCGATCGGATCGGAGCCGATCGCCTCGGACAGAGATTCGTCGGCCGAGCCGACGAGGAGGATTCCGAAAAACACGAGGATGACCGTAGGCAGCGCCGCTCCCAGCGTGGTCCACCCGACCACGCCCCGCGTTGAGGCGGCACGCGGGAGGTAGCGCGAATAGTCGGCCGCGGCGTTGATCCACCCGAAACCAAATCCGACGAGGAGCATGCAACAGGCCCCCAGGACAGCGGCGGCGGGAGCCGATTCACGCGCGGACAGAACCGCGACATCGATGGTCGGCGCCACCAGCACGAGGTACACGATCGTCAGGAGCGCCGTGGCCCACGTGATCCACGTCTGCACCTTCATGATGGCCTCGAAACCGAGAATGCCCGAACCGGCCGCTAAGACGACGACCAGGATGAGGGCAATCACCTGGGCGAGCACGTGATTGGTAAAGCCCATCGCTCCCATGACGGTGGCCGTGGCCTGCACCGCCATGATCGCCAGGAAGGTCTCCCATCCCACGGTCAGGATCCAGGAGATGGCCGCCGAGACCCTGTTGCCGTTGAAGCCGAAGGCGGCGCGCGAGAGGACCAGGGTCGGCGCGGAACCGCGTTTACCCGCGATCGCGATGAGTCCGCACACCAGGAAGGACAGTGACACTCCCACGACCGAGACCACCACGGCCTGGATCAGGGACAGGCCGAATCCCAGCACCCACGAACCCCACGAGATCCCCAGGACGGAGATGTTTGCGGCGAACCACGGCATGAAGAGGTCGGCGGGCCTGCCCTTGCGATCGGATTCGGGGATGACGTCCAGGCCCGCCATTTCGACGGCCAATGCGCCCGAGGATTGGGGTTCGCTCACGGTATGCTCCTATGCGACAGAGATATTGTCAGAACGACGTAATCCTATCACACAGGTCACACAATTAGGCTCGGACGACAGGGTTCGTCAGGCGCCCGATCCCCTCGATCTCGATCTCGACGCGGTCACCGGCGTGAACGACCTGCGCACCCGCGGGCGCACCCGTGGCGATCACGTCGCCGGGCAGCAGCGTCATCTGGTGAGACACGTAGGAAACCAGCTCGAAGGGGTTCCAGATCATGTGCGCGGTCGAGCTATCCTGAGCGATCTCGCCGTTCAGGTAGGAGCGGATCGCGAGGTTGGTGACGTCAAGGGCGGGGTCGACCGTAATCCACGGGCCCAGCGGGCACGCCGAGTCGAAAGACTTGCCGCGCGACCAGGGGCCGCCCGTCATCGCGTCGCGGGCGGTCGCATCGTTGGCGATCGTGTAGCCGAGGATCATCTGCGGCGCGTCCTCGACGTTCACGTCCTTGGCCAGGGACTTGATGACGATCGCCAGCTCGCCCTCGAAGACGACGTCGTTCGACCACCGCGGGATCGCGATGGGGTCGTCCGGACCGATCACGCAGGTGTTGGCCTTCAGGAAGATTGGCGGTTCCGTCCGCTCGTCGGCGGCGATGGGCGCGCCGGAATAGTTGTTGCCGATTCCCACGACCTTGGAGCGCGGGATCACCGGGGAGAGCAGGCGCACCTCGCCCAGCTCGTAGATCTGGCCGGAAGGCTCCACGGGCGAGAATAGCGGATCTCCCTTGAGTCCCACGATCCTCGTTGACCCCTCCTCCAGGGCGCCATACACGGGGTTCGTTCCATCGGAAAAACGTGCGATTCTCATGCCGGTAGCCTAACCCACGCCCGCCCCGAGCGCGGAGGCTGCGCCCGTGCATGCGGCGGGTGCGCCGGGCTCGCGATGAGCCAGGCGCACCCGCCGACGTTGCCGTTCGGGGTTACTTCTTCTTCGCGCGCTTCCAGACGTGGCCGGGAACGTTGCCGGGGAGCAGCGGGTTCTTCTCCCCCACGAAGACGGGTTCGGCGACGCCGCGCCGACGCTGTTCCTCGTAGTCGCGCAACGCCCCCAGCACCCACCGGGCGAGGAAGACCAGGGCGACGAGGTTGGTGATCGTCATGACGGCCATCGCGATGTCGACCGCGTTCCACACGACGTCGAGGGAGAGCAGCGCGCCGACCGTCGCGGAGGCGACGCACACGACGCGCACCGTCCACGTCGCCCACGGGGCGTCGCCACACACGAAGGACATGTTCGTATCGGAGTAGACGTAGGCGGCGATGACCGAGGAGTAGGCGAGCACGAAGATGAGGATCGCCATCGGGATGATCGTCCATCCTCCCAGCTCGTGGGCGACGGCCAGCGTCGTCAGGTTCGAGGGGTTGACGTCCGCCCCAGACCACACAGCGGGGCCCGCGATGAGGATGACGAACGCCGTCGCCGTGCACACGATGATCGTGTCGATGAAGACGCCGAGAGACTGGATGAGGCCCTGGCGCACGGGGTGCGAGACGGTTGCCGTGGCTGCGGCGTTCGGGGCGGTTCCCTGTCCTGCCTCGTTGGAGAAGAGGCCGCGCTTAGTGCCGTTGATCATCGCCGCGATGATGCCGCCGCCGAGGCCGCCGACGGTAGCGTCTGCGGAGAAGGCCGAGGAGAAGATCTGAGCGAGCACCGCGCCGAACTGCGAGAGGTTCATGAGGCAAATGACGGCGACCATGATGACGTAGACGAGCGCCATGATCGGCGCCATCCACTCGGTGACGCGGGCGACCGTGCGGATGCCGCCGAAGATCACCATCGCGGAGAACACGAACACGAGGCCCGCGACGGTCAGCTGTGCGGCCGAGAAGCCTCCCGCGCCCGGCAGGGGCTGCTTGGCGGCCTCCCCGAAGGCGCCGGTGAGCGTCCCGGCAATCGCGTTGGACTGCACGGAGGTGATGACGATGCCGCAGGTGACCACCGTGATGACGGCGAACACGTTCGCGAGGAGGCGGTTCTTCATGCCGCGCTTGATGTAATAGGCCGGGCCGCCGCGGTAGGAACCGTCGGAGTGCTTGACCTTGAAGATCTGCGCCAGCGTCGCCTCGAAGAAGGCGGTGGCCATCCCCACCAGGGCGACGACCCACATCCAGAAGATCGCGCCTGGGCCGCCGAACATGAGGGCGGCCGCCACGCCGAAGACGTTGCCGACGCCGACGCGCGCGGCCAGGGAGATCGCGAAGGCCTGGAAGGAGGAGATTCCTCCCTTGGCGCCCTGCCGAGACCCGAGGACCGTGCGCACCATCTCGGGGAAGAGGCGCACCTGGACGCCGCGAGAGATGACGGTGAGGACCACGCCCACGCCGATGAGGATGACGATCGTCAGGTGCATCGTGATCCAGTCGGCGATCTGTTGCTCGATCTGGGCGATCTGTTCCACTGGTGCCTCCCGTGGGTTCAGGGACGAGACCGGGTTCGTCGCGGCCTCGCGCGCTTGGCGGGACGGACCCGCGTTGATGGGTACCGTTCATCTTGCCACAGCCCGTCTGTCCGGGCATCCCTCGTCTCGCCGCGCGCCCGGGCGCGGGCGGGGCGCGCCCGGGCGCCGTCTGGGACAATGAGAGCATGAGCGCGACACTGAACGAGATCCTGGACGACCTGGAGGACGCCGGTCGGCTGGGAGACGACGACGCCCTATACGAGGCCTTCACGTCATGGGCTGCCTCGACAGGCAGGCCGCTCTACCCTCACCAGGAGGAAGCTCTCGTCGAGATCCTGGCGGGCAACCACGTCATCGCGGCCACCCCCACGGGCTCCGGGAAGTCAATGATCGCCCTGGCCGCGCACTTTACGTCCATGGCCCACGGGGGCCGCTCCTACTACACGGCGCCCCTGAAGGCGCTCGTGTCGGAGAAGTTCTTCGATCTGGTGTCTCTCTTCGGCGCTGACAACGTCGGCATGGTCACCGGGGACGTCTCGCTCAACGCCGACGCCCCGATCATCTGCTGCACGGCCGAGATCCTGGCAAACCAGTCGCTGCGCGAGGGACCGAGCCTGGACACCGACATGATCGTCATGGACGAGTTCCACTTCTACGGTGATCGCCAGCGCGGGTGGGCGTGGCAGGTCCCGCTCCTGGAGCTGACGGCCCCACAGGTGGTCGCCATGAGCGCCACGCTGGGCGATACCTCGCATTTCGAGCGCAGCTGGAAGGAACGCACCGGACGCGACGTGGCGCTCGTCGACGACGCGGAGCGGCCCGTTCCCCTCGAGTTTGACTACGTCGTCGATCGCCTACCCGATACGGTCGAGCGGCTGCTGGGCGAGGGCCGCTGGCCCGTCTACATCGTGCACTTCTCCCAGCGCGACGCCGTCGCGACGGCACAGTCCTTTGATCGTTCCTCGCTGATTTCCGCCGACCAGAAGAAGGAGATCGGCGCCCAGCTGGCGGGCGTATCCTTCACAAAGGGGTTCGGCCAGACCCTCAAGTCCCTGCTCGCGCAGGGCATCGGCGTCCACCACGCGGGCATGCTGCCGCGCTACCGCCGCCTGGTCGAGCGCCTCACGCAGGCGGGCCTGCTGCCGATCGTGTGCGGCACGGACACTCTGGGGGTGGGGATCAACGTGCCGATCCGCACCGTCCTCATGACGTCGCTCGTCAAGTACGACGGACGTCGCATGCGCCACGTGAGCGCGCGAGAGTTCCACCAGATCGCTGGCCGCGCGGGCCGCGCCGGCTTCGACACGGTCGGTTTCGTGCGCGTCCTGGCTCCCGAGCACGAGGTGGAATCCGCGCGCGAGCGCGCTCGCCTGAGCGCCGCTCAGGAGGCGGCCCGCGATGCGCGCGAGGCAAAGCGCGCGGCAAGGAAGTCCGCGAAGAAGCGCAAGGGACCGGAAGCGGGCGAGGTCTCCTGGACGCGCTCGACCTTCGATCGCCTGGTCGAGGCTGCCCCCGAGAAGCTGACCAGCCGCTTCGAGATGACTCACGCGATGGTCCTCAACGTCTTGGCGGGAGCACCCGCCGCCGGGCGCGACCCGGGCGAGCACCTCGTGTGGCTAGCTCGCAACAACGATGATCCGCCCACGGATCGCAACCCGCACCTGCGCCGCCTGGGCGAGATCTACACGTCGATGAAGCAGGCGGGCGTCGTCGAGCACGTGTCTTCTGCGCAGGCCTCGGCGTCGGGTGAGCCTCGCCTGCGTGCGGCCACCGACCTGCCGGACGACTTCGCACTCAACCAGCCGCTCTCCCCCTTCGCGCTGGCGGCCCTGGAGCTCCTGGACCCGGAGTCACCGACCTTCGCCCTGGACGTCGTCTCGGTCATCGAGTCGGTCCTGGAGGATCCGCGCCCGCTGCTCTTCGCGCAGGAGAAGGCGGCGCGCGCCGAGGCCGTGGCGGCGATGAAGGCCGAGGGGTTGGAGTACGAGGAGAGGATGGCCGCCCTGGAGGAGGTGACGTGGCCTCGGCCGCTGGCATCGCTCCTGGGGGATGCCTTCGCGGTGTATGTGCGCGCGAATCCGTGGATCGGGGATCAGGAGATTTCACCGAAGTCGGTCGTGCGAGAGATGATCGAGAACGCGCTGACCTTTACGGGGATCGTGGGCCGCTACGACGTGGGCCGCTCCGAGGGCATCGTGCTGCGCTACCTGACGGACGCGTACCGCGCGCTGCGCCAGATCGTGCCGGATGAGCTGATGACCGACGAGCTGCGTTCGATTATCGCCTGGCTGTCGGCGCTCATCCGCGCGGTGGATTCCTCGCTGCTGGACGAGTGGGAGGCCATGTCCACGGGTCATGTCCTCTCCCCAGCGTCCGAGGGGGATGGCACGCAGGGCACGGAGCTGGCCTTCGGCGCCCGCGAGGACGGGACCGTTCCCTTCAGCGCGAACCGACACGCGTTCCGCACGGCGATCCGCCGCGCGCTCTTCGAGCGGGTGGAGGCGATGAGCCGCGACAACGTCGAGGCCTTGGCGCGCCTGGACGAGGCCTCGCGCACGCCCGTGGTGGCCCCGTGGGGCGAGGACGAGTGGGACGCCGTGCTTGAACGCTACTGGGCGGAGCACGAGTGGATCGGCATCGACCAGCATGCGCGTGCCCTGTCGCTGTGTTCGTTGAACGAGGCCCCGACCCGCGAGGATGTGCTGGAGCTGGCCCCCGCTGCAGTGTCGTCTGAGTTCCAGCGCGCCCAGGTGGCGCGCATCGAGGCGATCGCGGACGCGGTCGATCAGGCTGCGGCCGGTACGTTTTGGCTGGCCACGCAGACCCTGTTCGACCCGGAGGAGGACATGGACTGGCGCATCGTCGCCCTCGTGGACGTGGGAGCCTCGGACGAGGCCGGACGGGTCGCACTCGCGACTGTCACGGTCGCTCCGCGGTAGGGCTGCGGCTCCAACCTCCGGGGTCGCGCGCACATCTGTCGTAGGTCTGCCACCACAGGCCCGGGAGGCACCCGCCGACGTCTTGGATGCGGGCGTGGCTAGGCCACTAGCGGCGTGCACGCGAACATGCGGTGGGTGAACGCTGGCGCGCGGTACCTCGCCCCGCGGCCACGACGCGCCCCGCGGAGGTAAGGCGCGTCGCGCGACTCACCTCCTTGAGGACGCTCTCGCACTCCAAACGCGAGCGCCTCGACGCACCGGGTCGACGCGCTGGCACTGTCGCACGCTCTCGCGCGGTTGTTCTTGTTGGCGGTGCACCCGATCGGTATGCAATACACCCCTTCCGATCGGGTGCATTGCGACCTAACGGGTGCACCGCGACCCAACAGGTGCATTGCAACGTATCGGGCACCCGCAGCCACAACATGCCGCCACTCCTGTAGCCTCACATGCGACGAGCCGTTTTACCCTTCAAGACTGCTTGGCTCTTGGAGTCGGCAAATCGGCAGCCGAAGCGCGGGGTGACAGCGCGGTCGAGGAAACCTTTGAGGATGGCGGGCCTAGCCGCCGCGCATACCCGCCCCGCAACCACGCCGCGCGGCGTGAGGTCACCTGCCCTCGGCACCGTCCCCGGAGGAGATTGCCTCGGCTCGCTTGGTTCTACGGATCGCCCAGTCGATGGCCGCGAAGAAGCCCATGAACACCAGGGCCCCGCTGAGGATGGCGACGATGTTCACCCCGACCTGCGCGTAGCCGATGCGCCACACGTTGACGAAACCGTAGGGGTACTGGTGGACCAGAGCGCCGCGCGCGAGCGTGTAGGCAACCCACACGGCCGGGATCAGCAGTGCGCGGCCCAGTGTCCCCCACGTGATGCCGCCGCGAGGACCCGCGAGCGCGACGACTCCGACGAAGGCGATCGGCACGACAATGTGCTGGAGGGGGTAAGTGACCAGCGCGAAGCCCGACAGGGTCTCCGTGGGGGCGATAAGAACCGCGTAGACGACCGCGGTCACGGTGATCATCATGAGCGCGCACAGGTGGGCGGCCCTCCCCCAGCGTCCGACGCGCCCGCGGCGGGACAGCACTGTGGAGACGAGCGCGACCATGACGTTGGAGAGCTCGGTGAAATAGGACAGGCACTCGACGAGGCGCTGGGGAGCACCCGCCCAGCCGTATGCGGCACCCCCGAAGAGTCCCTCCTCGTAGTAGGTGGGCGGCGCGTACCCGCCGAGGGTGCTGATGATGATCATCGAGGCGACGCCCGCCCAGGCGAGGGCGGCGACCGCCGCGTAGGAGGCTCGGCCACGCCGGGAAAGGGATGGGGAGATAGTGCTGGTCACCCGCCCCACTGTAGCGGTTGCTCCCGCGTCCCGGCCGAGGCCGTCACGCCCTCGCGGCGGGCGCTCGCCGCTCGCCGATCTCCTGCTGGAGGCGCAGAAGGTAACCGTCGGGGTCCTGGACCAGGAACTGCCGAACGCCGATCTCGCGCTCGCCCGCCCGATACCACTGTTCTTCGGGTTCGACGAAGGTCGGCCACTGCGCGTGCGTGAGGCGCCGCCACGCGGCGTCCAGATCTTCGACCTGAACCTCGAGGTTGATCCCGCGACCAAGCGGTGGCTCAAGGGGGCCGGTCGCCCACGTCCTCCCGTGGTTGATCTGGTCGAGCATCAGGTGCGCATTGCCCAAGACGAGGTATCCGAAGCCCTCCTCGGGCCGCTCGTATCGAAGGCAAAAGCCGATGAGGTCGCACCAAAAGCGGCGCGATGCCTCGTAGTTGGTAACAGCAAGTTCGGGAACAAGCCCGGGTTCGCTGGTCATGGCCTTACTCTAGCGGCCACCGGGCGCGGGGGCGACTGGGCGGGCTGCCGCGCAGCGGGTCAGCGGCGGGCGTAGCGTCGTACCTTCTCGACGAATTCGGCGCGGTAGGTCGGGTTGTCCTGCGGATGATCGATCTTGCCGAGGATGAACGTGTCCGTCAGGCGGATCCCGACGAAGCCCAGGACCATGCGCTTCCAGCGCGTGATCGGGCCTCCGTATATCCGGTAGAAGAAGGCGGGCGCGCGGCAGGTGAGGATCAGCGCCGCGGTCTTGCCCGTCAGCTTCGGTTCACTCTTGCCGTCAGTGAATCGGTATGCGAAGCGCGGCGTGAAAGTGCGATCGATGAATCCCTTGAGGATCGCCGGTTCAGCCGACCACCAGATCGGGAAGCTGAAGACCAGGTGGTCTGCCCACGCGATCAGCTCCTGGTAGCGCTGCGGGGCGCTTTCGTCCTCCATGTGCTTGCGGTACCCGTATCGCAGGTTCGGGTCGAAGTCCTCGGTGGCAAGGTCGATCATGCGAACGTCGTTGCCCGCTGCGCGCGCCTCCTCAGCGTAGGCGAGCGACAGCTCGCGGGAGTAGCTGGCTGCGTCTGGACTTCCTTGAATGACGAGGATCTTCACGGCGACTCCTTCACTATCGGACACTCGGTCCGATTATATTTCTTGCGGTTAGACAAAACAACAACCTGTCGTCACCCTCGGTTCGCCCGCGAGACGCCCGCCCGTCGCACAACCGCTGCCCGCTGCGAGACGTTGCCGTTCCTCTACTCGTCTTCGGAGCGGCTCGTGTCGGTCCGCCCCGCTTGCCGGATCGCCCAGTCGGCGCCCGCGAAGAGCGCCATAAAAAGCAGGGCACCGATCAGGATCGCCACGATGTTGATGGCGACCTGCGCGTAGCCGATGCGCCACACGTTAACGAAACCGTAGGGGTACTGATGGGTGAACGCTCCGCGCACGACCGTGTATGCCACCCACGCGACCGGGATCAACAGGGCGCGTCCCAGCGTCCCCCACGTGATGCCGCCGCGCGGCCCCGCGAGCGCGGCAGTTCCCACGAAGGCGGCGGGGACGACGATGTGCTGGAGCGGGTTGGTGACGAGCGCGAAGCCGGAGAGGACCTCGTAGGGGCCGATGAGGGTGGCGTAGACGATCGCGGTCACGGTGATCATCATGAGGGAGCACAGGTGGGTGGCTCTCCCCCAGCGTCCCACGCTGCCGCGTCGAGCCAGCATCGTCGAGATGAGAGCGACGATGATGTTGGACAGCTCGGTGAAGTAGGACAGGCAATCGGCCAGGCGCTGGGGCGCGCCCGACCAGCCGTGGGCGGCTCCCGCGAAGAGCCCCTCCTCGACGTAGGTCGGCGGGGCATACCCGCCCAGCGTGCTGATGATGATGGTCGAGGCGACGCCCGCCCAGGCGAGGGCGGCGACCACCCAGTAGGCGGCGCGCCCACGGCGGCTCAGTTCAGTCACGTTCATCGCTGCCGATGATGTCACAACCGTGGCGCTGCCTCAATGAGTGTCCACGTGTAGGTCTCGTGCGAGGCAGACGTGATCGGGCGGGTTTCCCCGGCCGCGGCGATGCGTCTGCCCACACGAGGGTGACCCGGCTGCGCGTGGGGAAGCTTCTTGCCCGGAGCCAAAGCAGGCAAACGGACTGCCCCCGCTTTTCTCGGCATACCAGGTGGCCCCCTGGCACCGATCCGTCACCTCGTGAAACCCAGACCACCCCCGCAACCACCGTTCATTCCCCTCGTGAAACCCAGACCACCCCCGCTCCCCGAAAAACCCTCAAATACGCCGACAATCAACCAGCAGGGGCGGTCCCGGTTACATCACCGCCACCAACACCCCACGCAGGGGCGGTCCCGGTTACATCTGGCAATCTCACCACCTCTTCCACCCACAGATCAGACACCCCCGTGAAACCCAGACCACCCCCGCAGCCACCATTCAGTCCCTTCATGAAACCCAGACCACCCCCGCTCCGCGAAAAACCCTCAAATACGCCAAAAAACGCCACGCAGGGGCGGTCCCGGTTACACCAACCCGGACATCACACCACCCGCAGGGACCCAACGGTCTCAGCCGCGCGCCGCCAGGTCCGTCGGCCCCGGCATCGACTGGGTGCGCCCCGCGCTTGTCTCAGCCGCGCGCAGCCAGGTCCGCCACCTCCGCGTTCGTCAGTTCGACGAGGTCGAGGGGGCTCAGCTCGACGCTGAGGCCGCGCCGCCCGCCCGAAATGATGATCGTCTCGTGGTCCAAGCACGAGGAGTCGATGAACGTGCGGTGGGAGGTGGTTTGTCCGAGCGGGCTGATGCCGCCCACGACGTAGCCCGTGCGCCGCTGGGCGATCGCGGGATCGGCCATGTCGGCGCTCTTGGCAACGGCGGCCTTGGCGATGAGCTTCATGGACAGGTGTGTCAGGGCGGGCACGCAGCCGACGACGAACTCGCCGGTGGGCTCCAGGCGCACCATGAGCGTCTTAAAGGCCTGGGTGGGGTCGATCCCCAGTTTTTCAACGGTTTCCTCGCCAAATGCCCGGGCGGCCGGGTCGTGCTCGTACTCGTGAACGGTAAAAGCAACGCCGGCCGCCGTGAGCGCCTCGATGGCGCGGGTGGGGCCACCGCCGTGATCCTTGCTGTGTTTACGAGCCATGACCCCAGTGTAGGGCGCGTCAGAGGATGGATGCGGTCGGGTCGTCGATGACGGCCTTGCCAAAGGGGAAGCAGGTGATCGGGATCATCTTGAGGTTCGCGATGGCCAGCGGGATGCCAACGATGGTCACGGCCTGCGCGGCGGCGGTGGTCACGTGCCCGATGGCGAGCCACAGCCCAGCCACGACGAACCAGACGATGTTCATGAGGGCCGATCCCGCCCCCGCGCCAGGCTTGTCGATGACCCGCTTGCCGAAGGGCCACAGCACGTATCCGGCGATGCGGAAGCAGGCCAGTCCCGCAGGGATCGTGACGATGAAGATGCAGGAGATGAGACCGGCCAGCAGGTAGCCGAGGAAGAGCGGCAGGCCGCCGAAGAAGAACCAGATGATGTTGAGCAGGGTCTTCACAACCGTGTCCTTTCGTCGAATGGTGAACACTCCAGTGTGCCACGACCGTGCCACGACCGTGCCACGACCGTGCCTCCGACCGTCCCTGACCGGCCCCTGATTCAACCCCGAAAGCTGGGGCCACGTACCATGACGTCATGAGTATTCCCGACGCCATCGCCGCCGCCCGCGACCGCATCGACCACGCCACATCCGCGTGCGGTCGCACCGATTCGGTCACCCTGGAGCTGGCGGTCAAGACGCGCACCCCCGAGGAGTGCCGCGCCGCCGCCACTGCACTGCGTGACGCGGGTTTGCCCATCTTGCTCGGCCACAACCGCGTACAGGAGGCCCGATCCACGGTGGACGCGATCCGGGAGGTTCCCGGCGCCCGCGTCCACCTGATCGGCCCGCTTCAGTCCAACAAGATCAACCACGCCCTGTCCTGCGTGGACGCGATCGAGTCCCTTGACTCCCCCGCCCTGGCGGCGAAGATCGACGCGCGCGCAAGTGTGCGCCTCCCGGTCTTCGTTGAGGTCAACGTGTCGGGTGAGGCCACGAAGCACGGCTGCGCCCCCTCCGACGTCGCCGCACTGATCAACGCGGTCGAGGCCTCGGCCCACCTGCAGCTCGCGGGCTTCATGACGGTTGGCCTGAACTCCCCTGTTGAGGCCGACGTGCGCGCCGCCTACGCTCGCCTGCGCACGATCCGAGGCGAGGCCGCCCGCGAACTTGGTGTCGGCGAGGAAGCCCTGGAGCTGTCGATGGGGATGAGCCGTGACTTGGAGTGGGCCATCGCCGAGGGCGCGACGATCGTGCGCCTGGGCACGGCCGTTTTCGGGGAGCGCCGTCTGCGGTGAGACCGCTCACTGCTGCCCGAGCGCACCGGCTAGGATTGACCCCATGACGACCGTTCTCGCCGGAATGTCCGCAGCGATCCTGGCGCTCGCCCCGATCACCAACCCGATCGGTGCTCTCGCCGGCTTCGCGGGCCTCACCGCAGGCAGCACCCCCGCGGCGGTGCGATCCCAGGCCTGGAAGACCGGCGTCTACGTGTTCGCCATCTTGGCGGTCTTCGCGATCAGCGGCTCGCTTATCATGCGTTTCTTCGGCTTCGACCTGCCCTCCCTCCAGATCGCCGGCGGCCTCGTCGTCGCACACTCGGGTTTCTCGATGCTGGAAAACAAGCGCCGCTCCACCAATGAGGAGGACCAGCACGCGACTACCAAGGCGGACGTCTCCTTCTCCCCCATGGCGCTGCCCCTCATCGCTGGCCCCGGATCGATCGGCGTTGTCATCGCGCTGGCCGCCCGAAACACGGCCATCGGCTTTCACGTCGGCATCGTCCTTGGAATCGCGGTGACGGCCGCCGCCATCGCGCTGCTGCTGCGTTACGCCACGCCCTGGATCGACAGGCTGGGAGCTAGCGGCGTCGGCGCGATCGTACGCATCATGGGCTTCCTTATCCTCGTCATCGGCGTCGAACTCGTCATCCACGGGGTGCGCGCGCTCCAGCTCTTCTGAGCGCAAACCCGCCCCGGCCTCGTCAAGGAACGAGGACCGAAGCGGGCGAAAACAGGCACGCCCACGGCGGACGGCAGAGCGCTCAGGGGATGCGGTGCACCCACTCGGGGCGCGCGAACTTAGTCTCGCAGCGCTCGCGAGCGACCCTCAGGTCCTCCTCGGTGATGGTGCCGACGCTCGCGTTGTACTTCTCCTTGAAGTGGTCGAAGAACGCCTGGAGGATCTCCTCGCGGGGAAGACCGGTCTGGGAGCGCATCGGATCCACGCGCTTGACGGCGCTGCGGGTGCCCTTGTCCCGAATCTTCTCCATGCCGATGCGCAGCACCTCGTTCATCTTGATGGCGTCGATGTCGTAGGCCATCGTCACGTGGTGGACCATGTAGCCGCTGGCCCAACGCTTCTGGGCGGCGCCGCCGATCTTGCCCGCCTCCGAGGCGATGTCGTTGAGGGGCACGTACCTGGCCTTGATGCCCAGCTTGTCGAGAACCTCCATGACCCACTGGTCCAGGTATGGATAGGCCTGCTCGAAGCTCATCCCCTCCACGAGGGCGGTGGGAATCACGAGGGAGTACGTGATGCAGTTACCGGGCTCCATGAACATGGCCCCGCCGCCGGTGACGCGCCGCGAGACGGTGATGCCGTAGCGCTCCACCCCGCCCTGCTGGATTTCGTTTTGGTAGGACTGGAAGGAGCCGATGACGACCTGCGGGCCGTTCCACTCCCACAGGCGCATGAAGGGCTTGCGGCGCCCCGCGGCCACAT
>ERZ772957.1530-NODE-1530-length-14838-cov-11.465197_pt1 | contig 14838 bp, 13 predicted proteins | sample MGYA00580682_ERZ772957 | MGnify/ENA primary metagenome ERZ772957 (study PRJEB29015, sample SAMEA2737921) | human oral metagenome | biome: human oral; feature: human-associated habitat; material: dental | place: China | collected 2025 ...
CAAACCGGACGCATAGCAGAGGCTATGTGGAGGATTTGTCGACACAGAGAGGGCGGAAAAGATGTGCCAAGATGGCAGTGCTGAATTTATCAGTGCTTCCTTAACTGCGCCCACTCTTCTTCTTTGCGAGATGCTTGCCGATCTTCTCCGCCCATCCGATCGGCACTTCGCCCACCGCAGAGAATGCGCAGGTCATCGCCCCGAGCGATGCGAAGTTCCCGCGCACGCCCGCCGCGTCACAGGCGAACTCGACGGCGTTCTCGGCGCGGATGCCGAGCCCGCCCGCGACCTCTGCGGCGTCGATATTCGCGCCGAGGAATACGAATTCCCAGCCCTCCGCTCCCTGCTGCTTCACCAGTCCCCGCACTTCGTCAGTCGTGCAGCATAGGCTCGCGCTCTCCATCCCGTCCGTGATGATGACGTACATCGTACGTGCGAGGCGATCCTCGAGGCGGACGTCCTTGTGCGCTTTTTGCGTGTAGCGGATCGTGCCGCATCCACCATTCTTTACCTCTGCCATGATGATCTCCTCCTCTACACGTCTGTGACCTCTTCTATGGTGCAGAGTATAGCAGGAGAGGCAGCCGGCGTGGTCGCCGCACAGGCGACATTTCGCTTCTTTGTTGTAAGTATAACAAAAGGCATGGACTAATATCGTCCACGCCCAACGTTTCGTCACAAATTATGCGGTCTGCATCCGCCGCAGCAGATCCTCCGCCTCGCTCTTCCACTCGGCAAGCGCGTTCATCTCCATCTTCACCGCCTCAAGCTGCGCTGCTCCTTCGTTGATAAATTGATTGATTTCCGGAAGCGGCACCCCGTATTTCCGGTAGAATCCATCTCCGCCATTTATGATTGTGCCCCGCTCCTCATCGATTACCTTTTCAACAAACTCTTTGAGTTCCTTCTGCATCGCCTTGAAGGCCTCCCGCTTTTGCCGTGCAGAATACAACTCATAGACCATCATCCCTGCCCGGGCGAATGCGGTCAGCGCGGGCGCGAATTTGGCGATATCGGCAATCCTCGTTTCAACAGCAGTGTCGATCTTGAAGTCAACACCAAGCCCGCCCAGCAGTTCCCCACCATCAAGAAGCATCTTCTTCACCCGCTCCACGAGCTGTGTGTCGGAAACGCAAGGGATCCATTCGCGCAGGGGATTTACGTAAGCAGTATAGAGCCCCGTCTGCGTGCCGTACTCCTTTTCGATACGATCAAACATGGGAGACACCTTTGCCCCGATCCCTGAAAAGTGCTTCTTCAAGATGCCCTGCAGCGTACGCGTAAAGGCATGTCCGATCGCCCCATTCATCTGCCCGAACTCGATGTCGATGAATTTCACGATATTCTCTTGTGTCAGCCCGTTGATCTTGCTGATGAGCGCACAACGGAGATCTGCCAACTCCTCATCACAGTCCCGCGCAGCCTGCTCCGCACATTTCTCAATCCGTTCCTTTTCACTCTTCTGGCGGCGAATGCTCTCTTCCAGTTGCGGGACGGCATTGCGCTCAAAGTCGTTGCAGCGGCGCTGTACCTTCTCCACATTCTCCCGCAATACGGTGTACGCCGTTTCCAGCGCAGCGGCATCGAGCAGACGCTCGGCAGAATGCGCCGCAAGAAATTCCGAGACAGCCGTCCTCAGCTCATCCATATGGGAGCGTTTCGCGTACACATCCCTATGCTCCTTCCAGACCGCCATGCCCTTGCGTCCGGGATCTGCTGCCACACAGACAATGCGCGCCCGATCGACCTCCTCCATCGACAGTCCGATCAGCTCCTGCAGCCTCATGCGCACGGTGTTCTTCTTGATCTCTGCCATCTCTGCATAGGCTTCCACATTGGTGACATCAACGACATCGTCCATCCGATTGATGACGAAGATCGTGCGGTCTGCCTTGCCAATCGTTCGCAGCAAATGCCACAAGAGTTCCTTATGACTGTTCTTGAGGGGGTTCTCGCTCTCAACGACATAGAGGATCACATGTGCCTCTTTGAGATAGCCATGCGTGATCTCCTCGAAGCGCCGAAAGCCGCCCTCCATTTCTTTGCCCTTCTCCCCGAAGAGTCCGGGTGTATCAACCATGCGGCAGGGCATCTTCGCTGCATGCGGCTCATAGACATGAATCCCGTCTGTCGCCTCATCAATCGCGATCTCCATTCCATCGAGCGTCTCACCCGCCAGCCCCGCGATGACGCTCGTCTTGCCGTCGGAGAATGCACCCACCAATGCGATTGAGATTGTTTCACCCGCAAGCTCTGCCAGCTTTTTCTCGATCTGTTCACAATCCTCCACGCACGCCCCGCCACACGCGGAAAGTTCCTTCAATTTACGCAAGACAGCCTCATAGCGGTGTTTTGCCGTCATGCTCATGAGAATCTCCTCCTAACTGTCATCCCGGCACACATTACCTCCGGCAGAAAAACGCAGACAAGTCCTCGATCTCGTCAATCATCTGCTGATACGCCCGATCCTGTCGTTCCACCATGTTCGTGAATACATCATAATAGGATTTGTTTACCTGCCCCACAAGATCAAGCTCGTCCAACACGCGATAGAGGTCGTCCGCAAGGGCAGTCTCCTGCCGCTCAAAGAACTTGCATGCTGCGGCTTTTGCTTTGGACGTTTGTGACTCCGCCCCCAAGATGTGCTTGAGCACTTCAAAGCCAACGTTCATTGCAATGAAGGATCCGAGTCCCATGCCACCTTTGACCAACCCTGCCAGGAGATTTGCTCCACCTTTTTTTGCCACAGCGAACAGTATCTCTCGCATTGCTGCTCCACCCACTGCCGCGCCAAGCCCGTTCATCACAGACGTTCCGAGTCCATGCCCCTGCGCCTGAAATCCGCTCCCCGTAAAGTGAAGCCCCAAGGTTTGCAGACGGGTCTGCTCCATCGCCTCCTTGCGCTCGAAATCTGCCCACACAGCCTCATATTCCTCCATCAGGCGGGAGAGCGCCTCATTGATTTTTTGCTGAACCGCCTCGGCGACAAAGCCCCGCATCTCCTCCGCATGTTCTTTCATGAACTGCCGGACACGACGCTCATCAATCGTTCCATCCCAATGCTTTTCAATACAGTCATACATGAGATCCTGATACTTCGTACGGAACTTTGAAGCCACTGTCCTCGGTATTGCTGTGATGCGCTGCTCAAACTGGAATGTTGCTACATTTACATTGATCTGTGCCCCACCAAATTCATCCTGTTTCCTCCGCATCTGATCTGCAAGGGATCGCAATAGAAAGAGTGCGCCCTCCGGGCCAAAAAGTCCGTCGATCAGCCGCCGAAGCCGCTGTGTCTGCTGTTCTGCCTGCAGTTCCTGAATACGCGCCACCCGATCCTGAAGCAGGTCGACGATCATATCCAGACGAGCGGATGCCCGCATCGCGTCAGTGTCTCCCGCAAATTCACGGGCATAGCTTTCCTGCTCCTGCCTCAGTGTGCTTCGCTCGGGCATAATCACCGATAAGCCAAACAGCGGATCGTACGCAGCTCCCATAAACGCAAGGTGGGCATTCATCACATAGATGTCTTCAAAACTTTCCCCAAGCTGATCTGCGAGGATCTTTCGCGCCTGTTCCTCCATCGCACATTGAATGTGCTTCATTTCTGCATACAGTTCTTCTATATATGATCCATCGATCTCGGGAATGCGCTCTGCCTTGGCAGGACAGTGCACATTGTAGACCGCATAGACCCGCGCATCCTGCCGCAGATATTGAGCAACCTTCGCTATCGTACCGCGCTCGGGCTTCTTCCCATTGCCCACGATGTAGAAGATGACATTTGCCGTACGCAGCGCATCTTCCAGCTTTGTTGAGAACTCCGGATTCTGTTCCTCAAGTACGCCCTCGATCCCGGGAAGGTCTATCAGACGCAGGATACCTGAGCCGCTCCGCACATCATAGGCGATTGGTTCCTTTGTACAATCCCCGGCTCCGCTTCCGATTGACGAGCCCCACTGCTCCGTGTATTTCTGTGCATTGTCAGCCCAATGCAGACGCAGTGCCTCGATCAGGGTCGACTTCCCGGCGGTCGTCTCACCAAAGAAGGCGACATTGCATACGCACCATTCGTTCCGGTCAGGAACTGCCCAACGCGCCGCACGAAAGTCCTGCTGCATCCGCGCAAGCTGCGCACGAATCTCCTGTTTGTGCACGCTGCTCATCTCTGTGTCAATGATGGTGTCGAGTTTCATGGACAGTGCTGTCAGCCGATCCTCAATGCGTTCATAGGCCTGCAATATGCTTTGGCGTGGATCATTCATCGTCATCCCCCTCAACTTTTTGCTCCACAAAGCACTTCCAGCCCCAGCTCGTACAGTACGTTGTTCACAGTGTCGATGTCGCAGCCATCCTTGATGCAGACCTCCATGATGATGTCGAACCGGCGCGCGTATGAAATCGTGTAGCCCGCGCTCGCGAGGAGGTCGCGCGCCGTGTCGATGTTGAGTCGCAGGGCGAAGATGAAGGCGTAGACGAGGCGGTATCCCGGCTGGTAGTGCTTGTCCTTGCGGATCTTGGAGAACAGCTTGCGGTCAACACCTGCGCGCTTGTACGCCTCCACGTCGGTCATGCCGCTCTCGTCGATGAGGCGCAGGAGGCGCTCGGAGAAGGTCTCGTCCACCTTGTTGAGCTTGCTTTTGAGTCGTGAAAAGAGGCTGCCTAGATGCTCGCCCATGCCGGGAGGCAAAATCCCAAATACCGCTACGCCTGCCCCAAGCGCCGCATCCTTCGGCGGACGCCCGTGGTGCAGATCGCGGCGCCTCTGTTCCCCCTCAAAAAGAGGCGGGGTGCGGCGCGAGATTTCATGCGGCTCATCCGCGAGACGATCGGCGGCATCCTGCAGATGCTCCGCAATGTAGCGGCGAATCTTTGCGATCAGGGCGGCAGGTGGTTTTTGATACGGCGGACGCATGGGCATTCCCCCTTCATTTTCTTTTCACAAAATTTTAACATATGCGAATCATCGCCGCAAGAGATTTGTTTTCATTTGTTGCATCGGATATACAAAGGGGAGCCTCGCCGTGAAGCCCCCCTCCTGTTTATCCATCCTGCCTCAGCTGCGCCCGCTCCTCTTCTTCGCGAGATGCTTGCTGATCTTCGCCTGCCACCCGGGGAGAATCATGCCCGTTCCGACAAATGTGCTCGTCAGGTGCGCAAGCGTGCTGAAGTTCTCGCGGATGCCCGCCTCATCACAGGCGAACTCGACGGCGTTGTCGGCGCGGATGCCGAGGCCGCCCGCGACCTGCACGGCGTCAATGTTCGCGCCGAGGAAGATGAACTCCCACCCCTCCGCTTCCTGCCGCTTCACCATCGCCCGCACCTGATCCGCCGTATACCGCGTGCTCGCGTTCTCCATGCCGTCCGTCGTGATGATGAACATCGTGCGCGCGGGGCGATCCTCGGGGCGTGCGTACTTGTGGACGTTGCGGATGTGGTGAATCGCGCCGCCCATCGCGTCGAGCAGCGCCGTGCTGCCGCGCGTGTAGTACTCCTTGGACGTGAGCACGGGCACGTCCGCGATCCGCACGCGGTCGTGGATGACCTCGTTCTCGTGGTCGAAGAGTACCGTCGAGACGAGCACGTCCGCCCCCTCGCCCCTGTGCTGCCCGATCATGCCGTTGAACCCGCCGATCGTATCGCTCTCCATCCCCGACATCGACCCGCTGCGATCCAGAATGAATACCAGCTCCGTCTGTCCACTGTTTTTTACCTCTGCCATGATGTTTTCCTCCTCTATAGGAATCGCTGATAAAATAGACCCTCAGATTGGTGTAGATTTTTTGTCCTGTCAAGGAGACAAACCGGACGCATAGCAAAGGCTATGTGGAGGATTTGTCGACACAGAGAGGGCGAAAAAGATACGCCAAGATGACAGTGCTGAATTTATCAGTGCTTCCTATCAATAGAATACACAAGTCTATTTATAGTATAACACGCACGGTTTATTTTTGGAAGAGTGTCTGCCGCCTTTTTCACAACCTTCATCCACCTGAATGCAGACTCATTTGCGTTTGTCCGCCCAGCCCTCGATCTCCTTCTGGCGTGCACGTGCCACGGAGAGCGTGCCGGCTGGGACGTCGCGCGTGATCGTCGACCCGGCAGCAACATACGCACCCTCGCCCACCGTAACGGGTGCGACGAGGTTCGAGTTACACCCGACGAAGGCGTTGTCCTCGATGACCGTGCGGAACTTCTGCTTGCCGTCGTAGTTGACCGTAATCGTACCGCAGCCCATGTTGACGTGCGCACCGAGGTCGCAGTCCCCGATGTAGGAGAGATGCGGCAGCTTCGAGCCTGCACCGATGTTGGAGTTCTTCACCTCGACAAAATTGCCCATCTTCACGCCCGCACCGATGTGACTGTCGGGGCGGATGTGGTTGAACTGTCCAAGCTCCGCGCCATTCTCGACCTCGGCATCATGCGCGTATACATAGTGTGCCTTGACATTGTCGCCGACAACCATATTCTGGAAGCGGACATTCGGACCAATGACGCAGTCCTCTCCGATGACCGTGCTTCCCTCCAAGAACGTAAAGGGGTAGATGACCGTGTCCATGCCGACGCGCACCTCGGCATCAATAAATGTCGTATGCGGATCGATAATCGTCACACCGTCCGCCATCAGCTCCTCGGCCTTGCGGCGACGCAGAATGCGCTCTGCCACGGCAAGCTGGCTGCGCGAGTTGATGCCGAGCGTGCTCTCGTAGTTATCCGCAGTGACTGCCCAGATCTTTTCCCCCGCATCGCGCAGGATGCTGAGCACATCGGGCAGGTAGTATTCGCCCTGCGCGTTGTCGTTTGTCACATTCGCGAGCGCGGCAAAGAGTGCCTGCGTATCAAAGCAGTAGATGCCCGCATTGACCTCGTGGATCTCACGCTCCTCAGGCGTCGCGTCCTTGTGCTCGACAATCTTCAGCACCTCGCCATTTTCACGGCGAATCACACGCCCGTAGCCCTTTGCGTTCGGCATGATTGCCGTGAGCACAGTCGCCTTTGCACCCGCCTGCACATGCTCCTCATGGAAGCGCGCCAAAAGCTCCGCCGTCAAAAGCGGGGTATCGCCGCAGAGCACCATGATCGTCCCGTGCTCGCCCGCAAGCAGATCCTTCGTCTGCAGAACGGCGTGCCCCGTCCCCAGCTGCTCGCGCTGCTCCACATACTCCACACTGTCACCGATGCTCTCGCGCACCACATCGCCGCCAAAGCCCGTGACCACGATATTGCGCCGTGCACCTGCCGCGTCTGCCGCATCAATGACGTGCTGCAGCATGGGTTTTCCTGCCGCACGGTGCAGGACTTTTGGCAGCTTTGACTTCATGCGCGTCCCCTTGCCCGCTGCCAGTATGACCGTTATAAAATCCAACATTATGCTCCTCCCGTTCTCCGGAAGCACCTACTCGGCATCTTCCTGACTCTTTTTCCCCTTGCGTTTCACCAAGGTGGTACCTGTCTTTTTTTCCTGCTCCTCAATGGCGTAAAGCAGGGTCTTCTCCGAATTTTCCATGTGGCGCGCGCCGACCTTGCGTGCATGGCGCGCGTCGCCCGAACCGATCGCATCCACGATCGCACGATGTTCCTCAAGGGTTGCCTTGAGTCGCCCCGGATACGACATCGAAATCGTGCGGAACCGCGTGAGCTGCTCGCGCAGGTTGCCAATGATCACAAGCAGCCGCTCGTTGCGCGCTGCCTGATACAGGAGCTCGTGGAACTCGATATCCGTGCGCACAATGCGCTCCATATCATGCTCCTCGATGGCGCGTCCAATACCGACGAGGAGACGCTCCAAACGCTCCTGCTCCTCATCGGTGATCCGCTCCGCCGCAAGCTCGCAGGCAAGTGCCTCGAGTGCGGCGCGAATCTCAAAGATCTCATTGATGTCGCGAATGGATACGCTCGCCACATACGCACCGCGCCGCGGCACGGTGACGACATAGCCCTCCTGCTCGAGCTTGCGGATCGCCTCACGCACGGGCGTACGGCTGACGAGCAGTTCGTCTGCAAGGTCGTTCTCCTTGAGCCATTCGCCAGGCTTTAAGATCCCGCTGCGAATCGCATCGCGCAGCACCTCACAGACAATTTCACGAAGCGGCTGGTAGCTGTTCACAACAACCGGCGATAATTTTCCCTGCATGATGACTCCCTCTGTCTATTCCCCGTACTTTCCGTCCGTGCACGTCAGGTGTACCGCTGCATCCGTCTCAAGGCGGAACGCCTCGGCCGCCTCCGCAGCCGCACGCTCCTCTGCAAAGAGTCCGAACACCGTCGGACCGCTGCCCGACATCATCGCACAGAGCGCACCGTGTGCACGCATCCGCGTGCGATAGTCGGCAATCACGGGATGTGCCGTCTCGGTTACAGGCTCAAGCACATTGCAGACAAGCTCTGCGCAGCGCATACGATCGCCGCGTTCGAGTGCCTCCAAAAATGCCGCATTGTCCGGATGAAATCCGGGCGGTTGTGCGTCATAACTGCGGTACGCCCACGGTGTCGACACGGCGACGGGCGGCTTTGCGAGCACGACGTACGTTGCGGGAAAATCCGGAAGTGCCTGCATGACCTCGCCGCGCCCCGTCGCAAGTACGGTTCCGCCCATCAGGGCAAAAGGGATGTCCGAGCCAAGCTGCGCACCGAGCGTGCAGAGCTGGTCATCGGAAAGTCCAAGTGCATAGAGTTCGTTCATGCCGCGCAGCGCAGCCGCCGCATCGGCACTCCCTCCCGCAAGCCCTGCAGCAACAGGGATGCGCTTCGTGATCGCTATGTGAACCCCGCCGCGCAGACCGCACTCCCTCATGACGAGAGCCGCCGCACGATGAGCGAGGTTGCGCTCATCCGCCTCCAGCCCCGGAAGATCCACGGTCAGCGTGATTCCCTCCTCCTGCCGCGTGAACGTAAGGGTATCTGCGAGTGCGAGGGACTGCATGACCGTCGCAATCTCGTGATACCCGTCATCCCGAAGTCCCAGAATATCGAGCGTCAGATTGATCTTCGCCCGTCCGAGAATCGTTACCATAGGAAGCCTCCATTGCTCCGAAGAAAATTGATTCGTGCCGCTTCGCATATCATCAGTCTTTTCTTCTATTTCCAGATTAACAGGATTTTTAATTATATTCAATAGGTTTTTCTATTATTTTTCAAAAAATTGCGGTGGGATCAATGTCAATCGCAACATCGTCGCGCAGATGCAGTCCGCGTGTACGCAAGAAGTTCTGTACGACCGCAAGCGCGTCTGTCTTGATGAGCACGATAAAACGATACGCGCCGCGCTCCCGCTCGATCAGTGCGGGCGATGGTCCGATCACCGTGCAGCCCGTCGTTCCTGTAAACGCCGTCTGCGCCGCAGCGACGAACTCGTTTGCTGCATTCCACGCACGCGCACGCTGCGGATCTCGAAAGAGCAGCTTCACGAGACGGCTGAACGGCGGATAGAAGAGCTCGCGGCGGAGTACAAGCTCCTGCGCCGCAAACGCTTCGTAGTCCTGCCGCAGCGCAGCGCGCACGGCATAGTGCTCAGGGTTGTAGGTCTGTACGATGACCGCACCGCGTGCGCCGTGCCGCCCTGCGCGTCCCGCCGTCTGCGTGATGAGCATGAAGCAGCGTTCTGCCGCACGGAAATCCGGCAGGTTGAGGCTCGCGTCCGCACTGATGATGCCGACCGACTGCACGCCCGGCAAATCATGTCCCTTTGCCACCATCTGCGTGCCGAGCAGGATATCGAAGTCACGCCGCCGAAACTGCGTCAGGATCTCCGTATGTGCGAGCTTTCGCCCCGTCGTATCGCGATCCATGCGCACAATCCGTGCTGTGGGAAGAATCTGCCCCAGCTCTTCCTCAAGCTTTTCCGTGCCCGAGCCGAAGTATTTGATGTAACGGCTGCCGCATTTCGGACAGGTATCGGGCACGGGGGCACGCAGATCGCAGTGGTGACAGACGAGCGCACCGTTCGTATGGTAGACGAGCGGCAGTGAGCACTCCTGACAGGTGATGACGGCTCCGCAGGAGCGGCACATGATAAAGGTCGCGTAGCCGCGTCGGTTCAGCATGATGATTGCCTGCTCGCCGCGCGCAATCGTCTCCGTGAGGAGGTCGCGCAGGGCGGGCGAGATGATCGTGCGCCGCCCGCGCCGCAGCTCTTCGCGCATATCGACGGCACGCACCTCGGGCAGCGGCTGACTGCCGATACGCTCGGGCATCGAGAGGAGCGTCAGCTCCCCCGCCTGTGCCCGTGCATAGGACTCAAGCGAGGGGGTCGCACTTCCGAGCACGAGGATCGCCCTGTGCCTCCGCGCGAGGATCTCCGCGACCACACGCGCATGGTAACGCGGCGACTCGTCCTGTTTGTAGGACATATCCTGCTCCTCGTCGAGGATGATTGCACCGACATCGGCTGCCGGTGTAAAGAGTGCCGAACGCGCACCGAGGATGATGCCCGCATCTCCGCGCCGCACGCGAAAGATCGCGTCGTTGCGCTCGGCGAGTGAGAGTTGGCTGTGCAGGACGACAATATCGTCTGCAAACACCTCCTGAAACGCCGTGACAAGCTGCCCCGTCAGGGCAATCTCCGGCACAAGCACGATCACCTGACGCGCCGCCGCACGCACGGCGCGCGCCGTCTCGATGTAGACACGCGTCTTGCCGCTGCCCGTCACCCCGTGGAGCAGATAGCCACGAAACGCGCCCTCCGCAATGCCCGCGTGCAACTGCGTGACTGCCGATGTTTGCGCCTCCGTCAGCTCCTCGGCATATGCCCCCGCCGTCCCCGTACCATAGCTGGAGCGCAGCCTGCGCCGCAGGTGCTCGGTCAGATATCCAGCTGCAACGAGGTTCTTGATGGTCGCGAGCGAGATTCCTTTTTCATCGAGTTCGATACGCGTGTATGTGCCCTGCTCCCGAAAGAGGGCAAGTGTCCGCATCTGCGCCGGTTTTCGCGTAAGTCCCGCGAGCAGATCGTCCGTAATCTCCCCCGCAGTATAGTACTTCTCATACTGCGCCTTGTCGCGTTTATCCGCCTCATACTCCTTGCGCACGAGATCATAGCGCAGAAGTTTTTCCACACACAGCTCGACCTCTCCCGCAGGAAATTCCCGTCGCAGCTGCGCCATGCGCTGACTGCCGTGCTCACGCAGATGTCGATAGACGGCATGGACGCGCGCATCCGCAAGGATGGGGTGCCCCTCATCCCCATCCTCCGCCGCTGCATAGACAGGGAAAATTCTGAGACCGCTCTTGCCCGGCATAAAGAGACGCATGATCTCCGCCGCCGAACAAAGGTAAAAGTCCGACAGCTCCTGTGCGGCGGCAAGCAGCTCGGGGGAAAACCATGCCTCCTCATCCACCGCATCGATGATTTCCTTCAGCGCATGCTGTCCATCCCGCGCTGCATCATAGGTGCGCACACAGGTGACGAACCCCTCCTTGCGCACGCTGCCGAACGGGACGAAGACACGCCACCCCGCCGCGACCTGCGCGAGCCGCTCCGGCAGGAGATAGGTGAACTCCTGTCGGATGCTCTTGACCGGAATGTTGATATAGACATCCGCAACGGTCATATGTTCACTTTCTTCACCAAAAAAGCCGTTACACGAATGCGTTCGTGCAACAGCTCCTTTCCATACACCACGACTACGAGACAATCGCCGCCTGATTCGCAAGAATCTCCTTGCCGGCCTGACACGCAGGGCAGATACAGGTATCTTCCCCCTGCTCCTTCGCCTGCTTTGCCGCAGCATGATACTCTCCGGCTCTCTGCGCACCGAACAGTGCGACACCGTCCGCTGACTCCGTGAAGCTGATGAGCTGATCGATCGTCAGTACATCGCTCCTTATTTCATCAATGAGTGTCCGAAATGCGGATTTCTCCTGCGCCGTGTCCACCGCCTCCAGAAACACCTCTGCCTTCGCCTTCAGTCCTTCGTAGACCGACGGCGCATCGGCCAGCTTCTGCACCTTATCGATCACAGCACTGCGATCCAACGCCATCCTTCATCCTCCTCAATTCTCTGACTAGGGAATCGCTGATAAAATGAAGTCCGTCAGATTGGCGTAGATTTTTCGTCCGAACAAGGAGGCAAACCGGACGCATAGCCAAAGCTATGTGGAGGATTTGCCGACACAGTGCGGGCAAAAAAGATGCGTCAAGATGCCGGTGCTGAATTTATCAGTGCTTCCCTCAATGTTGCAAGGGCGGGGGCAGGGCAAGTTGGAAGTTTGAGGAATCGCCGATAAAATGAAGTCTGTCAGATTGGCGTAGATTTTTTCGTCCGAACAAGGAGTCAAACCTAACGCTGCAGGGGCTATGTGGAGGATTCTAGGGCACAGTGCGGGCAAAAAAGATGCGCTAAGATGACGGGGCTGAGTTTATCAGTGCTTCCCTAAATGTTGCAAGGACGGGGGCCATGTTGTGCTGCATGGCGCGTACGTCATTTCAACCGCGTACCAGAGCCGCATACTTCGCGCGTTCTGCCACGGGGATTTGCAGCACGTCCATCGCCTTTTCCACGGAGAAGTTCATGCTCTTCATCAGATTGTCAATGGAGGAGGCAAGCGCCTGCTGCATCCCCTGCTGCATTCCGCGCTCCATGCCATCTTCCCACGCTTCCTCAGCACGCACCTGACGCGCGAGTTCTTCGTCCCACTCGAAATTCACCATGTCAAAGACCTCCTTTTCCAATTTCTCCGTAAAATAGTCCGGCAGGTAATTGTTTTCGATGCAATAGCGAATTGCCTCAGGAACTGCTTCCGCAAGGAGTTTTCCCGCCCGTGCCAAGGCGCGTACCTGTGCAACAAAGGCACTGTACGCACGGAGCGGAGCACAGTGTTCAAGGAGTTCGTGTCCCGCCCCCGTATTGATATTGAAGACATCGACAACCAGCTCCAACACATCCGCTGCTCCACCAAAGGCATCGGACAACCGCAGCCGCCACTCCTGAGGCATCGTCGCTTTTCCGTTGTAGAGAACGTAGAATTTCGGGGCGGGAAGAGGGATACGTTTTGCCCGATAGGGGGCTTTGGGATCGACGTATTGACGATAGAGTTCAGCGATGTACCAGAGCAGACGCAGCGGCATATTCTCATTCACCGTACTCTGATGCTCAAGCAGAACAATGTGGCGATCTCGCACGAGAAAACTCACGTCATTTTTCTCACTGCTGAAAAACGTCTCATCCATCGTGGTGATCCGAATCTCGGAGGGCTCTGTCGGCTCGCCTGCAAGTGATGTATAGACCTCGGACAGACGCTTTTCGTTGTTGAAAATATCCCGGAAGAGCGAATCTTTGTAGGTACGTTTTGTCTGTCTCATATGCTCTTTCCTCCATCATAGCCCCGCGCCGCCAAAATGTAAAGTTTCAGCCCTTCTTCCCGTCGCCGAGCAGTTCCTTTGCGAGGCCGCGCAGGTAGTTCATGACGAGGCGCACGTCGTCGAAGGTCTGGCGGCCTTTTTTCGTGACGAGGCCGCTGTTGATAAAGATGGGGTCGAGCAGGGGGATCTGGACGAAGTTGTCCGTCGGCAGCACGGACGGCCGTGCGAGGAAGGTCGAGCCGATCCCCGCGTGCACGAGGTTCTTGACGGTGTGGAGGTAGGGCGAGTAGTGGACGACGTTCGGCTTTTCGCCCGCGCGCCCATAGGCATCCTGCACGAGACGGTCGACGAAGAAATTGCTGTCCAGCATGATGAGCGGTTCGTCCCGGAGATCGGAGATGCTGAGCGAATGCCGCCGCGCAAAGGGGTGATCCTGTCGCGTGACAAAGGTACACTCGCAGTCGAAGAGCTTTGCATACGTCAGGCGTGCGCTGAAATCGACGGTGTAGTTCGTCAGCGCAAAGTCCAGCTTTTCCTCCTCGACCATCTGGAGCGCACTCACGCCGCCCGTCTCGATGATCTCGATGTCGATCTCGGGGTGCTCGCGGCGAAAGTCGCCGAGGATGTGCGGCAGGAACACCACGCCGAGCTGCAGCGGCATCGCAATCCGCACCTTCGCATGACGGTGCGCCATATCGCGGATCTCATCGTCCAGACGCGCGACCTCCGTGAGGATGTAGGAGACCTTGCCGAGGAGTTTCGCCCCGTCCGTCGTCACCGTGATCTTGCGTCCCTCGCGGTGGAACAGGTTCAGCCCCGTCTCCGCCTCAAGCGCCTGCATGGCGACGGTGACGGTCGGCTGCGAGACGTGCAGGTGCTCCGCCGCCTTCGTGATGTTCTGCCACTGGCAGACCTCGTAGAAATACCGCATCTGGACCAATGTCATCCGACTCATCTCCCTTAGTACGATTCCTAATGCCATTTGTTCCCCCTATATTAGTCTACTATATATCGAAATAGTGGAATAGTATAAAAGTCACACATGAAATAAATATTTTTCATAGGTTGACACTATTATTTTATCAGAAAGAAATATTTTATACAATATGAAAAAAGTGCTAAGTTAAAGCCGTACCGATACATTCCGCACAGACAGCGAGGCGCAGCAGCGCAGAAATTGACAGAAAAGGGGAACTGAAATGGCAGTCTATTTTGCAGATACAGTGGAGCAGTTCGTCAAGGATATGCTCGAAGCGAACGCGGACAATCTCAAGGCATTCGAGACGAAGCCGGGGGTGTACTCCAACGTCGATCCGGACACGCACCACGATGTCGAGATCCCCGACGTGCATCTCACGAAATAATACAGCTTACTATCATCCTACTACAGATAGATAAGGGAAAAAGCGGGCGGTTGACCACTGCCCGCTTTTTCGTGCGCGGAAAACAGGGCACGCCATAGGCGTGACGATAGGGGCGCTTCTGGCTATTGCGACTCTCTGACGGTAGATAGCCTATGTCGCTCATGGCGCCCCTTC